>SL_3KL_010_SEDDRAFT_10002863_pt1 | contig 15730 bp, 18 predicted proteins | sample SodLakKL_010_SED_2_FD_10381 | JGI IMG/M metagenome (IMG submission 10381) | reverse complement strand
CGCCACCACGCCTGCTACGATCACGAAAACGACCCTGGATTCGTGTAGGAGGTATGGCCATGCTGGTACCGCCTCGCTCCCGAACCGCCTGCATCGGCCTGTCCGGCGCGGCCGCGATCGTGCTGTTGGCGTCCGTCGTCATGGCCTGCGCTGGGCCTGGGGCGCCCCCGCCAGACGACACCGATCTGCGCGTGACGCTGACGAGCCCCGTCGGCACCGTCCACGTTGCCGGCAGCATCACCGTTCAAGTTGCGGTCGAGGGGACGCCTGACCTGGTGCGGCTGCTGCGCGACGGCGAGGCCTTCGTGACGCTCAGCCCGCCGTACACTTACGTCTGGGACACCTCGGCCGAGCCCGAAGGAAGCTACGCGCTGCAAGCCTCTGCGCGACGCGGCGAGGTCAGCGTGGCGAGCGAGGTGCGCACGGTGATCGTCGACCGGACGCGACCGACGGTCGTCGAGCGTCGCCCGCCCCCAGGTGACGACAACGTGTGGCATGCGGCGCCGATCACCGTCACGTTCTCCGAGGCGCTGCTACCGAGCACCGTGGCACCGGGCACGGTCGTGCTCGAAACCCTAGGCGGCACCGAACTCGACGTGTCGCTCGAGCTCGACGCGGCCGGCGTCGTGCTCACCGTCACGCCCGAGAAGCCGGTGACAGGCCCGGCGGAGCTGCGCCTGGGCCTGAGCGACGCCATCACCGACCTGGCCGGCAACGCCCTGATCGCGCCCGCGGCGTGGACGTGGTCGCTACCGGCATGGCAGCTGATGGGTGGCGAGAGCCTGAACGTCGACCCCATGATCTCGACCCAGTCGGCCAGCATGGCCCTCACCAGCGCCGGCGACCCGGTCGTCCTGTGGCTGGAGGATCTGCCCGACACGAGGCCACCGACGGATCTTTACGTCAAGCGCTGGGACGGCTCGGCGTGGGAGCTCCTGGGTGGGTCGCTCGACGAGGGGAGCCTGGGGCCGATGTATTGCTACCACGAGCTCGCGCTGGCGCCGGACGACACCCCTGTCGTCGGCTGGGTGCGCGCGACGGCCGTCGCGGACGTTGGCGTGGTGGTGCAGCGCTGGGACGGCAGCGCGTGGCTGCCGTTCGGCGACGTCCCCTTCACGGCCGACGACGGATCGCCGCGCTGGGCGTCGGTCGCGATTGGCGCGGACGGCGCGCCGCTGCTCGCGTGGAGCGAGTTCAAGGACGGCCTGAGCCGCGTGTACGTCGCCAGGTGGACCGGCGCGGCGTGGTCGTACCTCGGCGAGTCGCGGGCACGCGTGCCGGGGCAGGACGCGTGGTCGCCGCACCTGGTCGTGGATGGTGACGGTCGGCCGCTGGTGGCCTGGATGGAGGAGGTCGAGCCCCCGGGGAGCGGCCGCGACGTGTTCGTCGACCGCTGGAACGGGACGGCCTGGGAGCCGCTCGGCGCTGGGCTTCGGGGCTCGGCCGATCAGGTGTCGTTCCCCCGCCTCGCGATCACGCCTGGCGGCCTCGTGTTCCTCGGCTTCGTGCGGGAGTCCCCGACGGCGACGGTGCTGAACGTCGTCCAGTGGCTCGATGGTATCGGGACATGGACCGGTCGCGGCACGCTGCGGACGTCGAGCGATGCGACGGTGCGCCTCGGCACGTTGGCGAGCGACGCCGAAGGCCGCCTGGTCGCGCTGTGGCAGGAGTCGCTCGAGGTCGAGGGCGAAACGACGCATCAGTACCATGTGCAGCGCCGAGCGACGACGGGCTGGAACGCCCTGGGAACGCCCCTCGCGGCGAGCGGGGCGAGCTACCCGAGCGGCCTCGCGGTGGCGCCCGACGGCAGGCCCGTCGTCGCCGTCCAGCAGCTCGCCGACGCCGGCGGCGGGGTGCAACGGTTGCACCTGCACGTGTACCGCCTCAACACCGAACCATGACGCGTCGGACGGGCGTGCACGTCAGGCGCGGCGGTACGGGTGGCGCACCTCGGGCGCCTCGCGGGGGAAGCCCAGGTCGCGGGTGACCAGCAGGCTACCGCGCACGCGCGCGCTCGCCCACACCAGCGCGCCTGGTAGGCGCACCCTGCGCTCACGGCGCAGACGGCCTGCCTCACGGGCAACGGCTTCGTCTACCGGCACGATCAGGCAACCCGCGAGCAGCGTGTCCAGCGCTTCGAGACGGGCCGGCGTGGAGGCGCCGACGACGAGCTCGGCCACCGTGATGGCACTCACCTCGAGCGCTCGGTACCGTTCGAGCTCGGCAGCGGCCTCCGGCAGGCCTTGGAGGCAGTCGACGAGGACGTTGGTGTCGACGAGCGCGTTCACCGCTCGTCCCACTCGCCGCGCAGCCGTCGCTGGAGGTCGCGACCGTCCTCGTCATCGTCCCAGGCACCGAAGGCGGCGCGCCTGCCGACGCTGGCCTGCGCCGCGAGGTAGCGCCCGCCACCCCCTGCACGACACGAGCGCCGCACCCGAGGGCGCGGCGCTCGTCTGGCTCAGCGGTGGTGCGTGCTCAGCCGTTCTTCTCGGCGTTGCGCGCGGCGCGCACGGCAGCGCGGTCGGCTTCCTGGCGCGCCACGTCGGTCTTGAGGCGCGCGGCCTTGCCCCGCAGCGAGCGCAGGTAGTACAGCTTGGAGCGGCGGCTGCGGCCGCGACGGACCACCACGATCTTGTCGATCAGAGGGGATGCCAACGGGAACATCCGCTCGACACCCTCGCCGCTCGACACCTTGCGGACGGTGATGCTCGAGCGAGCGCCACGTCCGTTGTGACGGGCGATGACGACGCCCTCAAAGGCCTGGATGCGGGTACGGTTCCCCTCGACCACCTTGTAGTCGACGCGGATGGTGTCGCCGGTCTCGAACTCGGGGTGGTCGTCGCGCACGTAGGGCTGCTCGATCGAGCGCATGATGGCGCCTTTGTTGTACTTCATGGTGGTCTCCTGGGTCCGGGCTGACGGACGGGGCGCCTCGGCGGGCGGCGCGACGCGCGCCCCTCCACCGCATGGCTACAGCCTGCGAAGTGTAGCGCACTCGTGCGCCAGCGCGCAACTCGACCGGCACCGTGGCGAGCGCCGCGCGCCGTTCCAGGCGCCGCGCAGCGGTCCTCTTCGCCGACGCCCCCGACGCCGATGCCGCCCGTCGCCGACGGCCCTCGCTCAGCCCGCCTCGTGCGACTGGGCCCAGATGTTGATGCCGCTGTCGGTGGCGTGCTGGTCGATGGCGGCCAACTCGTCGGCGCCGAACTCGAGCTGCTCCAAGGCCGCGACGTTCTCGCGCACCTGCGCCACGCTGCTCGCACCGATCAGCACCGACGTGACGCGCGGATCGCGCAGGCACCAGGCCAGCGCCATCTGCGCCAGGCTCTGACCCCGCTCCTGCGCGATGCCGTTCAGGGCGCGTACCTTCTCGAGCACCTCGGGGCGCAGGAAGGCACGCCGGAAGCTGCCTTCCTCGGCCGCCCGGGCGTCTTCCGGCACGCCTCCCAAGTACTTGTCGGTCAGGAGGCCCTGCGCGAGCGGCGAGAAGGCGATGACACCCACCCCGAGCTCCTGCACGGCGTCGAGCAGATCGACCTCGATCCAGCGGTTGAGCAGCGAGTACGAGGGCTGGTGGATGAGCAGCGGCACGCCCATCTCGCGCAGGATGCGCTCGGCCTCGCGGGTGGCCTTGGCCGAATACGACGACACGCCCACGTACGTCGCCAGACCGCGCTGGACCACGCTGGCGAGCGCGCTCATGGTCTCCTCGAGCGGCGTGTCCGGGTCGAAACGATGCGAGTAGAAGATGTCGACGTGGTCGAGCCCCATACGCTCCAACGAGGCCTCGAGGCTGTCGAGCAGGTACTTGCGCGAACCCCACTCACCGTAGGGCCCATCCCACATGCGGTAGCCGGCCTTGGTGCTGATGACGAGCTCGTGGCGGTAGGGCGCGAAGTCGCGCCGCATGATCTCGCCGAACTGCTCCTCGGCCGAGCCTGGCGGCGGACCGTAGTTGTTGGCCAGGTCGAAGTGGGTGATGCCGAGGTCGAAGGCGGCGCGCAAGCGAGCGCGGATGCTCTCGAAGGGCGTGTCGCCACCGAAGCGCTGCCACAGGCCGAGCGAGACGGCGGGGAGCAGGAGGCCGCTGCGGCCGCAGCGGCGGTACGGCATGCTGTCGTAGCGTGTCGGGTTCGCTGGTTCCATGCCCCATGCTACGCGCGTTGCGCAGCATGCCACGCGCGTTGCGCCGCATGCCGTGCGCGCTGTACCGCATGCCACGCGCGCGCCGGAACGGCGGTAGCCTAGCAGCGCCATGGAGATCGATCCTGCTACCCTCGACCCGCGCGACCGCCACCTGCTGCTCACCGCCCTGGTGGTGCCTCGCCCCATCGGTTGGCTCAGCAGCCTCGACGCCGACGGCCGCGTCAACTTGGCGCCCTACTCCTTCTTCAACCTGGTCTCCTCGAGCCCGCCGACGTTGATCGTGTCGGTGGGCGAGCGCCAGGGCCGGCCGAAGGACACGCTCGCGAACGCCCGCGCGACCGGCGAACTGGTGGTGAACGTCGTCAGCGACGACCTGGCGGAGGCGATGAACGCCAGCTCGGTGGAGTCGGGACCCGAGCACGACGAGTTCGCCTTCGCTGGCCTCGAGCCCGCCCCCAGCGCGACCGTGCGGCCGCCGCGGGTGGCGGCCGCCCGCGCCCACCTCGAGGCGAAGGTGATGGACGTGGTGCCGGTCCGGGACGACGACGGCGTCGCCCGCAACCACGTCATCTTCGCGCGGATCGTGCACGTCCACGTCGACGACGCGCTGTTCACGCCGCCGCACCGCGTGGACGCCGCGGCGCTGGCGCCGCTGGCGCGCCTGGCCGGCACCGCCTACGGACGCTTGGGCGAGTTGTTCTCGCTCCCGCGGCCTGCGGTGCCTGAAGACGCAGAGCCCACCTGAGCGAACGTCCCACGATGGCTTGACGCTCGGACGTCGTTGGCATAACATCTCGATGTCAAACCGTTCGATGTCGAGCGGTTTGCCTGGCGGCGCCGGGACGCCCGGACGCGCCCAGAGGGGAGTCGCGACGTGTCCACGAAGCACCGTGGCAGCGCTGAAGAGCGACGCGCGCTCGACGCCTACATCAAGCTCGCCCGCGCCAGCGCAGCGGTCGATGCGCGCATCAACCGACCGCTGTCGGGGGCTGACCTGACCACCAGCCAGTTCGGGGTGCTCGAGGCGATCTGGCACCTCGGGCCGCTCAGCCACGGTCAGATCGGCCGCGCCCTGCTCAAGAGCAGCGGCAACGTGACCGTGGTGATCGACAACCTCGTCCGCCGCGGCCTGGTCCGGCGAGGGCCCGATTCGCACGACCGTCGCATCAGCCGCGTCGCCCTCACCGCCGCCGGCGCGGCGCTCTTGGAGCGCGTCTTCCCCGCCCACGTCGAGCGTGTGGTCGACGCCTTCGCGGCGCTCACGGTCGATGAACTCGAGACCCTCAGCGCGCTGCTCAAGCGCCTCGGTCTCAGCGCCGCGGGCAGGTCGGGCCATCCTCGCACGAGCCAACCGACGCCTCGGACCGACCCACCGAACCCCAGCCGCGCGCCCGCCGCGCCGACCACGCTCCAGGAGGACCCCGCATGACACGCCCCAGCCCCGCACGCGGCCTGCACCACATCACCGCCATCGCCGGCGACCCGGTGGAGAACCTGCGCTTCTACCAGCACGTCCTCGGCTTGCGCCTAGTGAAGAAGAGCGTGAACCAGGACGATCCCTCCACCTACCACCTCTTCTACGCCGACGGCGCCGGCGCCCCCGGCACCGACATCACCTTCTTCCCATGGGCCCACGCGCGGCCCGGCACCCCCGGCGTTGGCGTCGTGGGCGAGACGCTGCTCACCGTGCCGCATGGCAGCCTGCCTTTCTGGCAGATCCGCTTCGAGGCCTTCGACGTGCGTACCGAACCGCTGCGCGAGCGCTTCGGCGAACGCACGCTGCCGTTCGTCGACCCGCACGGCATGCGCTTGGCGCTCGTCGAGGCCGACGATCCCTTCGCCTTCACGCCTTGGCCCGCTAGCCCGGTCCCGGCCGAACACCAGGTGCGCGCGCTCCACGGGGCGCGGGCGCCGCTGCGCGAGCTCGAGCCCACCCGCGTTTTCCTCACGGACGTCATGGGCTTCCGCCAGCACGGCGAGGAGGACGGCTGGCAGCGCTTCGTGCTGCCAGGCGCCCAGGGCGCCGGCGCGGGCCACCTGCTCGACCTGCGCGCGGCGCCGCAGGAGCGCCGTGGCGCCTGGGGCGTCGGCAGCGTCCATCACCTCGCCTGGACCGTCGACGACGTCGCGCACCAGAGCGCCCTGCGCGAGGCCGTGGCCGCCGCCGGTCGCCGACCCTCGGAGATCATCGACCGCTTCTGGTTCCAGTCGGTCTACTTCATGGAGCCCGGCGGCGTGCTGTTCGAGCTCGCTACCAAGGGACCCGGCTTCGCCGTCGACGAGGACCCCGATGCGCTGGGCCAGCGGCTGATCCTGCCGCCCTGGCTGGAACCTCACCGCAGCCAGATCGAGGCCGTGCTGCCCGACCTCAAGCAGGCGGCCAGCAGCGAGGTCCGCGCGTGAACGGCGTCGACCTCCACCCGCAGCGGAGCGATCCGCACGCCGGCGGCCGCCTGCTGCGAGCGGGCGCGTCACCTGGTGCAGCGCCGGTTGGGGTGGTGCTGGTGCACGGCCGCGGCGACTCCGCCGCCGGCATCCTCAGCCTGGTCGAGCCGCTGCGGGAGCGCGGCGCGCCCGACGTCACCTACCTGGCGCCGGAGGCGAGCGGCAACACCTGGTACCCGCAGCGTTTCATGGAGCCGAGCGAGCGCAACCAGCCGCACCTGGACTCGGCCTTGGCGACGCTCGGGCGCAGCGTGGCCGAGCTCGAGGCGGCCGGCCTGCCGCGGGAGCGCATCGTGCTGCTCGGCTTCAGCCAGGGCGCCTGCCTGGCGCTCGAGTGGGTGGCTCGCGAGGGTGGGCGCTTCGGCGCGGTGGTGGCGCTCTCGGGCGGCTTGATCGGCGCCGAGGTGGATCCCGCCCGCTACCCGCGCCGCCTCGATGGCACGGCCGCCTTCCTCGGCTGTTCCGACGTCGACCCCCACATCCCCGAGAGCCGGGTGCACGCCAGCGCCAAGCAGGTGCTCGCGCAGGGCGCCGACGTCATCACGCGCATCTACCCCGGCATGCCCCACACGGTCAACGACGACGAACTGCGCTGGGTTGCCGAACGGCTTGTGCGCCTTGCGCTCGGCGACGATCCCACCCCGCCGCCCGCCTGAGCTCTCCGCAGCAGCGCTTACGCTCACCCGGGCCGGTGTCGCGTAGCATCGCTCCATGGCCGACGACGACACCCGCCCCACCCTGAGCGACGCCGAGTGGCGCGAGCGCCTCGATCCCGAGGCGTATGCCGTGCTGCGGCAGGAAGCCACCGAGCGGCCCCACGCCAGCCCGCTGAACCATGAGTGGCGCGCGGGCACGTACGTCTGCGTCGGCTGCGGCGCACCGCTGTTCCGGGCGGAGCGGAAGTTCGACGCCGGCTGCGGCTGGCCCTCGTTCGACCAGGCGCTCCCCGGCGCGTTCGAGACCACGACCGACTTCCACCTGATCTACCCGCGCACCGAGTACCATTGCGCGCGCTGCGGCGGTCACCACGGCCACGTGTTCGACGACGGTCCTACCGCTACGGGCGCGCGCTACTGCAACAACGGCGTCGCGCTGCGCTTCGTGCCTGACGAAGCGGACGTGCCCCCCCAGGAGTGATCGCAGCCCCGGGGGCGTCGCCCATCCGGGGGGGCGTGGCCCATACCCTGCGCGGGACGATGCGCCGGCACGGGAACAGGGGGGCGCGGGAACAGGTCGTGGCCGCGTTCGGCTCAGCCCCGCCCGTCGCCGCCGCGCCGCCACGGCATCGCGCGCCGCTCCAGCCACTGCAGCAGGGCCGTCAACCCCACCCCTAACGCCATCACCACGACCAGGGCGGCGTACATGCGCGGCGTGACCAGCACCTGCCAGTAGTAGAAGATCAGGAAGCCGACGCCCTTGTCGGCGCGCACGAACTCGACCGCCACGATCACGATCAGGGCCGTGCCCAGGGCCAACCGGAGGCCCGAGAACACGATCGGCAGCGCGCCGGGCAGGATCACGTGGCGGAACATCTGGGCGCGGCTGGCGCCGAAGTTGCGCCCCGCCTCGAGGTAGACCTTGTCGATGCCCTGCACGCCGGCCATGGTGCTGATGGCCACCAGGAAGAAAGCGCTGATCGCGACCACGGCGATCTTCGGGCCCTCACCGAAGGGGTTCGGGAAGACCAGCATGAGGATCGGGAAGATCGCGATCTTCGGCAGCACGTAGATGGCCGACATGGTGGTGTCGAGCATCATCCGCACGGTCCGGTTCAGGCCCATGACCATGCCGACCAGCACGCCCGGCGTCGCCCCGATGGCGAAGCCCCCCAGGACACGCGAGAGCGTCGCCCACACGTGACTCTCGCCCACGAGCGCCTGCACGCCGGCCCAACCGCTCTCGGCCAGCATCTCGGGCACCAACCAGGGGCGTCCCAAGAGGCTGCTGCGGTTGAACCGATCGTAGGTGACGGTGAGGTCCCACAGGGCGACGGCGATCTGGCTGGGCGGTGGGAACCAACGCGGGTTCAGGATGCCGCTGCCGGCCAACCACTCCCATGTCAAGAGCAGCGCCAGCGGGAAGCCGAGCGCCAGCACCCGCTGGTAGAGTCCACGCGAGCGGAGCGGCACCCGCGGCTCGATCTCCTGCGCCAGCAGCACCACGCACACGAACACGAGGCCCAGCAGCGCCCACCAGGCCCGCTCCCACAAGCCGAACGCGAACCCGACCGTCAGCGTCGCCAGGAGCACGACCAGCGGCAGCAACCACGCCGTGACGGGTCCGGTCGCGATGGGCCCTTGGGGGGGCCCGGGTGGCGTGCCGACCGGCGGCCGTGCCGCCGCCCGCGGCGCCGCATCAGCCGGCGTGCGCGGCGGCACCCGCGCCGCAGCGCCGCCAGAGCGCGAGCGCCCGAGGCGCCTCACGCCTGCTCCGCCATCGCTCGCCGCACCTCGTCACGAAGCGCGTCCCAGACGGCGCCCGTCAGCGCCGCGAAGGCCGGCGTGGCCATCACCGAGAGGTCGCGCGGACGCGGCAGGTCGACATGGATCACCGTCTTGACCGTGCCCGGGTTGGCCGTCATCACCACCACCCGGTCACCCAGGAACACCGCCTCGTCGATCGAGTGCGTCACGTACAGCACCGTCTTGCGCGACTCCTCCCAGAGGCGCAGCAACTCCTCCTGCAAGACCGCGCGCGTCTGGGCGTCGAGCGCGCCCAAGGGCTCGTCCATCAACAGCACCTGCGGGTCGTTGGCGAGCGCGCGGGCGATNGAGACGCGCTGCTTCATGCCGCCCGAGAGCTGCGCCGGGTAGTAGTCGACGAAGCGGGTCAGGGCGACCTTGTCGATCCAGCGCATGGCCGTCGCCTCGCGCTCCGCCCGCGGGCGACCGCGCATCTCCAGGCCGAAGGCGACGTTCTGGAGCACGGTCTTCCACGGGAACACGGCGTACTCCTGGAAGACCACGTTGGCGAGCGGCTGCTTGGGGTCGGGCCCNGGCGTGATGCCCACCTCGCCACCGGTGGCGTGATCGAGGCCAGCCAGGATGCGCAGGAAGGTCGACTTGCCGCAGCCCGACGGGCCGACCAGGCACAGGAACTCGCCCTCGGCGACCTCCAGGTCGAAGTCGTGCAACGCGGTCATCCACCCCTGACGGGTCTGGAAGCGTTTCTCGGCGGCGCGGGAGACGATCTTGGCGGCCATGCTCGGCGGCGATGCTACCCCGGGCCGGGGCGCCGCGACGCGCCGCGCGCCGTGGGCGCGGACGCGCCGCGGCTCGGAACCACGGCCGATCCACCAATCAACGCTTGACGCGCCGAGACAGCTGCTCAGTCCCCGTACGGTCCGAGCTGCTCGAGCGCCCAGGCCATGAACGACAGCTCGACCACGTCCTCGAGGTCGATGGGCGTCTCGTACGCGGTGCGACCGTTCTCNCGGTGGACGCGCTCGACGTCNGCCAGCCCGTCGACCGGGATCTCCTGGTTGGGATCGAACACCACCGGCGAGCCGGCGCGCAGCGCCTCCTCNGTGGTGCCAGGCAGGAATGACAGGAAGGCGTCGAGGTTCTCGCGCGTGAAGAGCTCGTCGCCCTGCATCAGCCGCGACGCCTCGAGCAGCGCCAGCGCGAANCGGCGCGCGACCTCCGGCCGGGTCTCGACGAACCGGCCNGAGCCGACGAACGCCACGGTCATGAGGCCGGGCGTGAGGTCCTCGGCGAAGGGCACGGCGACCCCGCTGGCCTCGGCCTGGTCGGCGAAGGGGGCGCCCAGGATGCCGGCGTCGATGGCGCCGGCCTCGAAGGAGAGCGGCATGTCGGGGTTGCCGACGTTGATCAGGTTCACGTCGAAGATGGTGAGCCCGCCGCGCTCGAGCGCCTTGGCGGCCAGGTACTCGCCGCCCGAGCCGGGACCCCCCGCAACGGCCACCGTGCGGCCGCGGAGCTCGTCGATGCTGGTCACCTCGTCGACCAGCTCGCTGCGCAGCATCAGCTTGGTGGGGCTCCCCTCGAACGGTTCGAGGCCGCCCGGGGCGATCACGCGCAGGTCGAGCCCCTGGGCCCAGCCGTTCCACAACGACACCACGATGGCGATGCCGCCGACGTCGATCTGCCCCTGCTCCAGGAAGGCGATCGCCTCGGTGCCCGAGGCCACGCGGTCGATCTGGACGTCGAGCCCGTAGGCGTCGAAGAGGCCGCGCTCGGCCGCCACGTAGAGCGTGCCGAACTTGGTGATGGGGACGTAGGCGACGCGCACCGTCTCGCGCGGCGAGAGCGGTTCGACGGCGGCGCCTTGCGCCAGCGCGCTCCCGGCGAGCAACGCCAACGTGACGACCAGCAGACTCAAGCTTCGCATGCTTCTCTCCCGTTCTCGATAGCTCTCTCGCGCGCCGGGCAACACCAGGCCGACACCACCTCGAGCGCGGCGATGGGGACGATGCTACACGATGCCGGCGGGTGGCCGAGGCGAGCGCCGCGCGCGACGGCCAGCGTGGGTGGGCAGACCGCCAGGAAACGTACGTGACGGCCAGCGTGCACGGGCCGCTCGGTAGGACCCGTGCCCCTAACGGCGACGCCCAGGTCGTACTATCGTCTGACCTTGACCGTGCCGCTCCCCACCACCCACCACCTGCCCGCACGCCAGCGATGACCCCCTCCCTGGGCGTGGCCTTCGCGGCCGGCGTGCTCTCCTTCCTCTCCCCCTGCGTGCTCCCGCTGGTGCCCACCTACCTGGCCTACGTCGGTGGGTCCGGGGCGGCGCGGCGCGCGCTGCTCGTGCGCAACGCGCTCCTCTTCGTGCTCGGTTTCAGCCTGGTGTTCATCGCCATGGGCGCCTCGGCCAGCGCGCTTGGCTCGCTGCTGCGCGAGCACCGCTCGTGGCTCATGGTGGCGGGCGGCGTCCTGGTGATCGGCTTCGGCCTGGTGATGCTGGGCGTCATCCGGCTGCCGCTGCTCTACCGCGACACCCGCCGGCCGGTGGGCGCCGACGCGAACCCGCAGACCCCCTGGGGCGCGCTGGCCTTGGGAAGCGCCTTCGCCTTCGCCTGGACGCCCTGCATCGGGCCCGTGCTGGGCGGCATCCTCACGATCGCGGGCGCCAGCGGCACCCTCAGCACCGGCGTCGGCCTGCTGGCCGTGTACTCGCTTGGGCTGGCCGTGCCGTTCATGCTCGCGGCGCTGGCGCTCGATCCGTTCCTGCGGGTCTCGCGCGGTCTGCGCCGCTACCTCCCCTGGGTGGAGCGCGCGGCCGGCGTGCTGCTCGTGGTGGTCGGCATCATGATGATCACCGGGACCTTCACGCTGCTCAACCAATGGCTCCTGCGGCTGACGCCCGAGTGGCTCTTCCAACGGATCTGACGTGAGCGCCCAACACGCCATCGAGCTGCGGGCCCTGGTTCGCGGCTACGGCCGACGGGCGGTCCTGAAGGGCCTCGACCTGGAACTGAGCCCCGGCAAGGTGGTGGCGCTCTTCGGGGTCAACGGCGCCGGCAAGACCACGCTGCTGCGGCTCCTCGCCACCCGCCTGCGCCCCAGCGACGGAAAGGCCCTGGTCTTCGGCCACGACGTCGTACGCGACGGTCATGAGGTCCGCAAGCGCATCGCCACGCTGGCGGTGTTCGGCGGTGCCTACGCGACCCTCACCGCCCGCGAGCACCTGCACCTCGACGCGGCGCTGCGCGAGCGTGCGGTCGGGAACGCCGATGCGCTGCTCGAGCGCGTGGGGTTGACCGACGCGAAGGACGCGCTGGTGCGCACGTACTCGAGCGGCATGCGCAAGCGCCTGGGTTTGGCGCGTCTGCTGGCCGCCGACGCGCGCCTCTGGCTGCTCGACGAACCGCACGCCGCGCTCGACCACGACGGTCAGGACCTGCTCGACGAGCTGGTGCGGGGCGCCCGCGAGCGCGGCGTGACGGTGCTCATGGCGACCCACGAACGCCAGCGCAGTCGAGCGCTCAGCGACGCCAGTCTCCTTCTCGACGACGGCCGGCTACGGCGGCTGGAGCCGGAGGCGGCCCCGTGAACGACCTCCTGGCGGTGCTGTGGATCGCGCGCAAGGACCTGCTGCACGAGACGCGCAGCAAGGCGACCACGGTCGCCACGCTGTTCTTCTCGGCCGTCACGCTGGTGGTGCTGGCGTTCGCGATCGGGCAGGACGAGCAGCTGCTGCGAGGCGCGGCGACGGGCGCACTGTGGGTCGCGATCGCGTTCGCGGGTGTCATCTCCGCCGCGCAGTCCTACCAGGCCGATCTCGAGGACGGCGCCTTCGACCACCTGCTCACCACGCCGGTACCGCGCGCCGCGGTGTACCTGGGCAAGCTGCTGGCGAACTGGCTCTTCATGCTGGTGCTCAGCCTGCTGATGCTGCCGGTCACCTTCGTCCTCTACGGCGCCGGCTTCCCCGGCGCCTGGCCGTGGCTGTTGGCCACCGTGGCCCTGGGGACGCTCGGCTTCGCCTTGATCGCGGTGTTCTACGCGGGCCTCACGGCCAACCTGCGCGCGCGCGAGTCGCTGCTGCCGGTGCTGATGTTCCCGATCGTGGTGCCCATTCTGCTGGCATCGGTGCGTGCCAGCGGCGCGCTGGTCGGTGTGGGCGACCTCGAACTCGCCCAGGGTTGGCTACGATTGCTCGTGGCGTTCGACCTCGTCTACGCTGTGCTCTGTACGGCGATCTACCACTTCGTGGTGGAAGAGTGAGCCGGAACGAGCGCGCGAGACGAGGCGGGCCGGAGCGCGCGGCGCCGCCGCAGCGCGTGCAGGAGGAGCACACGATGATGGACGCGAGCGAGCGGCTGCGGCGACCGGCGTACCTGCGCATCTGGGGTGCGCTGCTTGTCCCGCTGTTCCTGGCGGCGGCGTACCTGGGGCTCGTCTGGAGCCCGCAGGACGTCAACCAGGGGAACCTGATCCGCATCATGTACGCCCACGTCTCCGTGGCCTGGATCGGCTTCGTGGCGGTGGGGTTCACCGCGCTCTTCGGGGCGCTGTTCCTGTGGCGCGGCAAGCGCCGCGACGACGTCCTGGCCGCCGCCTCGGGCGAGATGGCGCTGCTCTACTCGTCGCTCACGATCATCGGCGGCATGACCTACTCACGCCCCACGCTCAACACCTTCTGGACGTGGGACGCCAAGCTGACGCTGACCGCGCTGATGGTGGCGCTGCTGGTGGGGTACTTCATCGTCCGCGCGCTGGTCGACGACCCGGTGCGGCGCGGGCGCGTCTCCGCTGTGGTCGCCATCGTGGTGGCCGCCAGCCTGCCCTTCAACTACCTCGCGGCCGAGTGGTTCCGGACGCTGCACCCGTCGCGCTCCATCGCGCTCGACGGCAGCGGCGTGACCATGGCACCCGAGATGCTCTTCACGCTGCTCTTCACCACGGTCGTGGCGGGCCTGATCTACGCCTGGTTCATGGTGGATCGCGCCCGCTTGGGACACATCGAGGCGCAACTCGAGGCGGAACGAGCCAAGCGCGAGCTCGGCGCGGCCCCCTCGGCGGGAGGTGTCGTTCGTGTTTGAGGGTTGGAGCCACTGGACCTGGGTGGCCATCGCCTGGGGGGAGGTCGTGCTCGCCTACGGCGGCTATCTCGCCTACCTCGGCTGGCGCCGGCGTCAGTTGCTGCGCGACCACGATGCGCAGCGCCTGCTGACCCGCGACGCCCCCGGTGGTGTGCGATGAGGGCCACCATCACTCGCCAACTGGGCCGCGCTCGGCGGCGCCTGGTCTACGGCCTGCTGGGCATCGGCATCTTGGTCGTGGCCGGGTACATGATCAACCAGGCGCTCACGACGTCGCTCGTGTACTTCATCCTGCCCAACGAGTACGCTCAGTCGCCGAGCCAGTACGATGGCCGACGCATCCGCTTGGGTGGCCTGGTCGCCCCCGAGAGCGTGCGCTTCAACGACTTCGACCTGCAGCTCACCTTCCTCGTCACCGACGGCATCGAGACCTATCCCGTCCAGCATGTCGGCGCGCCGCCTGAGCTGTTCCGCGAGAACGCCGGCGTCGTGATCGAGGGCAGCTTCGACAGCGGCACCTTCGTGTCGGACAACCTGCTCATCAAGCACTCCGAGGTGTACGAGGCCCCCGAGGACGGGCACATCGACGTCGAGGAGCTGCGGAGGTCGCTGCAGTGACGGCGCGACGCGATCGCCCATGCTGAGCCTCGGCACGCTCGGCACCGCCGCTCTCACGCTGGCCCTGGCGCTGGCCGTCTACGCCGTCGTCGCCGGCGCGATCGGCGCCATCCGCCGCGACGCGCGGCTGCAGACCAGCGCCCGACTCACCGCGCTGGCGGTGTTCCTGGCCGTCACCACGGCCGTCATCGTGATGCAAGCGGCGCTGCTCACCGACGACTTCAGCGTCAAGTACGTGGCCGAGCAATCGCGCATCGAGTCGCCCATCTGGGTCAAGGTCGTCACGATGTGGGCCGCGCTGGAGGGCTCGGTGCTGCTGTGGGCCTGGCTGCTCACCGCCTACGCCGCGGTGCTCGCCGTCACCGCCCCCAACACCGTGCTGCGGCCCTGGTCGCTGGTGGTGATGCAGGTCGTGACGATCTTCTTCCTGTCGGTCGTCACCTTCGCCGCTAACCCCTTCATCGTGCTGGCCAACCCGCCGCTCGACGGACCCGGCGCCAACCCGCTCTTGCAGAACCACTGGATGATGGCGGTCCACCCGGTGCTGATGTACTTGGGCTACGTGGGGCTCACCGTCCCCTTCGCCTTCGCCATGGCGGCGCTGATCACGCGCCGACCCGGTACCGAATGGATGCGGCTCACGCGCCGCTGGACGCTGTTCGGCTGGGGCTTCCTCACCGTCGGCATCATCTCCGGCGGTTGGTGGAGCTACGAGGTCCTCGGCTGGGGCGGGTACTGGGCCTGGGACCCGGTCGAGAACGTCTCGATCATGCCGTGGTTCACCGCGACGGCGTTCCTGCACAGCATCCAGGTACAGGAGCGGCGGCGCATGCTCAAGGCCTGGAACCTGCTGCTGATCGTGCTGACCTTCGCGCTCACGCTGCTGGGCACCTTCCTCATCCGCTCCGGCGTGATCTCGTCGGTGCACGCCTTCGGCGACGGTCCGGTGGGGCCGTTCTTCCTGGCGTTCTTCATCATCGTCACCCTGGTGAGCCTCTCGCTCGTGGTGTGGCG
>SL_3KL_010_SEDDRAFT_10002862_pt1 | contig 15733 bp, 15 predicted proteins | sample SodLakKL_010_SED_2_FD_10381 | JGI IMG/M metagenome (IMG submission 10381) | reverse complement strand
ACATTCCGCTCACCGGTGTCACCGGCGTACACGTAGAAGCTTCCGAAGGGAAGGAGGCGCTCCTTCTCATCATTCAGGGCATCGAGGCCAAGCGTCACCCGTTGGGTGAAGCGAGGGCTAGTGCTGTAGGTCGCCGTCAGCCCACCGGTCCACCGCCCCACATCGGAGAATGTCTCCATGCGGCGGATGTCCTGCACCGGAACCCAAGGCTCGCCGAAGGGCCGGTCTGCACTTGCCTGCCTCGGGTTGCCCAGGATCGCATTGCCCAGAAGCGCCGTCCAGTTGTTGCCGGACTGTAGGGAGAGGACCCGGTTCCGGGAGTAGGCGGAATTCACCTCCATGGTCCAGTTGTCCGAGGGGAGGAAGCGCAGGTTCATGCGCATGTTCCCGCGGCGCTGGTAGTTCGGCTTGATCGAGCCTTCCTCATCCAGGTAGCCGGCAGAGATAAAGTAGGTGATGGACTCAGCCCCACCCCGAACGGTCACATCGTAGTTCTGGATGAGCCCGTTCTCGATCATGGTCTCGTTGGCATCCTGCGCCCGCGTGCCGTCCGGTCCGGTGAAGAGGGGGAACAGGGTCGTGGGGAAGTTGGCCCGGTGACGGTTGACACCCGTACCGGCCGTAACACTCCACTGGGCCCTAGTCCCGCTCTGCCCCCGCCGAGTGAANATCTGGATCACTCCGTTGGAAGCCTCGGATCCGTAGAGGGTGGTGGCGGCGGCGCCCTTCAAGACCTCGATGCGGTCGATGTCGGCGGGGTTCAGGTCTCCCAACCGGTCCTCACCCGCTCCGCCGGAGAAGGCACAGCAGGTCGCGTCGGCCAGCGTCCCCCACTCGGTCTGGTTCGTGTCCATGCGAACGCCATCGATGTAGACGATGGGTCGCTGCCCGAGCTGGAACGAGCTGGTGCCTCGAACCCGAAGCTGCCGTCCGGCGCCCACCCCACCGACGGTCCCGATTGATCGAACGCCAGGGACGCGGGCCTGCAGAGCGTTTCCGAAGTCTTGCACCGCGATGTTCTCGGTGATCGAGCCCACATCCACCGTCGAGATCGAAGCGCCGACACGACGGCGTTCCACTGCACCGGCCGTGCCCGTCACGACGACCTCATCGAGGGCGACCGCACTGGCCGCCAAGGCGAAGTCCACCTCCGTCGTGGCCCCTGCCACGACCTCCACCTCCTGCGNATCGGTGCGATAACCGATNAAGGTGACTCTTACCTCNTGGGTGCCGGCGGGCACATTGGCGATGCTGAACTGGCCGGAGTTATTCGTAAGGCCGCCTCGAGCGGTGCCGACCACCTGGACCTGNGCTCCTNCCAGGGGTCTCAAGGTCGCGCGGTCGGTCACGCTGCCGGAAACAGTCCCTGTTTGCTGCTCTCCCGAGACTTGGCCTGGNGAGGCNACCAAGAGAGGGATCAAGGGGAGCAGGGCCAGAAGTCCTGACCTGGAAAACCTGCCCCGGACATCGCTCAGCATACATTCCTCCTGGTCATGAGAGTTCCTCTTCAACTCGGCCGGGCTCGACCGCTGACAGTATCGCCAAGGCCGTTCGGTACCGGCAGGAAAGTTGATTCGACGGGAACACGCAGAGCGCCTGTTTCCGCAGGGAACACTAATACGCCGCCCCTGACGGCCTCGTCAAGTGCTAACAAGAGTGTATCAAGCCCCCCCTAATGCTGTCTCCTCTGTCACGGAGGTCGAGGGACCACTTCAGGGTGCGAAATGGCCTTACCGCAGGCCCATCCATGGCTGATCCGATACCTTTCAGGTCTGCCGCGCCGGCACCAAGCATCGCCGGGGAGCAGGCTGCTTCCCGCGATGGGATCACAGGGGTTCGATTGGGGACACCCACCCCCACCTCCTCCCTCAGCCCACAGGGTCCTGCGTCCGGCCGCGTCCTAACGGAGAGGGCCTTCAAGACTGAACGGATGCCCGAGAATCTTGGCGCGTTCAGCTTTGCGTACCTCCCTCGATGATGAGATCACCTTAGTCGAACTCGGAATCAGGCGTGATCGCTCCGCCTCCCACACCCTCCCGAAAATCCAACTCCCAATCCTCGTACGCCTCGTCCCATGTCTTCCCGTGGATTTCGGCGTACTCACCCCAGGTCTTGGCCCGGAAGGCTGCGGGGAGGCGCCACCGAAGCCCGCGAGACCTACCGGGGATACAGGGGAAGCTCCGAGGAGCAGAATCGGCATTTGATGGCCTCCGCCCGGATCACCTCGGCGCAGAACGGTCACTTCTTCCACTCATTGTGGGGGGCTGTGACGGCAAACCGTCTACGCGAGGCCCGGGCAAGGAAAAGGAGGAACGCCGCCGGCCACGATCCCAGGAACAGCTCGCCTCACAGGAGAAACTGAGGCCGGGAATGCCGCCAGTGGAAGGCGGAGGGGAGTCTGACATCTTGGAGGCGAAGGTATCCTGGAACCGAAACAGACCATGACGGATTGCCGAGGTGGAAGCGTCGGCATGGCGATCATCATGAGCCCCCGGTGTTTCCCGCTACCCACCCCCTTCCCCACTACGGAGCCTCCCCATGACGCTGACCCCCCGACAACTTCAGGAGTGCGCCAACCATGACTGGGACTTCTCGGACCTGAGCGCCCTCTTCATCAACTGTACTCTGAAACGCTCGCCCAATCCCTCCCACACGCAGGGCCTCATGGCCGTCTCCCAGGCCATCATGGATGCCAACGGCGTTGCAGTGGATGTGGTGCGTGCGGTGGATCTGGAGCTACCGCCGGGCGTGTACCCCGACATGACCGAGCACGGCTGGAAGCGGGATCCCTGGCCCGACCTCTTCCAGAAGGTCATGGCGGCGGACATCCTGATCCTTGGCACGCCGATCTGGCTCGGCGAGAAATCGTCGATCTGCCAGCAGGTCATCGAGCGCCTCTACGGCAACTCCGCCCTTCTCAATGAACAGGGCCAGTACGCCTACTATGGCCGGGTCGGCGGGTGTGTGGTCACCGGAAACGAGGACGGGATCAAGCACTGCGCCATGGGAATCCTCTACGCCCTCCAACATCTCGGGTACACCATCCCGCCCCAGGCCGACGCCGGATGGATCGGTCCGGCGGGCCCCGGCCCCTCCTACCTGGATGAAGGCTCCGGTGGCCCGGAGAACGAATTCACCCAACGAAACACCACCTTCATGACCTGGAACCTCCTCCACGCGGCCCGGATGTTGAAGGATTGGGATGGGATCCCGGCCCACGGCAACCAGCGCTCTACCTGGGATGCCGGCTGCCGCTTCGATCATCCCAACCCAGAGCATCGGTAGCGCCCGGGAGCGCTCAGTAGCGATACCCGCCGATCTCACCCGGCGGCGCCTCGACCCCGAGCCCCTCGGCGATGCGGTTCACGAAGTTGAAGTAGCCGGTGATGAGGGTGGCCTGAAGGATCTCTTCGCATTCCAGTCCAACCGCCCTCAGCGCCTCCACCCCGGCCCGGCCTGACGCCGAGGGCTCCCGGGTCAGCGTGCGCGCGAACCGGACGAGCGCCCCTTCTCGCTCGGTCAGACCGGCGGAATCCGGATCTTCCCGAAACCGGGCGACCCGCTCCCGGTCCCGCCACCATGCTGCCAGGGCCTCGGCGTGGTGTTCTGTGCAATAGGCACATCCGTTCTCCACCGAGACCACCACGGCAATGAGTTCCCGCTCGGCCCTGGAGAGTCCGCCCCGGGCGAACAGCAGCTCCATGTAGAGATCCATGTGCGCCTTCATGGCCCCAGGCGCCAGACTCTGGGATCGCATGATGTTGGAGATCTTCCCTCGTCCCTTTTCGATCTCCCGGTAGATGCGGGCCAACTCGCCCTCGGCGGCGGTCTCGTCGATGGTTGTGATCCAGGTCATGATGCACGGGTTTCAAGAGGATTGCGACGGCACATCACGTCGCTGGGGACAGAGGACCTTCCCCCTTCAGAATCCATCGGGACACGGCCCTGTTCCCGAACCTCGGGAACCCTCCCGGCGGGATACGGCTTCGGTGGGTGAAGACGGCGGCGTGATCCCACGCCGACCCATCCCACCCGGTCTCCGGCGACGGGCACCAGCCCGTGCCGAGACCATGAACATCTGAAGAGGAGTCCCGGACCATGTTCAAGATGTCTCCACATTCCCGATTTCCGAACCCTTCCCGATTCATGAACTCCCTCACCGCCCTGCTCCCCCGAAGCGCAGCGGCCGGGCGTTCCCTGGCTCCCCGGCTCACTCTGGCCCTCACAGCCGGCGCCCTTCTGGTGGCGGTCCCCGCAGGGGCGCAGACCGCCTGGAACGTGGATACGGCCCATACCGAGGTCAACTTCAAGGTGAACCACTTCTTCACCCCCGTCTCGGGCACCTTCCACGACTACGAGATCGACCTGAACTACGACCCGGAGAACCCGGCTGCCTCATCGGTGGACGTCCGGATCTCGGTTGCCAGCGTCGACACGGGGAACTCGGAGCGCGATGAGCATCTGCGCTCCGAGGACTTCTTCGAAGCGGATGCCCACCCGTACATGACCTTCCGTAGCACCTCCGTGCGTGATCTGGGCAACGGCAGCCTGGTGGCCACGGGACCCCTCACCATGAAGGGTGTCACCCAGGAAGTGGAGCTGCCCATCCGGGTCCTGGGCATGCAGGAGCTGGACGCCGACATGCAGCAGATGCTGGGCGGGGTCCAGCGGGTAGCCGGATTCAGCGCTGAGACCCGCCTGCGTCGACAGGACTTCGGTGTGGGCGTGGGGAGCTGGGCCGCTACCCTGGTGGTGGGCGGGAACGTGGACGTGGAGATTCTCCTGGAGGCGAATCAGCGCTGATGGGGTGGCGCCGGCCCGGCACCGGAGGCCAGGTGTCGGGCCGGAGCGGTGGCTGATGGTGGCCACAGGAGCTCACGGTCGCTCGGCGAGATCAAGCCCTCTCCGGGGAGGAGCGAGCCCTGGTCCTGCAGAATGATCCCTGCGTAGAGTCTTTCAGTTGCGACTGCACCCTGAGTGATGTGCACGCCCAGCCGGAGTAGGGCTGAGGCGATTCGTCTCCAGTGAACCCATCCTTCCCCCGACCCCGAGGCCCGTATGCCCACTGACCCACTCACCCCGTCTCCCTCCTCCGCTCCCGAGCCCGTCCAGGACCTCGTCATCGGGACCGGTCAGGCCGGAAAACCCCTGGCCGCCGCTCTCGCCGAGTCAGGGCGCCGGGTCGCCATCGTGGAGCGGGACCGGGTCGGGGGGACGTGCGTCGTCCGGGGGTGCACCCCCACGAAGACGATGGTGGCCAGCGCCCGGGTGGCCCACCTCGCAGGCCGGGCAGCGGATTACGGTGTCCGCACCGGGGAGGTCTCGGTGGACCTCGATCGTGTCCGGGATCGGAAGCGACGGGTCGTGGACGACTGGAGCCGGGGAAGCCGGAAGGGGCTCGAGCGGCACGAGACGCTCGAGCTCGTCGAGGGCGAGGCCCGCTTCACCGCCCCCCGAACGGTGGCGGTCTACGGACCCGAAGGCGACGTCCTCCGGGAGTTCCGGGCGGAGCGGGTCTTCATCAACACGGGAGGCCGTCCCCGGCGCCCCGACCTCCCGGGCCTGGATGAGGTCGATTCGCTGGACTCGACCTCCATCATGGAGCTGGGCGAGGTCCCGGAGCACCTCGTCGTGCTGGGCGGGGGCTTCATCGGGCTGGAGTTCGGCCAGATGTTCCGGAGGTTCGGGGCCCAGGTGACAATCCTGGAGCAGGGCGCCCGCCTGGCCCCGGGGGAGGACGAGGACGTGGCGGCGGCCCTCCACCAGATCCTGGCGGAGGACGGCCTCCACATCCGGACGGAGGCCGCCGCGTCCGCCGTCGAGCCTCGCGGCGCCCCCGGCACCGGAATCCGCCTCCACCTGACGGACGGGAGCTCGGTGGAGGGGTCCCACCTCCTGGTGGCCACCGGGCGCGTGCCGAACTCGGACGCCCTCCAGCTCGGGGCGGCCGGCATCGAGGTCGACGACCGGGGTTTCATCCGGGTGGACGACCGGCTCCGGACCACGGCCGAGGGCGTCTGGGCCCTGGGGGACGTGGCCGGCTCGCCCCCCTTCACCCACATGGCCTACGACGACTTCCGCATCGTCCGGGCGAACCTCCTGGGGGACGGGGGACGGAGCACCGGGGAGCGCATCCCCACTTGGACGGTTTTCACCGACCCGCAGCTCGGTCGGGTGGGCCTCTCGGAGGCAGAGGCCCGAGCGAAGGGCCATGAGATCCGGGTCGCAACCCTCCCCATGAGCCGCGTCGCCCGGGCCATCGAGACGGACGAGACCCGCGGGCTCATGAAGGCCGTGGTGGATGCAGGGGACGGCCGGATCATCGGCGCGGCCATCCTGGGGATCCAGGGCGGGGAGATCGCCGCCGCCCTCCAGTTCGCCATGATGGGCGGGCTGCCCTGGACCGCACTCCGGGACGCCCCCATCGCCCACCCCACACTGGCCGAGTCCCTGAACAACCTCTTCGCCACCCTGGACGGGTGAGCCCTCGCTCAGCAGCAGCCCACCGCCGGAACGGGCATTGACTGCTCCAACTGGTCACGGAGGCGCTCCCTTCCTCGGGAGAGTCGACTGCGGACGGTCCCGACAGGAATCCCCAGAGCGGTGGCCACCTCTCGGTAGGACATGCCCTGCAGGTCGGACAGCACCACAGCATCCCGGTACGCATCCGGCAGATCGGCCAGGGCTCGCCGCACAGGCGCCTCGATGAACCCGTGGAAGAAGTCCGCCTCCGGCCCCTTGAGAGGCTTGGGCAGCACATGACCACCCGTGGGCTCGGGACCGACCGTCGTCTCACGACGGATCAGATCCCGGTGCCGGGCCCGGCGCTCCCTGGTCCTTAGAAAGTGGTTTCGACAGATGGTGAAGAGCCAGCTCCGGCAGCTAGTGCCCGGGGTGAACTGATGCCAGGAGCGCCAGGCCTTGAGGTACGTTTCCTGGGCGAGATCGTCCGCCTCCATCGGGTCGCCGGTGAGGCGCCGGGCGAAGGCCTGAACCGCATCCCGATGGGGGAGGGCCTCCTGCTGAAAGCGGTGTCGCCGATCGTCGGAGGGCTCGGCGGTGGGGGAGGAGGTCTGGAACGTGGCGTTGGGGGATGAAGCCTGGAGCATGGGTTCTCCGGGGACTGGATGTGGGCCGTGGCGACGTCGGGTGATCCGGTCCCAGGTGTCGAGGGGGATCCGGAGCGAACACCCTTCTAAAGGGACAAGTCCCGTGCCGCGGCCACGATTCGACACAAACCATTGTGCGCCAACACTTTACGACATACTGTGGCATCCTCCGTACCACGATATCTCGTGGTTTCAACGGGATCTCAGGGTGACTTGCCACGAGGCTTCGTGGCGACCTATTGTAGAAAAGCCGGAAAAACCCATTCCTCCCACCCCATCTCGCAGCCATGGCCAAGCCCGCCACCCGAGCCGATGTCCTCCTGGACATCAACAACCGACTGGTCTCGAGGCTGGAGCGAGTGGACCTGTTCCGCGGAATTGCGGAGACCCTGCGCCGGGTCCTCCCGGTGGATCGCATGAGCCTCCTCCTCCTCAATGCCTCCGGCGACGCGTTCTCCGTGATCACCCTCATGGGAGAGCCGGATTCAGCGGTCCTTCAGGCAACGGGCTCGGAGCTGCCGGTGGCCAACAGCGCCACCGGGGAGATCCTTCGGGAGGGTCGGGCGCACATCCGGAAGAACCTGGCCGTTTCCCCGTCCCGTTTCCCCGACGAACGGCTCCTCTTCGAGAAGGGCATCCGGTCCTACGTGTCGGCCCCCCTCCGCACCAGCGCGTCACCCATCGGCGTCCTTGCGGTGGGGAGCCGAACCCCGAACCGGTACGACGAAGCGGACGCGGCCTTCCTGGAGCGCGTAGCTGATCAGATCGCGCTCAGCGTGGACAACATGCTCGCCTTCGAGCGCCTGGACCGACTCCGGCGGGAGTTGAGCCGCGAAAACAAGGATCTACGCACCCGGGTGAAGGAGGCGGAGGCGCCTGGAGGAATTGTGGGAGGCAGCGCACCCATCCTCCACCTGATGGAGCAGCTCGCCCTTGTGGCCGGCACCGACGCCACCGTTCTCATCCAGGGAGAATCGGGAACGGGGAAGGAGCTGGTGGCCAAGGCCATCCACGACCAGAGTGATCGAAGCCAGGGTCCCCTAGTGAAGGTCAACTGCGCCGCGGTCCCGGCGAACCTCTGGGAGAGCGAGTTCTTCGGTCACACCCGTGGCGCCTTCTCCGGTGCCGTGCAGGCTCGTCCTGGCCGCTTCGAAGTGGCCGGCGGAGGGACCCTGTTCCTGGATGAGGTCGGCGAACTCCCGCTGGAGCTACAGGGGAAGCTTCTGCGAGTGCTCCAGGACGGCAGCTATCAACGCGTGGGAGAGAACCGCGTCCGGACGGCGGACGTGAGGATCATCGCCGCCACCAATCAGGACCTGGCCACGGAGGTCCGTGCCGGTCGATTCCGGGAAGACCTCTACTACCGACTCTCCGTCTTCCCCCTGCGCACACCCGCCCTCCGGGATCGAAGAGAAGACATCCCCCTCCTGGTGTACCACTTCATCCGTGAGATCAGTCAGGCCTGGGGCCGGAAGGAAGAGGTTCGTCCCACAGTGGAGGGGCTCCTGCGCCTGCAGGCCTATCACTGGCCGGGGAATGTCCGGGAGCTCCGGAATGTGGTGGCGCGGTCCCTCATCACCTGCTCCGGGAACCGCCTCGATTTCCAGGATCCGGGCGACATGGAGAAGGCAGCTCCGTCCGCCCCGGTGGAGTCGGCGGGCGACGCCCCACCCCAGCCGCCCGACGGGGGTCACGGGCCAGCTCCGCCCGATGGCGGAGGCGAACGGCGCACCCTTCCCCTCGGCGCCGACGTGCCGCTGGACTCGGTGCCGGTGCTCACGGACGAAGAGATGGAAGCGTTGACTCGGCGCAATATCCAGGCGGCCCTGGCTCGAACCGGCGGGCGGATCTGGGGATCGGAGGGCGCCGCCGCCCTTCTGGGAATCCCCCCCACGACCCTGGCCTCCCGGGTCCAGCGGCTGGGAATCGAGCGGACAAGGTGAGCCCGGGTCACTCGAACTGGGTGTGGGAGCGCAGGACGCGAGCCAACGTCAGGCCGTCCAGGCGCTCCTGGCCGCGGTTCCGATCCTCCCACTAGACGCTGACGCCGCAGGGATCGCGTCCGAGGTCGGAGCGACGCTTCGGACATTCGCCGCTCCATCTCTTCGGGGCTATTGATCTCAGCGAGTCCGTGCGTGAGATCCAGATTGAGGGACTCCTTGCCCGGAACCCTGGGTGGAGTCGAGAAGATGCGGTGGCAAGCTTGATCCAACGACCGGGATACTGACGGAACGTGAGCCTCGAGGGATTTTTGTCGCTGATCGTTCGTTCCCTGCGAGAGGCAGACATCCCATTCATGCTAACCGGCTCTCTCGCGGCGGCCTATTACGGCGCCCCCCGCGCCACGCAAGATCTTGGTTGGAAGGCAGACCTGATTGTCCGCAAGAGTCGACCTTTCAGTGTATCGGAGTTCGGTCGGCGGCAACACAGGAAACTTCTAGGACTCGAGATCGCCGTTACCACACTCGAGGCCCTCGAACTGCAGGACGCTTGGGAACGACTCAAGAAGGGGCGTTGAGCCTCGGAGGTTCTCGGAGGGCGCAGGCCCGGCAACGACGGCTGGCCTGGCCCATCTACTCAATCGGCTGAGAAAGGGCCCGCATCGGCCGCAGTACCCGCTCCGCTCCCCAGGCCCGGAGAGGCGAGGGTCTCCACCAGCAGTCGGTCGGCGCGGAAATCGCCGTGTCTCCTGACTGCGAAAATCTTCGTGTCTCTGGACAGCTCGAGCGGCGGCCACCCCAGGGTTTCATCACACGCTGAAGGAGGTGAGGGTGGAAGAAGGGGTCCATCTAGTGCTCACCCACCCCGGCCGCCCCCTTGACGCCCTGCCACGGAAACCCGATCTATCCTTCGGGAAAGGACAGATCCTGATTATCTATCCCTCACGGAAGGACAGACTCGAGCACCATGGCTGATTCCCCGTCCCGGGACGTCCTCCGGGTCAAGCTCGCGGAGTCCATCCTCCCACCCCCAGCTTCCCTCACCCAGCGGGATGTCCGACTCCCCCAGATCCCGGGCAAGCCCCTGGCCATCATCGGTGTGAGGCGAGGCGGCAAGACGTCTTTTCTCCATCAGCAGAGGGCGCGGCGGATGGCAGAGGGACGCCCGGCCGAATCGCAGCTCCTCATCGGTCTCGAAGATGAGCGCCTGGTGGGGATGAAGGCCACCGACCTGGGCTGGATGATCGCCGAGCACGAACGCCAGTTCCCCGCCCTGGGGGAGGGGCGAGAGTTGAGTGTGTATCTGGACGAAGTCCAACTGGTGCCCGGATGGGAGTCGCTGGTCCACCGCCTTGCCGAGACCCGGAGGATGGAGATCTTCGTTTCCGGCTCGTCGGCCAAGCTCCTGAGCCGAGAGGTGGCCACAGCCTCCAGAGGCCGGCTGATGGAGGTCCTGATCCACCCCTTCAGCTTCCGGGAGGCGGTTCGCCACGCCGGGTCGGAACCGGACCAGCCGTGGCCTCGGTTGAATCCGACCCAACGAGCTTCGCTCCACGGAGCGCTCCAGGACTACCTGGCAGCCGGGGGCTTCCCGGAGGCGCAGGGAATCCAGATCCGGGATCGATCGAGGCTCCTCGGCGGGTACGTGGACAGTATGGTGCTTCGGGACGTGATCGAACGGCACGGCGTCACGAACGTCCCGGCGCTCCGGGCCCTCCAGCGCCACCTCCTGGCCAACCCCGGAGGCCGCTTCACCATCCAGAAGTTCTACAACTCCCTTCGCTCCCAAGGGATACGGGTCGGGAAGGACACACTGCATGCCTACCTTGATCACCTTCAGGACGCGTTTCTGATCCGGGTGCTGGAGATGCACAGTGCGTCGGAACGGCAGCGGATGACGAATCCGAGGAAGGCGTATCCCGTGGACCCGGGGCTCATCGCTCTCTACGAACGGCCCGGTCGGGAGAACCGGGGTCGGAGGCTCGAGACCGCCGTCCTCCTGGAGCTTGAGCGACGGGAATATTCGGTAGCCTGGCTCCGGGTGGGGGACGACCTGGAGGTGGACTTCTTCGCCACCCGCCCCGGCGACGCTCCCCTCCTGGTGCAGGTCGCCCTGGATACGGCGGAAGATTCGACCTGGGAGCGGGAGGTGCGGGCGCTTGAACAGGCGGCCCGGGTCCATCCAGAGGCCGAGGCCCTCCTCATCACCCAGGACCCGACCCCGCCTCTCCGAGCACTTTCGAAGCCGCTCCGGTGGATGTCGGCGACGGAGTGGCTTCTGGGGTGAGTGGAGGTGCGGCGGAAGCGCGGTTGCACTGGACCGGAACGGTAGGCCAGGCGCGATCGGTCCCTTGAGGGGGCCATGTCGGCTATCGGGAGCCTCCCTGACGAATCGGCCAACGAGCTGGAGCGCGTTCGATCGGTCCTCGCCTATCGACGGGGAGGCATGAGGCGCGGAAGCCGGGTCCGCAGCGGGCTCGGACGGGGATCAGGGCAGTTCCTGCCACTGGGCGAGGAGGGCCGACACGACCGCTGACACGGCATCCAACGAGCCCTCGGGCCCCGCCTGGTAGGCGTTCGTCAGCGCAAGGAAGGCGACGCCCGTGTCCAGCCCGAGCCACGCCACCGAGTGGTTCGATACGTTCGAGCCCGAGTGGGTGGCCGTGCGTCCCCCCCAGGTGCGAGAGGTCATGATCCACCCGAGGGCGTACTCGTTCTGGGCTGACGACATGGGGGTGAGGCCGGTGAAGAGAGTGCGGCCATGGGAAGGTCCAATGAGAGAGGAGTGCCCCTGATCGGCCAAGAGGAACTCCTGGGTCACCCGGGCCCAGTCGCCAAGCGACAGGTGCGCACGGCCGGCTGCCGAGAGGCCCGGGGGGTTGTCGCATGCCTCGCAGGGGTTCCAGCTTCCGCCGGATCGCCGATGTCCCACAGGTTGATCCATCCCGCCAGCACCCGTCGTGGGCCCCCAGCCGAGCGAGGTCACCCCCAGTGGCTCCATCAGCTCGGAAACCAGGAGGTCCTCGAAGTCACCGCCGAGAGCCCGCTCGATCATGGCACCCGCGATCACGAACCCCGGGTTACTGTAGTGGTACTCCCCGAACGGGCCGATGGGTGGCGCCGTGAGTGCCCACTCGACCATCGCTTCGCGCTGAGTTCGGGCGTCGGGCCCGGCGTACGTGCCCCCGGGGGGGTCATTTCGGATTCGTCCGCGGTTGGCTAGCAGGTCCCGCAGGGTGACCTGTCGGTAGTCGCTGCGCATCACAGCGTCCAGCTCGGGGAAGGCATCCTCGACGGTCAGGTCCCAGGAGAGCTCCCCTCGCGTCACCGCAACGCCCGCAAGAGCCGCGGTGATTGCCTTAAGGTTCGACCCGATGTGCCACCGGTCGTCCGGGGTGACCGGTGGGCCGCTTCCAGACCGGCGGTCCCCCACGACCGCCATGCCCACGAGGCCGTCCCGGGTGACGATGGCTCCGCCCAGGGCGGGAAGGCCTCGCTCCGTCCGGATCTGGTCCAGGAGGTCGGAGAGGTCCATCGGAGCCACCGCGAGGTCGAGGGATCCGGTCACCCCCCCCGCGGTCGCTCGGATCGTCGTGGCTCCTGCGGTTCGACCGCGAACCTGCCCGGTGGGCGAGACGACGGCCACCTCAGGCGAGGTCGAGCTCCAGGTGAACGAGGTCTGCATCACGCTCCCATCGGAGCCGATCGCCTGGGCCTGGGGCGTTACAGTCTGGCCCACCTCGAACTCCGTCTGGTCGACCGTCACCGTGATGCTCGTGATGGTGACCGGCGGAGCAGGCGGGTCCGGCGGCGTCGGATCGGGCGCCGAGGGACTCGAGCCGCCATCCCCGCAGCCCCATAGGAGGAGCGGGCAAACGAGGAGGAGCGATGCGATGCGCGCTACGGGAGCGGCGCCGAAAGGTCGGGTGCGCTGCGTGGCCATGGTACGGTTCCGAGCTGGGGTGGAGCGTGCGGCGTCAGAGGTGCCTTCGTCCTGTGCCCTTACGCGCAGGATCCAGGGCAAGAGGATCACGCCATGTCTCCCTGGCCGGTTGGAAGTGGCCCGCGGAGGGACCCTGTTCCTGGATGAGGTCCGTGCCGGTCGATTCCGGGAAGACCTCTACTAGCGATTCTCCGTCTTTCCCCTGCGCACGCCCGCCCTCCGGGATGGAACAGAAGGCAGCCAGGTCCCCCCCCGGGTGGAATCGGCGGACGACGCCCCACCCCGGCCGCCTGACGGGGGTCACGGTCCAGCTCCGCCCGATGGCGGAGGCGAACGGCGCACCCTTCCCCTCGGCGCCGATGTGCCGCTGGACTCGGTCCCGGTCCTTACCGACGANGAGATGGAAGCGTTGACTCGGCGAAATATCCAGGCGGCCCTGGCTCGAACCGNCTGGCGNATCTGGGGATCNGAGGTCGGAGCGACGCTTCGGTGAGCCGGCGGGATGCCCTACCTTTTCCATTCGTCGCGGGCTTCAGCCCGCACGGGTTCGAGTTCGATCAGTCCTCGCCTAACTTGGGTTGGACTTGACAATCCCCCACACCATCACCCCGGCCTCCACCACCGCCGGCACCGCCGCGTCGTCCCGGGCGTGAGACCGACCGCGATCACCGTTCCGGATCGTTCGTTGAAGACATCGTGGCTGAGGATGAGAACGGGACGATGGCCAGCTTGCTCGTGACCACGAGTGGGGTTGAGGTCAGCCCAACGAATCTCTCCTCTCAGTATTCGGGCCACGAAGCGAGCTCCGAAGCCAAGCCTTTCTCGGCGAATGCCTTTTCCTCGTCCGGATCGAGCTTCGAGACCTCCCGCGCCAAGCGGGTGCCTGCCAAACGCTCCAATTTCTCAGAGATCGCAGCCTCGATGGCCTGGCTTCGACTCGGAAACCGGCCCTGGGCAACAAGCTCATCGAGTTCCCCGAGGACCTCGGAGTCGATCGTCACGGCAACTTTCGTCTTGGGCAACAGCATCTCCATGCAGAGCAAGATTATTGGTCATACCCATGCCGTCTGGGCCACGCAACCTGCGCACGGCATCCGCTTAACAGGGTTTGGAGCTAACCGGGTCAGCCCAGTGGGTCCGGAGTGGTCACCGCCGGGTGTATCCACCTATCCGACGGAGCGTCCCGACACGTCTCCCTCTTGGGAGTCTCAAGGCGCCGCCAGGTGACGGCGATTGGCCTTCGGCGACAGCGGAGCCTTCTACAGTGTGGAGTCCATGACCAGCACGGATAAACTCCGGATAGTCCGGTGGGTCTTGAGATGATGAGGGTATCCCACTGGCTGAACCTACCACTACATATGGTGGTAGGTCCGGGAGGAGGCCCGGATTCTCCCAGCAATCCGATGGCCGAGCTTCGATTCACCCTCCGCCTCAGAATAGCCCTCGGAGCTCATTGCCGTACCGGCCAATGTCGTCGTGCACCACAATGTCCACGAACCACACCTTGCCGGCCTCAACCCGGTAGATTATCCGGTCTCCATCGTTGATCCGAGCTTCGAAATAGTATTTCTGGGGCTCGACGGGCTTGACGCGCATCCCCGGCGTGGGTCGTTGCTTCAACAGAGCGATGACAACTTTGTCGGCGCCCTTCTGCTGTTCGTGGGTCAGCTTCTGGTAGCTCTTGTCCCAGCGCCTCGACCACTCTGCGCCCAGGAACGACCGTTTCCGAGCCATGGGGCTTCTAGCCTTCTCCCTTGAGGCGGTTCAGGTGGGCCTGCGCCTCCTCTACGGTGGAAGTGCTCGTGGAGCGCCCCTCCCGGAAGTCGGCCTCTGCCTCACCAACCCGGCGTTCCATCTCGCGATGATGGAACCAGAGCTGATCTTTCGGCACGACCGCCGCTGGCACAAGCTCGTAGGTGCCGCGGTCCGTCTTCTCGAGGAGCACAAAGGTGGTGTCCTCCTCCCCGATCCCAAGATCGCGACGAACGCTCTCGGGCAGGGTGTTGCGTCCGCGCTTATCGACCGTAAGGATCATCATCGTGGGCCTCTTTGGGTTGGGTATTGTCCAATTTGAGAATTTGGGCCATACCCGAAATGGACACAAGGGCCTGCAGCCGCGTTGCGGTGGGCGGAATCGAGTCGGTGGGGGCTGAGACCGAGGAGAACCGGGGACACGCGAGGGTGACGTTGCACGTCCATGCTCTCGCCTCCGGAGCGCCCATCGAAGGGGCGGAAATCCTGCTCTCCAAAGCTGGGGATGGGGACGCCGCCATCTCCGAATCATCTACCAACTCTTTTGGCCAGATGCGTCTCGGAGTACGCGCGGAAGTACCGAACACCCCTCCTTTCGCTGAACAGTTCGCAAACGCGGATTGCACGTGACTTGGGCATCGACACCGCGGTGCCGCTTCAGGACGTCGTCGCGGCCATTCGGGAGTCCCGAGAGCGCGATCCACGGTCGAGTTCGACCTAACGGGGGTTGAACCTCCCGCCCCGTAACCCCTATCCCCCTCACCCCGCCCCTCGAGGAGGGGCCGGAGCGGTGGCCACGCTCCCACCCCCGGCTTCCCTCACCCAGCGGGATGTCCGACTCCCCCAGATCCCGGGCAAGCCCCTGGCCATCATCGGTGTGAGGCGAGACGGCAAGACGTCTTTTCTCCATCAGCAGAGGGCGCGGCGGATGGCAGAGGGACGCCCGGCCGAATCGCAGCTCCTCATCGGTCTCGAAGATGAGCGCCTGG
>SL_3KL_010_SEDDRAFT_10002861_pt1 | contig 15734 bp, 14 predicted proteins | sample SodLakKL_010_SED_2_FD_10381 | JGI IMG/M metagenome (IMG submission 10381) | reverse complement strand
GATGAATTTGGGGATGTGGAAATCATCGCCCCAGACCGCCAGCAAAGTGCGGTTGGCCATGCCATCACCATTCAAACACCGCTGCGGTCAAGAGCTTTCCGGATTGACAACCGGTTCAACGGGCAAGCCGTATCAGGTACGCCGGCCGATGCCATCAAGCTTGCACACAACCAGCTTTTGAAACGCAAACCCGATTTGGTGGTAAGCGGCATCAATCACGGGAGCAACGCCGGCATTAACATTCTCTACTCGGGTACGGTGAGTGCAGCTACAGAAGGGACCATTCTCGGCTATCCTTCGATTGCTATCTCCTGTACCGATTTTGATGAAAAGGCCGACCTCTCCGGGTCGAAAGAAGCCGCCCGCAGGGTGATCGGCTACGTGCTGAACCACGGCCTGCCAAAAGGAGTGACGCTGAACCTGAACGCCCCCGCCGGCCCGCTGAAAGGAATCAAATGGGTGCGCCAGGCAAACAGCCGTTATATAGAAGAATTTGAGGGTCGGATTGATCCTCACAACCGAAGTTATTACTGGATGACCGGCAAATTTCAGCTTCTTGATCATGACAACGATAATGACATTGCCGCCCTCGAAAAAGGGCACGCTTCACTCACACCCATTCAGTACGACTTAACCTCATATTCACTGCTGAACGATTTGAAGGATATTGATTTATAGAGACTTCGTCTGCCCGTTGTAGTTTCGGGCTTACGAATTTTGGGTAAAGAGACAAAAGAATTTAGGCAGGTTAACATAGAATTCGGCAGACGAAAAAAGCAATCGTCAACCGACTCATAAATCACAAACCATTCTTCTTCAGATTCATCACCAGATGTTTCCAGAAGGCTTCCACTTTGGGTTTTCTCTCTTTGCTCACCTGAATTTCAATCTGTTCCAGATGACTGATATCCAGTTGTTTCAAATGTTTACCCCACTTTGAACTCTCGGCAGGTACGAAAGAATCATTCAATCCCTCATTTTGATAGATAAGCTGATTTTGCAGACGATAGAGAGCATTCAGCGGTTCATTCGTACCTTTACCCACGGCTGCACTATATGAAAAATAGGGGACAGCGTCCACGTTTGGAGTATTTGGATTGAACTCCTTATTCACATAATCTCGGGTAAGTTGTTCGGCGGCGGCAACGGCATTGCTTTTTTGTGAAGGATATATATTTTCGCCATACCAGTTGGCAAATTCAGCCAGTTTATCTTTCACTGTATCCGGGGCATTCAGCACCAATTCGGCGAGGCTTGTTCCCCTGTGCGGAGTAGCAACCGTTGTCAGTGAGGCAACAGAATCCTTCATCCCGAGATGAGAGAGTGCATAGCGCATATCGAGGCCGGCCATGCTGTGTGCCACTACATTCAACTTTTCGTATCCATACATCTTTTTGATTTTGGTAATTACCTCAACCCACTGTTCGGCACGGATATCGATTGCGGCGTAAGGTACAATATTGGGAGCGAAAGCGTGTATACCATAACTGCGGAGCCGCATACAGGGAGAGTGCATGGGCGAGGGGCTGATCAACATAGCCAGGCCTCCGTACCCGTGGCACATCAATACTGGAAAGTTGAGCTGAATAATATCCGGCTGCGGAAACTCAGACAACTCAAGTTTTTTCAGATACGTTTTGGGTTCAATCCATTTCATAGTGCCAACATTTGGTTATTCATTCTGCAAGACCGGTTTTATAACAAACGTGTATGGGTTCAAAAGATCCATGCATGTTAGATCTAAAAATTGCAATTCGCCAATCAGATTCCTGATAATAAGAACAATTTTCTTCAGCTCACTATTCACTATTCAGAAAAATGGTGCGGTGTACCGTTTCGTTCACAAGAAGGTGGATTCGCAGATTGCGTTCTGGAAACTGAACATGGCCAATTGTGCCGGCCTGATAGGATTGCAGCTTCTGATTCAATGAATAGTGAAACGAGGTTTTTGAAAAATCGGAGGGAACACGGACAGTGTAAATATTTCTGGAAAAGAGTGAGTCAATTTCAACAGTCCGCACCCGGACACGGTTTTCAGCTATGTGATGGTCATGAAGTGTGTCTGTAATCAGCGAATCGAGTTGCGAAGCAGAAGTTAGCCGTGCGCCGGACGGAGCATCCACTTTCCAGAGCAAAACGATTGCAGCCATACAGGAAAGCAACAAAAGCCACACCACCCAAACTCTTTTTTTTCCAATCATACTGTTTGTTTTATCCGTCAAATTTGTACTTTCAATTATTACGGCTGCCTGATAACGCCGGATGACTTTAATGTAACCTGAGTTCGACATAAGAATTTGAAAAATGAATCTAAGGCTATGCAAAAAGGGCATCAAGTTGTAAAAACATAATCAATTTCGTCATGCCGGACCCCGATCCGGCATCTCCTGCCTATATCAACGGATGGAGATCCCGCATCTGGGTGCGGGATGACGCCCTTTTTAAACTACAACACCTTTATATCACCAAATTCAATTATTTTATCTCGAACTAACATTAATGTAAGAATAGATACTCTTTGATGGGATACAGCTTTCGAAAGATTTCAGAAAAAAAGGATGTTGATCAATTTCATTCATTTCCATTTCGCATCTATCACGACTATCCCAACTGGGTGCCTCCATTCCGATTTGAACTTGAGAATATTTTTAACCGGGAGAAAAACCCATTTTTCGAAAAAGGGGAGTGCGAACGCTTTTTGATGTATGAGGACGATCAGATTGTTGCACGTTTTGCTGTGATGAATCACAGCGAGCGGGATGCTGTGTTCGCTCCCAAAATGGGCGGGCTCGGATTTGTCGAGTTGGTGAACGATCAACAGGTGGCTGACGGGCTGATTGATTTTTCCAAAAATTGGCACAAAAAGAGAGGATACAGCGCATTTCGGGGTCCCATTAATTTTGGAGAAAACATCAACTACTGGGGGCTGTTGGTAGAAAATTTTGATGATCCGCCCATTTACGGCATGTACTACCATCCGCCCTATTACAAAACGCTGATTGAAAACAGCGGGGCGGAGAAGCTGGACGATCACTGGAGCTACAAACGTGAATTCTCCATACCGCTGCCCGAACGCCTGGTACGCATCACCAACCGTATTGAAAGCCGGCCGGATGTAAACCTTCGCCATATCGATGTGAATAACCTTGAGCGGGATGCCGAATATATCCGGCAGATTTACAATACGGCCTGGCGAAACCAGGACATCAGTGAGCGGGAAAATGAATTTACCGAACTGACCCGAGAAAGCGTACAGAAGATGGTTAAAAAATTGAAACCCGTGATGATTCCGGAGAGTGTTATTCTCACCTTTGTGAATGATGAACCTGCCTCTTTCATCGTCTGCGTGCCCGACCTGAATGAAGTGTCTGCCGAAACCGGTGGCCGCCTGCGCTGGTGGCATTACCCAAAACTAATGAGATTCAAAAAACGGGCCCGGCACTTGCGCACCACCGTGTACGGAACCCTGCCCAAATACCGGAAAATGGGCCTCGAAGCCTTAACGTTTGTTCGCGGTATCCAAATGACAAAAGCGGCCGGACCCACACTGGATTATCTTGAAGGTGCCTGGGTAAGCGAAAAAAACTGGCTGATGCAGAGAAGTTTGGAGGCGTTGGGTTGCTACCATCACAAAACGCACCGGACATATAGATGGGAAGTTGATTAGATGTGAACAAACTGATATCACCAAATGAACCATTGGTCCATGCACCTGCCAAAGTGAAAAGCTATATCCGATGGTTGCAAAACATGACCAGATCAAAGTATTCCCAGAATAATTCCCGAACCATTCCTCGATTTAGTTCATGGGCATTGTTCAAAGCCTCAGCCTCGGGATCATTTTGATGCAATTCAGGTCCATCGGGGGTGCCTATGCTTTGTGATGTGACTCTTTCAGAGTTTTCGTAAAGTAAAGTTAATCCAATTCCATAAGGGACGACTATTTTTCAATTATATTTGCGATGAGTATTGGTTTTACGATACCTGGTTCCAGCACGTCAAAATAAAAATTGTGCCAGAGGAGTCGATGTCCATATTTACCGATTTAATGAACCCGTATCAGCCCAGAACACTGAAAGCCCTCCTTTGACTGGACGTGAAATTATTTGCTTTACTATTGACGGAAATCGGATTGCGATTATAAAAGACAGTAATTTTTTCATTCCTTATAATTAAGAAGACAGTTCCAATAAATCTTAATTGCGTAAACCGAAAACATCAACAAGCGGAATCTGACTCGATTGTTGAAAAAAAGCTGGAAACAAATGAAGAATGCGAGTACAGCGTTCGTGGCGCTGACAGCACTGTTTTGGGGGCTATCAGGCGGAATTGGCGGAATTCTGATGTCCGACGGCTGGGATGCGTTTGTGGTGTCGTGGTATCGGGGGGCGATCGGGTTGTTATTTGTTCTCGTTTGGCTGATGTTGCGCCCGGGTGGCAGCGGATTGACAAATTACCGCTTATGGTTCTGGTCAGTGATTGCCGGGCTCGGGGTAGCCGGTAACTTCGCTTTTTATTTTGTGAGTATAGAGGAGGGAAGTGTTTCGGTTGCTGCAACACTAATGTACAGTGCACCGGTATTTGTCTATCTCGTCTCTTTCACACTCAAACTGGAAAAATCCACTCCGCGTAAGTGGGCCGCGATTGCCGTTGTAATGCTTGGTATCGTTTTGCTCACGCAGGTTTATGATATTGGTACAAGCGGCGTGACTCTTACAGGTGTGGGTGCCGGATTGCTTGCCGGACTTTCCTATGCGATATTTATTTTTGGATTCAAATATGCTGCGCCCCACGGCAGTCCGCAGGCAATTCTCTCAATAGCTTTTGCAGTGCTTGTCACCATCCTGATCTGGCCGAGTGATGGCAGTGAAGTTATTGCAGTGCTAAGTGCACCGGATTGGATGCTATTTGCAGTATTAGGAGTGCTTGGGGCGGGGTTGTCGTTCATCCTCTATATTGTCGGACTGAATCATACAGCACCGGCAGTGGCCTCCATTGTGGCAATGGTTGAGCCGGTAACTGCATCAATATTTGGTGTGCTGATTTTGAGTGAAACCCTGGCGGGCCTGCAAATCGTTGGAATGGCACTGATTTTAGTCACAGTTACTGTTCTTAGCGTTAAATCGGACACCCGATTGGCAGAACCTTCTGAATCATGAATTCACCAATGTAATGACGGCTCCAAATTCACATGCAGATGTTTCTCAAAAACAGAATTAATCTCAATAAACAGTTTCAGCTCAGGCTGATTTGCTGAAGCCCAAATAGGCATCATTCAGGCAAGTTATTAATGTGGAACGAATAGCAGCGCACATTAGTTTAATGTTAAACTAATTAAAAGAAATATACTATGAAAAATCAGGACAAAGGAATCCATCATATTTCCATCATCGCCGGAGATCCGCAGGTAAATATAGATTTTTATGTGAAAATTCTCGGGCTGAGAATGGTGCTGAAAACCGTTAACCAGGACGATCCGTCCACCTACCATCTTTTCTATGCAAACGGGGAGGGCCGGCCGGGCTCAAGCATCACTTTTTTCCCATGGCCGATGGCGGTACAGTCAAAACCTGGCACAGGTCAGGTTGGTGCTATTTCGTTTTCGGTTCCTAAAGGCTCTCAGGAGTACTGGATCGATCGTTTTTCCGAAAAAGATGTTCCATTTGGCACACCGATTGTGCGTTTTGAAAACAATGTACTTCCTTTCAAAGATCCCGATGGGCTGAAACTCGAGCTTGTTGAAGAAAGTCCGGCCGATACCACCTCTGTTTGGAAAGAGTGCCCGGTTTCGGAAGAACATGCAATTTCCGGATTTTGGGGATCCACATTGAGATTAACTCAAACCGAAAGTACCCGGAACATTCTCCAGAACGTGATGGGATATGAACTTGCTGAGGAGGAAGAAAATCTTACACTGCTTCAAACATCTGCAGCACTTGGGCATTCCATCATACTCGAAAAGGAGAAACATGCAGTAAAAGGAAAAAATGGCCGCGGTACGGTGCACCATATCGCCTTTCGTGCAAACGATGAAAAAGATCTGCGGGAAATGAGAGAGCAGGTGACCGACATGGGATTGTCGCCAACCGAAATTATTGACCGGCATGTTTTTAAATCGGTTTACTTTCAAACTCCGGATGGTGTTCTGTTCGAAATAGCCACGGACGGACCCGGCTACGCCTCGGTTGCAGAAAATAAAAACGACATGGGCAAATCGTTGTTTTTACCCCCCTGGCTGGAACCCAAACGGGAAATGATCGAAAAAAGATTGCAGCCCGTTAAAGTTGATTAGGAAAAGTTCACCGACATCGGGATTTTACAAGTAGAAACTGACAGAATTCACAAAACGGGCAGCATACAGATGCAGCTTATGCACCTCTGCCCGGGAATTCTCTACTCATGTAAATTACAATCCCGTTTAATATGGAACTTTTTGTTGATTCACTCACTTTAGAAGCAACTTTGTTTATCGAGATGCTTCCGCGGTTTATTTCTGCAGGGATTGTTGCCCTTGTCATCTATTTTGCAGGTAAACTGGCTGCGATGGGTACCATTCAGATTTTGCAAAGAAGCAGTATGCCCGATACGTACCACAGCTATTTCCGAAAATTGATTAAAGGTCTGGCTGCTTTTTTGGCCATCATTATTTTTTTGAATATGATCGGTTACAGCACACTTGCCGCAAGCCTGGTTGCCGGCGGAGGGTTGACGGCAGTGATGCTTGGTTTTGCATTTAAAGATATCGGAGAGAACTTTCTGGCCGGTTTTTTTCTGGCATTCAGCAGGCCATTTACCACCGATGATGTGATAGAAACGGGCGGAATTACAGGCAAGGTGCGAAGCATTCAGCTCAGGCATACCCATATTCGCACATCTGATGGCTGCGATGTTTTTGTTCCCAGTGCACAGCTTTTCACCAAGCCGCTTCATAACTATACTCTGGACGGATTGCGCAGGGGAAGTTTTACTGTTGGCATAGATTATTCTGATGACGCAGAAAAAGCACTTGAAATTTTACAGGACTCTACCCGAAAGACACGGGGTGTGCTGAAACTACCCGGAGTTGGAGCACAGATTAAAGGCTTAACCTCAGATTATGTAGAGCTGCAGGTATTTTTCTGGATTAACGCGAAAGATCAGGAATTGGGACTGGCAAGAATCAGAACCAATGCGATGAATACGTGCCGTAAACGTCTGATTAAGGAGCACTTTACGTTTAGTTCGGATGTATCGACATCGCTGGATGTAAAGCTTCAAAATCAAAAAGATTGACCGAAAAAAAACTATTACTCCTCGTTATTGTTGTATTCGACGGGATTCCAGAAAAGAAATCCGGTTAGCATCACAAAGATGAAGTTTCTGATGACCATCTGCATGCTGATTTCACTTCCGAGAAGCGCGCCGATCAGGGAAGAATCATCCAGGTCACCAAAACAGCCACAGTCCACTTCAATGCCGGTGCCAAGGCCCCATACAGCAAAAATGAGAAAACTGAGGTAAACGAGTCCGGTTAATGGTATCATCACTTTATCTAAAATGTGAAGAACCAGCAGCCCGCCAACAATAATTTCAACCCAGGGTAAAAAGTCAATAATCAACGATTTTAACCCGATGGGCAACCAGGTAATATAGGCGACGGATTCAAAAAGGGCCGTGTTGTCCTGAATTTTTAAAATCCCGGCAAAAACAAGCAATCCGCCCAGGATAATTCGAACAAGAAACTGAAGAGTTGATATAAATTTTTCTTTATTCATTGGAAAAAGATACAAATTTGAATCGATTATTTTGCATTTCTGGTGATCATCGGCAACATAAGTAATCCTAAAACGGACATTTTACATGTGATAACGGAATGGAAAGACGTCAAATTTTCTGACAATCTTTTGCTGATTTGTTCACTGCTATTTTAATCACTTTTGCCTATCTTTACGCTTACTAAAATTTTATCGAACTGCTGTTCAATTAAATGATCGACAAACCACACGATTATTGCGGAATTTTCGGGATCTATGATCATCCCGAAGCCGCCCTTCTCACCTACTACGGTCTCCACGCATTGCAACATCGCGGGCAAGAATCAGCTGGCATCGTTTCCACATGGTTTGATGAAGAAAAAGGCCGGGATATTATGCCGATGAAAAAAGGATTCGGGCTCGTACTATCTGTCTTTGATAATCCGAAAATTTTTGAACGCGAGCTGAAAGGGCGCATGGCGATTGGCCATAACCGATATTCTACAACGGGAGCGTCCAAAAATCCTGCAAACATTCAACCATTTCGGGTACATTACCGAAACGGAAATCTGGCGATTGGCCACAATGGGAATATCACCAATGCCAGGGCAATTCGTGAGCGTTTTCGGGATGAAGGGGTTCTGTTTCAGAGCACATCAGACACCGAGCTTATTCTTCATCTGATTTCTCACAGCCGAGAATCGGATCAGATTGATCAGGTGCTGGATGCGCTCAACCAGATTGAGGGTGCTTACTGCCTGGTGATTTTGACCGATGATAAACTGATTGCCGTACGCGATCCGAATGGATTCCGCCCGCTGGCCCTCGGAGTGAAAGACGGCGCCTATACGGTAGCCAGCGAAACTTGCGCTTTTGATATTATCAATGCGGAATTTATCCGGGATGTGGAACCGGGAGAGATGCTGGTGATTGACCGAAAAGCAGACGCCGGTGAAGGGCTGCAATCCTGGTTTCTCGAACCCAAAACAGGTACTGAAACCAGCCAATGTATTTTTGAATATGTCTATTTTTCCAGGCCAGACAGTAAAATTTTTGGCGAAAATGTGGACAAAATTCGACGAAACCTTGGCAAGCAGCTCGCCAAAGAACATCCGCTGAATGAGGTTATTTCGCAGCCAAAGAGTAAAAAACGCCCGATTGTAATTTCGGTGCCCGATTCGAGTAATACAGCCGCCGTTGGCTATGCCCATGAAAGCAATAACGCCGGTTTCGACTGTAAATACGACATCGGCCTGATCCGGAATCACTATGTTGGGCGTACCTTTATTTCGCCGGGGCAAAAATCGCGGGAGCAAAAAGTTCGAACAAAATTCAACACGGTTCGTGGTGTGCTGGAAGGCCGGTCGGTGATTATTGTGGATGATTCGATTGTTCGCGGCACTACATCCAGGCACCTTGTAGAGATGATTCGCGAGGCTAATCCGCTTGAAGTCCATTTTCTGGTCAGCTCGCCCCCGATTACAGATCCCTGTTTCTACGGAATGGATTTTCCAAGTACAGAAGAGCTGATTGCCAACAAATTTAACAGCGATACAGATGCCATTGCCCGGGAAATTGGCGTGGACAGCGTTCGGTATCTCTCACCCACAGGCCTGGTTGATGCTGTAAAAGAGGCCAATAAAACAGGCCACTCATACTGCACCGCCTGTTTTACCGGAGAGTATCCGGTGCCGGTAGATTTTGGTGTTGAGAAAGAAGAAAACGAAATCATTTGATGGAATTTCAGAACGCAAGGTTTATCACTTCAGCACCATCGCTAAATGAGTGTCCGGAAGAAAGCTTGCCGGAGTTCTGTTTTGCGGGTAGGTCCAACGTCGGCAAATCTTCGTTGATCAATAAACTAACCAACAAACGGAGGCTGGCCCGAACCAGCAATACCCCGGGCAAAACCCGCCAGATGAACTACTATAAAATTGATGAATCAATATTTTTGGTGGATCTGCCCGGATTTGGTTTTGCCAAGGCGCCCAAAGATGAGCGAGACCGCTGGGGGCGTGATATTCAGCAATACCTGATGAACCGCGGCACCTTACGGTTGATACTGCATCTTGTTGATGCCCGGCACAATCCCACGAAACTTGATGAAGAATTTTTTTACTGGATGGCCGTCAACCGTCAACCTTTTTCGGTGCTGATGACCAAAAGTGACAAACTCTCCAAAAATAAATTAACCTCATCCCGGAGAACAGTTGAAAAGATACTCAAAGAAATGAATATCGAAGTTCCCATTCTGGAATGTTCGGCCCAAACGGGCGCAGGAATTTCGGAAATTCAGTCTCTCATCCAAGATTTTACCGAACCCTGACGGATAGCTTCATCTTGCAAACAGGTTCCCAACACATCACAAAAGCTCTCTTTTAATCCAACAGGATTTCATACCTTTCATTAAACATTAAAATTCATTTTAACCTAAAAGTTTTATGCCGTTTAAAGTACTTCTATTAGATAATGTTGATCCAATCTGCGCAGATGTTTTCAGGAAGAGAGGAATACAGGCCGATCAGCCCGGAAAGCTCAGCCTTGATGAGCTTAAAAAAACCATCGGAGATTATGATGCAATAGTGGTGAGAAGTGCCACCACAGTTGATGATGAACTGCTCAGGCATGCCAACGGCCTTCGGATCATCGGACGGGCCGGTGTAGGTGTGGATAATATCGATATAAACGCAGCCACGATGAAAGGGGTGCTGGTGATGAACACACCGGATGGAAATACCATCTCAACAGCCGAGCACACCTGCGGGATGATTATCGGCCTTGCCCGGAATATTCCACAGTCGGTAGAACGCGTAAAAAGCGGTGGCTGGGACCGGAAAAAGTTTATGGGAACCGAAGTACATGGTAAAATACTTGGCATTGTAGGGCTTGGAAAAATCGGTTCAGAAGTGGCCATACGTATGAAGGAATTTGGAATGGAAATTTTGGCCTATGACCCATTTACAACACAGGAGCAGGCCGGAAATTTAGGGGTGAAATTGGTTGAGCTTGATGAACTTCTGGCTTCGGCCGACTTTCTCTCCGTACACACTCCATTGACAGAAAAAACAAAAGGACTGGTTTCTCTGAAGAATGCTGAAAAACTGAAGCCGGGTGTAAGGCTTGTAAACTGTGCAAGAGGCGGAATTTATACCGAGGAAGATCTGATTCCGCTCATCGAAAAGGGAGTGATAGCCGGTGTGGCGCTTGATGTCTATTCCAATGAGCCACCAACTCCGGAACTTTATGAAGTGCTGAAACATCCATCGATTATCAGCACTCCGCACCTCGGGGCATCTACGGAAGAAGCACAAGAGAAAGTAGCCGTACAGATTGCCCAGCAGATCAGTGATGCACTCGAAAACAAAAACTACAAAGGCAGCCTGAACAGTAAATCCATCTCGCTGCTTTCGAATGAAGAAGTGCAGCCCTATATCGAACTGGCCGAAAAACTGGGAAGAGTATCCGGGCAAATTATGCCAAAGAATGCGAACAATTTTTCGTTCGAGTACACCGGGCTGTGTACAAAATACAGCGATGTTCTTACGGATGCCGTGTTGAAGGGGATGCTTTCACAGTATGTGAGCGAATCGGTAAACCTGATTAATGCCCGCCATTATGCCCTCGAGCGCGGTTTTAAGTTGAGCGAAACCAACAAGAGTGACGACAAAAATTACAACGACTTGATAACCATCCGCCTGGGAGACAGCTCTGATTACAAACAGATTTCGGCGGCTGTATTTGGTCCAGGTGATTATCGAATTGTGGAGATCGACGGGTTTGGCATCGAATTGAGGCTGGAAGGCGATATTCTGATGTACCAAAATATAGACAGGCCGGGTATGCTGGCTTCAGTGGCAGGGGTCCTTGCCAGCCAGAATATCAACATCGGGGCGCTGAGCCTGGGCCGCGAAGGCAAAGGGACTAATGCTATCACTGCCGTCATTGTTGACAAACAGCTTGATGATGACGAACTCCAAAGCATTTATGATCTGGAAGGTGTGCAAAATGTGAAGTATATCTCGCTGAGTTGATGCTTCCTTGCAGAAATGAAGTCTGGTGCTTGTCAGTTTTGTTCCGTTTTTATGACTTCTGCATCAGCACTATCTGAATATCCATTACATTGTTGCCGGTTGGGCCGGTGATGATATGGCCCCCGAATTTCTCAAAAAAGTGATAGCTGTCGTTAGCTTCAATATATGAGTTCGGTTCAAGGCTTTTTTCTTCGGCTTCCGAAAATGTGTTTTTATCCACAACGCCGCCGGCTGCATCTGTTGGTCCGTCAATTCCGTCCGTACCGGCACTTAAAAAGGCAATATTGTTATCCATATTTTGCAGCCTTAGGGCCATTCTGAGAGCCAATTCCTGGTTTCTGCCACCCAGTCCGTCCCCGGTTACTTTTACCGTGCATTCGCCGTAAAAAACCAGAGCATGGTTCCCGGCCGGCATTTCTCTCAATTTTTCGATATGCCCGAAAATATGCTCCTCAAAGTCATTGATCAAACCGGTCCATGCAGGGTGCACCAATTCGGTTTCAAACCCGGAATCGGTTAGAATCTGTTTTGTTTGTTTCGCTACTTTCGAAGCTGAGGAAACGATCCATGCCTCATGATGTTCAATTTCTTTGGATTCAAATTTTCTGTTTTCTGCGGATTCTTTTTTTGAAAGGATGTGATCTTTCACCGATTTTGATAACGACTCCCATATCTCATACCGGTTTAGAACATCAAACGCTTCCTGATACGAGATTTTTTGAGCCGTAGTGGGGCCGCTGCCGATGTATCGCAGATCATCATCGGGTACGTCGGAGATGATCAGGTCAATAAGCGTTTTGTTTTCAAAGTATTTAAGCAGTTGGCCGCCTTTTATCTGTGAGATCGTTTTGCGCACTGTGTTGATTTCATGAATGGTAGCCCCCGATTCCAGCAGCAACCTGAACACCTCCCTGATGTCATGCACGGTAATATGTTCAACCGGACGGCACAGCAGTGCTGAGGTGCCACCAGAAAGCAGGTTGATGACAACAGAACCATCCGGAATGGTTTTTATAAGCTTCAGGAAATGGTGTGTGGCCTGAATACTGTTTGCATCCGGCAGAGGATGGGAGCCCTGAACCATGTTGATGATCTGCAGGTCGGATTCAGAGTCTGGTGGGGCAATAATCAGCCCGTCTTCGATCGCTTCACCGAGAATATTTTCCATTGCCTGTGCCATAGTGGGAGAAGCTTTTCCGGTGCCAATCACATAAATTTTCTGATCACTGGCAACCGAAAATTCTGTATCGTGAATTCGTAATTTTCCCGTTTCCTGATTCCAGGAGACAATTTCTGGCAGAAATTCTTTGGGATTTACATTTTTCAGGATGGATTTAAAAACGGTAACCGCTTCTTTTTTGAGATTCATGATAATTTGTTTGTTGTTATGATCAATTCAGTAATATTCAATACAGAGTTAAATTAGAATCAGGATTAGTTACCCTTAAATTTAACAAGAATCAGATTAGAATCGGTTCGGAAGTTTTGCATAATTACGGTTGACAATATGAAGATATCCCGCTACTATTGGTGCGGCAACAGGTTTCCGTTTGTTTTGATGAACGGAATGAAAAGGGAATCCGGTGAGAGTCCGGAACTATCCCCGTAGCTGTAAGCTCTTAAAATGTGTTAACCTCACAATACCACTGTTCGGGCATAATGCCGGGACGGGAAGGTTGTTAACGCTGAGTAAGTCAGAAGACCTGCCTGTTTGCTGGTAAAATTCAGGCTTTCGGAGGAAAGGCCGGGAATGCAGTTTTGCAAGGTTTCGTTTTGCGAATTTCATACCCAAACTTTTTTCATCGAAAGCTCATCGGTTCACAAAAAAACAGGAAAAAACCATGAGCAAAATTATCATTTCTTTTTTGGCAGGGGCAATCTTTTTTGCCTCAGATTTACATGCACAGCCTCTTTCAACTCCGGCAGATACACTGTTTCTGGATGACATTGTGGTGACGGGTACAAAAATACCACTGTCACTGCGTGAAACAACCCGGCCTGTTATGATCATCGGCCGCCGGCAAATTGAACGGGGAAGCAGCAGAGATTTTTCCCAACTGCTCCATCAGCAAAGCGGTATGCGGGTTAATAATTCTCAGGGCACACCCAGCGGTAACCAAAGTCTCTTTATGCAGGGAGCTGGCGGCGAGTATACATTGATTTTAATCGACGGAAAACCGGTCAGGGATCCATCCGGGGTGGGAGGTGCTATCGACCTTCGGCTGTTGCCGCTGCACAATATCGAACAGGTGGAAGTACTGAAAGGAAATCAATCAGCCCTATACGGCTCAGATGCACTGGCCGGCGTCATCAATATTATCACACAAAAACCACAGAATGAAAATGCGGCCGGAATGGGTTCTTTGTCATACGGGGCTTATAACACCTTCAGCAGTTCTGTAAGTGTAAATGGCTCACCTCATGAGAGATTTAGCTATAATTTCCATGCTAACCGCGAATCGAGCGACGGCATCAGCGCAGCAGCCGATCCCACCGGAGAAGGAAATTTTGAACGGGACGGCTTCACTCACCAATCGTTTTACGGAAGTGTAAAAATTCAACCGGCCGACCGGTTCAGTATATCGCCCGGCTTTTCCTACTCCGATTACGACGGTGACTATGACGCCGATGCATTTATGGATGCACCCAATACATTTGGTATCACAATGTTCAATCCATCCGTTCAATCCCGTTTTGAAGGGGATTCCTTCACTTTAAACAGCAATTACAGCTACACAAAAACCGACCGGATTTTTTCATCAGAATTTGGTGATGATGAATATGAAGGCAGGTTCCACAACTTTGATCATTTCCTCTCTTATGAACTTTTGGAAAATGTTACTGTACTCGGCGGTGTTGAGTATCAGCATAGGTCGATGCCCGATTTTGAGGATGTTGAGAGCAGGCTGACCGACTCTTCAATCAGCCCCTATGCCACTGCAATTCTCAGAGATATTGCCGGGTTTTCGACAGAACTGGGCTACCGCCTGAACAGCCACTCGGAATATGGGCGAAATTCGTCATTCAATATTTCACCGGCATATCAGATGTCGGAAAATCTTAAGATTTTTGCTGCATTCGGCACCGGGTTCAAAGCGCCAACACTGAATGAACTTTTTGGTCCGTTTGGCCCCAACCCTGATCTTGATCCGGAAACAAGCCGTGAATACCGGCTTGGATTCGAATCGTACCTTCTTAATCAAACCCTGAAAATAAGTGGTAATCTGTTTAACCGCAGGATTGACGACCTGATCGTTTACACGTTTGATCCGGGATACATCAACCGGGACCGCGAAAAAACCACCGGTATTGATTTGTCAGCGAATTGGTTGGCCACTTCCTCAATCACACTGGGAGCGTTTTACAACTATCTCTCCGGCGAAACACTGACTCTAAATGATTCGGGTAGTGTTCTGGAGTCGGACGGATTGATCAGAAAACCGAAGCATAATGCGGGTTTCAAACTGTCTTTCCATTTTTTGGAAAACATTATTGTTCAGCTTGACGGTGAAGTGGTAGGTGACCGCAAAGATCTGTTTTTTGATCCTGAAAACAATTTCATGCCGGAAGAGGTGACTCTGGACAGCTATGTTCTGATGAATCTTTTTGTGGAGTACAGTCTTCTGAATGAGAAAGTATCTGTTTACGGCAAAGTGAGAAATCTGCTGAATTCAGATTTTACCGAGGTATACGGTTTTAACACGATGGGGGTACACGCACAGGGCGGTGTGCGGGTACGTTTTTAATTTAGGGTGGTTCTATTCTCCTACCCTTTAATTAGGAAAGAAAAATAAATGAAATCAAATGGATACCCCGATGGTTCTGCCTCGTGGTAATTCATTGTCATGTCAACAATTGAATGTCGGGATTGAGACTTCCGAAGTCTACATCGACACTTTCAAAAGGTTTGAAAGATATTATTAGTCAATGTTTTATTAAAACCTGAAAGACTTCGGAAGTCTTTTCCATC
>SL_3KL_010_SEDDRAFT_10002860_pt1 | contig 15735 bp, 16 predicted proteins | sample SodLakKL_010_SED_2_FD_10381 | JGI IMG/M metagenome (IMG submission 10381) | reverse complement strand
TTCTTATCGAACTTCCGTTAACCTTCTATTCCTAATATACTATGCAATTAAATCTGTGTCAATATAATGATGATAAAGAGAATATTTATAAAATGATTGAATTAATAAAGGAAATGAGCTTGAGAATGGTGTGATATCTTAGATTTGGAGATTCATGCGGGGGTTGGATTTGGAATTTGGTCGTGAAAACTCTAAAATGGATTTTTACAGGGATCAGGACCAAAATGTTGGGAGATGTTCTCGATACACAGACAGGTAATCGTTCAAAACCTGTTTAGCAGTATCTATATCACGAATGACGGAATCAAGCAACAGCGCCTGGAGTGCTAGCTGGCGGTCCCCATGCACAACCGCATCAACTGTTAATTGGCTTAGGGTGATCTCACGGCGCAGCAGCTCGATGATGCCAGGGGGTAAGTCACCAATTGGAACACCTGTCACACCAGCGGCATTTAAAATCCCGGGCAGTTCAACGATGGCATCCGCAGGGAGATCATTGATCAAGCCTTGGTTAGGGATATTTACTGATTCCCAGTATAAATTGCTGTCATTGAGAATGTTTTCTATCACTTCCAATGCCCCTTCGCTGTAGCCGGGGACGTACTCTTCCGGGTTGGATTTATGTTGAGCAGCCTCTTCCAGCTCAATCCATTTATCTTCGCGCTCCTGGTTATGATCAGCCCACTCATAAAGTTCAAGTTCGTATTTTTCCCAAGGTTGGGTAATCGGATCGCTGACCCAAGGAAGGTATTCACAGAGGTGTTCATCACCCGGGATAGGGAACAAGCCAAAGGCATCAAAGACCCGGCGGGTGAGGGGTTCAAAACGCTCAGGCAGCGCCTGCCAGCATTCACGGAAGCGAGGATAGAGGTCCTTGCCGGTTTGGCGGTCTTCTAAGTTCAGCATCCATGTGAAGTGATTGACGCCAGCAGCGGTGATCTTGATTTTCTCAACCGCCTGAAGGTAGGTGGCAAACATACCAGGTATGTACTTATTACTGGCATGGGTACTGGTGAACAGGGGTGGGACGAGGATATCCAGATCTTGGGCAAGGGCTTTACCGACCATAGCATACCCCGCACTGAGCTGGTGGCACAATCCTACGACCTTGACAGCCGTGTGCCGGTGTACAGCTGCACAGATCCGCTGCATGGGATTGGTGAAATTGATCAACCATGCATCCGGGCAAAGGGTTTCCATCTCTCTTGCAATACTGAGGACTGGGATAATATTGCGGGCTGCATGGGCAAACCCACCGGGCCCACTGTTTTCCGCGTAAGGTTGACGGACGCCGTATTTCAACGGGATGCGGTAGTCTGATTCCCACAATTCTTCTCGTGGTCCGACTTCGATGGCATTGATGACGAATTGTGCTCCAGGCAGGGCCTCGCGGTGGTGGGTATAGGCCGTGATGTGCATCTGGGCGTCCCAGGCTGTGTTTAGCCAGGAGATTAGCTGGTGCATGATAGACAGGTGTGATTCGTCACGATCGACCAGGACGAGCTCACTGCCCTTGAGAGTTTCGCTGCGCAAAAGAGAGACCAATGTGGTTAAACCGAAGGAGTAGCTCCCGGCACCAACACAAACGATCTTTGTAGGGGATGGTTTATTCATCTCCGTATGAGGAATTTAAATAATTGTCAATCGCTCGGGCTGCTTGTCTACCAGCGCCCATCGCCAGAATAACCGTAGCACCACCCGTGACAATATCACCACCGGCGTAGACACCAGGCTTGCTGGTTGCCATGCTTTCCTGGTCAACGACGATGTTACCCCAGCGGTTGAATTCCAGGTCTTCGGTGGTACGCTGGATGATTGGGTTAGAACCGTTGCCAATAGCGACAATAACCAGGTCAACGGGCACTTCATACTCTGATCCTCAACAGGGATGGGGCGCCTGCGACCGGATTGATCCGGTTCGCCAAGTTCCATGCGGATCAGGCGCATTGCCTTGAGCCAGCCCTGGTCATCCCCGATGAGGGCTACCGGGGCTTTAAGGAATTGAAAGTCAATTTTCTCTTCCTTCGCATGCTCGATCTCTTCGAGGCGGGCGGGCATCTCTTTGGCGGTACGGCGGTAGATGATGCTGCTCTTTTTTGCACCCAAACGCAGCGCAACCCGGGCCGAGTCCAGGGCTGTATTGCCACCACCAATTACTGCGACGTTTTTACCCTCACAATCAATCACGGGCGTGTCGTGTTTGGGGAACTGGTAGGCTTTCATCAGGTTAACCCGGGTCAGGAATTCATTGGCAGAGTAAACACCGACCAGGTTTTCACCGGGGATATTCATGAAATAAGGAAGCCCAGCTCCTACCCCGACAAAGACAGCATCATAGCCCTCTTCTTCCATTAATTCATCGATTGTATATGTAACACCGATGACAATATTGGGTTTAAACTCAACACCCAGGGCAGCCAGGGCATCGACTTCCTCGCGGACGATTTCCTTAGGCAACCGGAATTCGGGGATGCCATAGATCAAGACACCACCATACTCGTGGAAGGCTTCAAACACGGTTACGTCATGCCCCATGCGGATCAGATCGCCTGCGCAGGATAATCCCGCCGGACCTGATCCGATGATGGCGACCTTCTTGCCGGTCTTTTTTTCGATCGGGATAGGGTCAGGGGTTAAGTTCCCGTGCGTGCGCTCAAAATCAGTTACAAAGCGCGCTAAGGCACCAATTGCCACGGATTCATCCCGTTTGGTGAGGATGCAAGCACCTTCGCATTGATCTGATTGGGGGCACACTCGGCTGCATACCGCCGCAAGGACATTATCCTCTTTGATCAACTTCGAAGCAGAAATATATTGCTTGTTCTTAATCATGTGGACGAATTCGGGGATCTTAACTTCAACCGGACAACCAGCTACACAGGCTGGTCGTTTACACTCTAAACAGCGCTGTGCTTCTAAGAGCACTAGGGCTTCTGTAAAACCAATGCTGACCTCGTCGAAGTCATCAATGCGCTCTGCTGGTTCTCGAGCTGGAATTGGTTGGCGAGGGATCTTGCGGATCTCTCTACGGTGTACGCGTTCGACCTCTTGGGCTGCTTTGTCGAGGGCACATTGCTCTTCATGCAGGTAAGCGCGGTTGCGATTCATCAACGTTTCAAAATCCACTAAGTGTGCATCAAACTCTGGGCCATCCACACAGGCAAATTTAACAGAACCATCCAGGGCAACACGGCATCCGCCGCACATCCCAGTACCATCGACCATGATTGAATTGAGGCTGACAACGGTATGAATGTCGTGGGGTCGGGTCATATCAGCAACGGCGCGCATCATTGGCAGGGGACCAACGGCTAGGACAAAGTCAATCTTTTCTTCACGATTGATTAAATCTTCCAGTTGCTCAGTGACAAAGCCTGCACGACCGTAACTGCCGTCATCTGTGCAGACATACACTTCATCCGAAATTTATTTTAGTTCATCTTCTAAAATGACCAGTGATTCTGTCCTGGCACCGATAATGGCCGTAATGCGGTTTCCTGCATCTTTAAGCGCTTTTGCTTGGGGGAAACTAACTGCTGTGCCGACTCCACCACCGATGACAACCACGTGGCCAAAATTATCTACTTCTGAAGGATTCCCCAGAGGACCGACCATATCAAGGATGAGGTCTCCAGATTCTAGCTGGTTAATTTCGCGGGTGGATTTTCCAATACCCTGTACGATCAGGGTGATTGTTCCGGCTGAATCATCGGAATCAACAATGGTTAAAGGGATTCGTTCTCCAGTGTCGGAGATGCGAATAATCACAAATTGACCGGGTTTGCGTTTTTTGGCAATTACCGGTGCATTGATGATAAATTGTTTAATTTCTGGAGCAATGAATTGTGCATCTAAAATTGAATGTTCGGACATAGACACCTTTATGAATCATGTGATGTTCACCGATTTGATTATATGGTAAACCTCTGGTTAATATAGTTGAGATTCTTCACAAAATATGAGCCTATCTGTCATAATTGAAAACTTGCCAGGCTCATTCTTCAACCGTTAATATTTCTACTGTAAAGCACCAATAGTATGCCTCTACACCCTCCGCAGTCTCATTGAGCTGTTGAAAACAATACAAACCAGGCTGTAGTTCGCGGCTTGGTTGGATCAGGACAACATCATTCTTTTCCTGTTCTTCCCGAATAGGAATGTAAGCGCCTGTTTCGTAGATCAGCTTCATCTCGTCACGGTCTGCTTGAGATTGCCAAAGAGCGATCAGGGGGGTCTCTTGATGACTTGTTGGGATGCCCATGTCCTGTGCTGGCAAACCTTGATGCATTTGAATCTCAAAAAACATTTCGTTTTCGTACAGGAACACACCTGGGTAAGGTGGCGCGGAAATTAATCTTGGCTGTTCTCCCCGCAAGAATGTTAAAGGAAGTTCAAAACCAAACAATGCACTGGCTGCCAACAACCCAATAAAGCAAAACACCAGGGCAATCACCCCCAGTAAACCAATTTCAAAGGACGTTAATTTGGTTGAGTTTTGGAAGTCCTGTTCCGTTTTAACGGGTTCTTCTTTTTTGCCTTTGGATGGTTCAGCGATTTCCTCCAATTCACTATCTGAAATTCTGGTCCATCCAATGGGCGCTTCTGACTTTTTGCGGCCGCCAGTGTTGGGAAAGGGGGAGATTGGTCGGGTATGGTCTGATAAGTGATCATCCTTGACGCTGGCTTCATCGCGTTTACGCTTCTCGAGGTAGGCAAGTCCCCGTTGTGCTGGGATGTTGTGCGGATCGATTGCTAAGGCTTTTTCAAGGAAGATTGCTTGTTTGTCCACATCATCAATGATAGCTGCGATCCACACCCATACCTCGGCATTTTGTGGTTCATCGATGATGGCGTCCTTTAGGAATTCTAAGGCTTCCTGCATCCGCCCAGCTTTTGCTGCGTTGATTCCGTTTTGTAATGAGGAGGTCATGCGGTCTCCCATATCCCTGGTTTATGTATTGATTTTTGATAGAAAAGCGGACATCTTTTTAGCCGGAATAAAATTGAAAGTAATAATATCATTTTGATAATTTTACCACAGGGCTGGTTTTCAACCAGACCAGAAAAGTCAGATTGTTTTGAAGTTTGGCTGTCTGTCGAATACTTTATAATTACAATAATGAATGGAGGTTTGTTGCCGATGGAAATAGCTGTTTTATCTGATACACATGATAATCTTTCCAATATCACAATGGTCTTGGAAACTTGCCGTGATCGAGGGATTGAGACATTGATCCATTGTGGGGACCTGACCAGCCTAGAGATGGTTTCGCATTTTAAAGGCTTTCGCGTGATCTACACGATGGGAAATATGGATCATAGTGCTGGTACGATCTATAAGCGATTCATGAAAATGCGTGATGACAATTTTGCGGGGGCTGTCTACAAAGGTCAAATTAATGGCGTTTCAATCGCTGCCACCCACAGCCATCTTGACAGCGAACTCAGCAACCTGGTTAGCCGGCAGGAACATGAATGGATATTCCATGGGCACACCCATCAAAGGCGTGACGAGGTGATCAAAGGTGCACGTATCGTCAATCCTGGCGCCCTGGGCGGGCTGGGAAAGGAGTCCCGTTCCTTTTGCATCGTAGACCTGGACGCGAATGAAGTTGAATTCATCATGGTATGAGCATATTGGAGATTTTCGGCGATGGATTATGATTCCTTGTGTGGCTATTTAGATCGCAAACCTGGCGCCCGGCGTGATATGCCCTTTGGACCTGATGCACTGGTTTTTAAAGTGTTGAACAAGATGTTCGCCCTGGTTGCTGGCAGGAAGATCCAATCACGATCGCTTTGAAAGCGGATCCCATCGATGTGATTATGTTGCGCCAGCAATATGATGCTGTTAAACCGGGCAGATACTTGCACAAAAAACACTGGAATACGGTGACCCTGGATGGAAGCATTCCAGATGAGGAAGTATGGCGGATGATCGATGAATCCTATACGTTGGTCGTGCAGGGGATGACCCGTGCCGATCGGGCAAAATTAAACAAGATTGGAAAGCAGGAAGATGGCACGGCAGCTGGATAAGATCCTGGTCATAGATGTAGAAGCAACCTGCTGGGAAGGGGAGCCACCAGCAGGTCAAATCAGCGAGATTATCGAAATCGGTTTATGCCTTTTGGATGTGGTAACGGGTGAACGCTCGGCGCCGCGCGCCATAATGATCCAACCGCAGCGGTCAACCTTGAGCGAGTTTTGCATCCAATTGACCACAATCACCCCTGAAATGTTGGCTGATGGGATAGATTTTGCGGCTGCCTGTACGTTGCTGCGTGAGGAATACCGCAGTCACCAACGCACTTGGGCCAGTTATGGCGATTACGACCGTTTGCAGTTTTTGAAGCAATGCGAGCAATGGGGGATTGCTTATCCCTTTGGGCCAACGCACATTAACGTCAAGAACTTGCTTGCTTTGCAGCTTGGATTGAAACGAGAGGTGGGTCTGGGGCGCGGTGCCCGTTTATTGGGATTACCCTTTGAGGGCACGGCTCACCGCGGGGTCGATGACGCCTGGAATATTGCCGCGGTGCTGGCGCGGGTGCTGCTGGGGCAGAGCCGGTAGGTGCATCTGGCTGGCATCTGAAAGTACCCTTTCAGTAAGTTTTTCTTCATCTAATCCCCAGGATTCTAAGACAATTGCCGCAGCCCGCAGCAGCAAACGCTGGTAGCGTGTCACATCGATTGTGCGCGGGTTGGGCCTGCGCGGCAAATCCCAGGCCAGGACACCCGGCTTGCCCAGGGTATAGAGGAAAGGCACTCGCTGACCGGGACGTAGTTCTTTGCCGACCGTGTTGAGCTGCAGAACGGCACGTGCAGCAGGGGAAGGCGTGCGGTAGGCCTCCATTTTACGTCCCAGCCGCTGTCGGACGAGGAGATCGGGCAGCTTGACAGCTCCGCTGCGTAATGCCCGCAGGCGCTCTTGCAAGAAGGCGACCGCTGTGGGCAGCGCTGCCTCCGGATTTTCTTCCCTGGCGAGCAGTTCCAATAAGTGCATTTGGGCGTCGGCAACAAAAGGGGTGCTGTCGCGCCGGCGAGCATCAATCCCGCGCACTTTGATCGATCCATCCTGGAAAACTCCAAAATAGCGATTGGCAACGGGGCGCTTTTTGTTCTGTCGTGACCCAACAAAGACCACCCAGCGGTAGATTCCGTCCAGGGAAATCGGCAAACCGGTGCGCGCCTGGATTTCCAACAGCAGTGGTTCGATATCCCTGGGCTGTATCTTTTCGGGGTGGTGTACCCACAACCCGTCTACATAGAGCTGGATAACTTCATACCCCAGGTCTTCCGCAGCTTCCTTGGCACGCAGCAGCGCCTCGCGCCCGTAAGCTGTGACAGCCTGGTGCGCTTCAATCCGCCCAAAGCGGGCATTCTTATAGCCAAGGTACCCAAAGCAGGTCACCAGCAGCCATTTCAGCGCTGAGGAGCGGCTTTTGAAACTTTTGTGGGCGGGATCCCAGGGCGGGGTGCTGGCGAGGTGCTTTTTTATTTCGATGCGTTTCTGCAACAGCGGTCGCAGTGCCTTGGGGATCAAACCATCCTGGCTGGTGTCGATCCCCAGGCCGAGGGCGGGCACCAGGTTGTCGGCATTTGGGTCTGGCAGGATGGTCTCGGGCGAGATGTTGAAGTGAACCATGATGGCAGGGTAAAGGGAGACGAAGTCGATTTCTGCTACGTTCTTGTGAACGCCAATTTTGGGTTGGTAGACCAGACCGCCCTGGTCAGCCGAGAACAGGTCAGCGGCGGGTTTGAGCATTTCAGCCTGCTGTTTCTGCCAGGGCACCAGGATGCCTTCCTGCAGAGCGGTCAGCATTTCGATGGAAGAGATGCCGGTGCCCGGCGAAACGCGGGCTGAGGTCTGCAGGGGCAAGGCCGTGACCCGGCTGGCCTCAATGATGCCGTCCAGGGCATAGTCATTCCACAACATGGCATTTTGCCGGTCAATATGGCAGCGGCCGAAGAGGTGAATCTGCTGTCCGCGGTAGATGATCTGCCCATAGGAGAAGTAAGTGCGTTCCTGGCTCCAACGGATGCCGCGACCGGCCTCTCGGTTTAAGCCCAGGGAGATGTGGTTTACCTCGGACTGCTGGAGCAGGTGGGGCAGGAGCCAGGTATCACCCCACTTTGTGAGGAGCAGGTCGGGGTCGTAACGTTGGATCAATGCCCGCAGGTTGATCAACAGCGGCCGCCAAGTGCGCAGGTCAAAATGGTAGCTGTTGTACTCAATCTCAACCTTCAAATAGTGCGGATGGGCATGTTCAGGAGCGACATCTGGCGCCAGGGACATCACTCGCAGGGGGATGGGTCTTGTCTTCAGCGTCCAGGCATCCTCAAGGACGGTGATTTCCTGGAGTTGGTGATCCTCGCTGGCCGCCACATGGCAGTACGCCAGGGGGAAGGCGCCTGTTTCGGCTGCAAAGCGCAGGGAGGTCTGCAGGTCAGCGTCGGCATATTCCAGATGGGGAAAACGGTCAGCGGTTTGTTGAAAGATCTTTCTGGCCTCGTAGGGATTTTTTACAGTGATCCCCAGGGCAGTGACTGGACCCCGTTTGAAGACGTCCATGCGGCGTGTTCGATTGAGGGTGATTTCCCGCGGCCGGCTGCTGAGGTGCTGCCACAGGGCACGCAGTTCGGCATCTTCCCCCAGGGCATAAAAGGTGACTGGGAAGGGGTGTGTCAGCCGCCAACGCGGTCCCAGCTCGTCAATGAAGTACAGCACCAGGCCTTCGCGAGGGTCCTCGAAAAGGTCAAGCAGCCAGCCGGTGAATTCAAGCATGCATCTCCTTCAGCGTTTCAACGATCTTGCGCAGGCGCATGACCTCTTTATGTTCTTCAAGGAGCATCGCCATCAGGAAGGTCTCGAAGGGCAGGGCATGGGCCGCATAGGCCGTGGCTGAAATGTGTTTTTGTGCAGCGGTGAATAGGTCATCGAAAACCAGCTGATCGCCCCTGCGCAGGGCGCGGCGGAAACGAGCCAGAGCGGCTTCTTCCTGGTGCATAAGTTGGGTTGCTGAGGGGAGTGTGCGTCCCATGGTGTTCTCCTTGATACGGGTAAATTTGAGTTAGGTGGATCAAAACAGCGGCAGTTGATGCACAGGCGTCTCAGGTGCTTCCAGCTGCCACACATCCCGCGCGGTTTCCAGCAGGGGTGCCAGCAATTGTTGATCTTCGGTGTTGGTGGATGCAGTGCGTGCCCGTGCCCAGACGGCAACCGGGGCACCCTGGCTGATGCGCCTGAGCAGGTTAAGGCTGCTTTCAAGCAGGCGCTGGCGTTTGGCGAAGTTGACATTCTCGTCCAGGAAGGTTGACAGCATATCCAGGACGATCAGGGGTGTGCCGTCTACGGGCAGCTCGGCCAGCATGGCGACCATCTGATAACAGGTGAAAGCGCGAGAAAGCCAAACCTGTTTCAGCGCAGCCTCGATTTCGTGGGTCTGNCCCCGCAGGGCCCGCGCCAGGCCGTAACCGTCGAAGCAATTTCCGCCGTCGACGACCAGCACTCGCCCGCGCAGCGCCAGGCTNGNCACCATGGACATGAAGCTGCTCACAACCGTTNGGGGAGCAACCACCAGTGAGATCTTGCCNGCGGTGGGGATGGGGAAAATGTGTCGGTTCATGCCCCCATCTTACGTCAAGCCAAGAGTCTCTGCTATGCTGTTTCGGGGTTAAATGGGGGTGAAANGCNGGTTAACCGNATNGGTTAACCTCAGANCCATTCGCTGAAATCCCAATCTTCCAGGGCCTGGCGCAGTTCCGATTTGCTGTNAAGTTCGAAGCGGTGAAGCAAGTTGCGCAGGTGGGCTTTNACTGTCTGCGGTGAGATGTCCAGCCGGGCGGCAATCTGNNGGTTGGTGAAGTTCAGGCAAGCTAATGCGGCTACCTGCTGCTGGCGGGGAGTCANTGCACGCCANTGCGCCAGGTGCTNCTCCGCNACTTGGTGGTCAACCAGGGCGTTTTTGAGCAGGTCCTGGGCTGCCTGCTGGGGCGAGGTCTGGGTTTTGGCCGCGATCTGAGCCAAATAAGCCGCGTGGAGGGGATCCAACGCCAGCAGCAATAACTGGGCGCGGTTGGCGGGGTTTAGCCAGCGTAAAAATTGTTTGATCGATGACATAGCCCTATTATAATAGAAAATATGTTCTATTTCAAGGGGAAATGAAGAGGTCTCAGCCTGATAGCACTGCTTCAAGCATAATCTTACAGATGTAATTATTAATAATGTTTTCATGAATTTCTTGGCTTAAAGCCTTGAATACTGCTATAATTCAATCCAATAGTGCAAGTTAAGGTTGATTCTGATTACCGATCTGTAACCCAGCTGGTAAACGCCGAAATAAATGCTGGGGTTGAGAATCTGTAAGCTCTCATTATTGCGGTATGATTTGATCGTTATTGATCCAGGTTTAATTCTACGGGACGATTTTATGGTTGAAGTCGAGTATGTTCGAGAGATTCGTCCTCAAATTTTGGATGAATTCAGCTTTTCGGGGAATTTTCAGCCGCGCACGCCAGAGATCGCCAGGGCATATGAATTGGGCAGAACGCTTCACAAAGGTCAACGCCGTTTGAGCGGGGAGCCGTATTTTGAAACGCATTGCGCCTGGATTGCTGAATTTATCGATCGCCTGGTCCAAAATGAAGCCTGGACGATCGCAGCATTGTTACATGACGCCGTTGAAGACCAGGATGGGAGTTTAACGCAGATTCAGGACTATTTTCCAGGTCTGCTAGGGAAGCATGTCGCTTATCTTGTTGACGGGGTCACTAAGATGAGCAACCCTCGTAACGGTCGATCAAGAGAACTTGAAACCCTCCGGAAAATCGCACGCTTTCGTGATCCGGGGGTTTTTCTTATCAAGCTGGCGGATAAGAGCCATAACATCATGACCCTAGAGTATATGGCGCCTGAAAAACAGCGTCAAAAAGCGAGTGAAGCGATCCGGGCTTATGGCAAACTGGCTGGTATCTTAAACTGCTATCGTTGGCGCCGGTGGCTGGAGGATATGGCATTCCCATTTGCTGAACCAGAGGCATATAATTTTGTAAGAGGTGAAATTGATCGCGATCCTCGCCTTGAGCTGGATTTCATTAATGGTATGCTGGCGAAACTACAAGACTTAATGGACGATGCAGGGATACCCGGCAAAATCCGAATTATTGTCAATGGTTACTGGCAATCTTGGCAGAAATTACGCCGGATGGCGCGCGATCGCAGGACATCGCTGGATGATTTCTCAGATGTCAATGATGTGATCAGTTTTCGTATGCTTGTGGAAGGAAACGATGTCCCAGCTTGTTACAAATTGCTAGCACGCGTTAACCGTATGTTTGGTCGTAACCTGGAGCAGCGAAGGTTTGATGATTATATCGCCAGCCCGCAGCATGGATATCATGCCCTACAGGTAACGGCTTGGTTGCCTGGGCGCGGCTCTGTTGAAGTTGCGATAACAACTGAAGAGATGGAAGGTGAGAACCTGTGGGGCGTGGTGTACGCCCTGCAGCATGGAAAACCGATTACACAATATAAGCCTGTGCAAATCTTTACTCCCTCAGGTGGAACAAGGTTTTTGCCAGATGGTTCAACAGTGCTGGATGCCGTGGCAGCGATCCAGGATTTCCTGCTTGATAAGATCAACCATGTGAATGTAAACGACGAAACCCGTGAACTTGGCGACCCAATCAACCCTGGGGATGTGATTGAAGTCATCACTCAGGGTGCGCGTGTGGTCCCATCTGAAGATTGGTTAGCCTTCTGCAACCTCTCGACTGCACGCTTATTGCGCTCCGTACTTGTGACCGTGTCACTCAAGCAAACGGCATTAGAAGGGCGTAGGAAACTAAAAAGCCTGCTCGCTAAACGCGGCATTGTCGATTTGGAAGACATCCAGATTCAAGAGCGAGAGAGATTCGACAACCTGCTGAGTTCCTTAGCAGCAGCCAGCCTGGATGATCTTTACTCAGCTCTAGGGGGTGGTGCGATCTTGGTGGCAGATGTCGAAGAAGCCTTAGAGGAGGCGGGAATCTCGCGAGAAACTTTGGGATGGACGACAATCAACATCGTTGGTCCAAGCAAGACCAATCGACCTGGTGTCCTGGCTTATTTAGCAACGCTAGTATCAAAATACGGGGGAAATATTCTTAGAACGGTTAATAACACCTTCCCGGACGGATCTTTCACTTTACGCTGGGTAATTCAGGGTTTGGATGAACAGCAGAAGCAGGATCTATTACAAGTTTTCCTGACTTGTGAAATACAACTCACGAATGTAGAAATTGTATAGATACGCCAAGAGATTGAGATATTTTGATTATCTCAATCTGGCATGGTTGAGAGGGTCCAATCCTGCACATCAAATTCAAATTGACATCCTTCGCTGGATTCCAGGAGGATTGACTGGATACTTTCTTCATAGATGGTTAGCGGACCGCATCCTTCAGGTGCTAAGACCAACTCAGATTGGAATGTGCTATGGTCAAAGGCCGTCAGGATGATGTAGATGGCACCCCGCTGATTGTCACCAGGTGCTGAGCCACCGGCAATTTGCAAATAACCATGATCAGTCAGTGCCTGCCAAACGGTGTTAATCTCAACACCGTAAGGACGACCAGGGATCTCACCGCTGGGAATGATACCCGTTTCAAACGGCTGTTGATCAATGCTGCTGGCAGCGATTGGGGTCAGGCCATCTTTTGCTGCTGGATTTGCGCGTGATGTGTCCACCATCTCGGCCATTGTTTGAAAGGTATTTTGCTTTCCAGCGAGGCTGTTTTCCATGGCTGGGCTTAATCCTGGCTGTTGCAGTGCGGTTGACACTTCATTGCTGAGTGCTTGGAGAGGGTGTGGGGCATCAGCAGAATCAGTGCCTGAAATTCCACCAATCCCAGATATTTCACTCTGCATGATCCAGCGGATATCCGTTTTCCAGCGTAAATCCTGGGCTGTGGTGGGTGATTTCCCCAATTCATGGATCATTTGTTGATAGGCTTGTTCAGGAGTGTTGTCAATAAAAGCGCAGCCGCTGGGACGCTGCTGACAAGCCTGCCAATTAGTAAAGACACCGGTAAAATCCATCCGATAGCCATGCTGTCTGACACTGTACTGGCTGAGAAAGGCCCATTGTTTTGCATGGGTACCACTGGTTAAGTAAATCAGGGGCAGCGGCAGGGCTGAAGGTGCGCCATATGAAACATACCAAACATCCTCTTGGGTCCATGGATCTCGACAGCTCCAAGTGGGTCGGTCTTCATAAGGACAGCCGGCAGCATCGCCAAAATTCAGATAAAAATTCCCGCTGACTTGTTCGAAGCCTGAGATCCAGGTTCGGGTCCAATTGGGTGTGTTCCATCCCAACTCCATATTGCTGGCACCATACACCTGTACCTGATGAAACATGCCCTGATTAACCAGCCACTGGTTAATGTCGCGCACCAAGCCAGACCATGCCGCGCCATGGTTTTTAACTTGCTTATCTGTTAGACAGGGCCCAATGTAATTTTCTTGCATGTTATTACTTGTACCCACACCGATAACAAGGTTTGAAGCATTATCTGCACCGGTACAGTTGTAATAACCGGAAGCAAAATTCTTAACAGCTGTGTTTATCTGGTTAAGGGTTACTGGTCCAAATCCGAAAAGATTGGCACCAAAACCACCTTCTTCAAAACAGCGTGGGCGACCGAAGTTTAGGACAGAAACACTATCTTGGGCATCAGCCAGATTCAGATCGCGTTTTCCTAGTTCACATCCAAGGTTATAGATCAAGTCAGAATTCAGTGTGGTCATGTAGTAGCTTGTTGATGAGGGATTTCCGGATTGTTTCATAAAAATTGGAAATAAGTAGCGATAAGGCGGCTGACCAGATGCTGATAGCGTTTGCTGATTAGTATCCGAATTGAAAAATACTGCTAGGATGGATAAGAAAAGCAGAATGGTAATGAGTGCTTTGGTGTTATTTCGCATAGTTGTCCTCAACTTGTTCTAATTCAGCAAGCAAGACCCAGTGACCCTTCCGGTCGGTTGCATTTAATGGTGCTCGATCATAATAAAGGCGGAAGCAGCGACCATTTTTCGTGTTGACATCAAAATAAAACCTACCTACACCCCAGGAACCACGCTCACTGGCAACCTGTGCATGTTGAAGTTGCATGTTTTTTGCCATCCGTCCACGGCGGCTGAAATCCTTCCATTCAGAGATACAAGCGATTATGGACCATTCCTCATCGCGCCAAAAAAATCGGTCTGGACAATGGGGTGTCTTGATCTGGGCAGGGGGTGATAAAAAATGAACTTCGACTGGTTCGGCGATGAAATTAATTGGTTTAGACCTTTTATTTGGCATCAAAATAAACCTGGTTGATAAGGGGGACTCTGTCCATCCAATAAAATGAATTTCGAAGCGCGTGAAGTCGAAATGCCCATTTTATGTAATACGTGGATATCACGAATCTTACCATAGGTTCGAGTTTTGATGATCTTTTTTGCACTAACCGATCCTATCCCTGGGATTTTGATTAATTGTGGATAGTCAGCGGTGTTGATCTCGATTGGGGTTTCTTGGAGATGTAATTCTGCCCATGAGAGCTTAGGGTCTTTCTGTAAATCCAAATTTCCGGAGGAACTGAAGGGTAATTCTTCAAATGCAAATTGATAATCCCGCAGCAAGAAAAAAGCTTGATACAACCGATGCTGGCGCCAGGGATTGGATGGGGGTAAATTCTCGAAGGGTGTTCGGCTCACCGGGGTGAAGTTTGAGTAATACGCCCGGGTGATTTTATAATGGTTACGTAGCTGGTGGGTGGTTTGCAATAGATCAAGGTCGGTTTCACCGACAGCACCGACCACGAATTGTGTACAGCTTGATGGCCAAAAACCCCTCCAAGCCAGGTGCGGTGGGTTTGAACGACGGATTTCTTCGATGATTTGCAGAGGTTTGAGCAACTCCTCAAAAAAAGTTTTATGGGGAGCTAAGGCTCTCAGGCTGGTTTTGTTGGCACCTTCCAGGTTGATGGAGACACGGTCTGCCAACTGCATGGCTCTTAATACCTGGTCTGGTTCTGCGCCAGGCATAATCTTTAAATGGATATACTCCTGGTAATGATATTTTTGGCGTAATATTTCTGCTGTAGCGATGAGTTTATCCTGCGTACGAACCCCGCCGCCTGCTAAACCAGAACTCAAAAATAATCCTTTGGCAACACCCGCCCGGGTAAGTTTCACCACTGCAGATGCCAGCTCATCTGGGGTCAGGGTGGTACGGGGTGTGTCCCTTGCTGATCTAAAGCAGCAATAATTACAGTTTCGTTCACAAACAGAGGTCTGCATCGTTTTGAGTAGGGGAATGGTCTGACCATTTGGTAAGTGTGCGTGGGTGACCGGAAAATACTCCTTTAAGGTTGCTAGATTTCCCTGGCATGAAAACCGGCCTTTGGATAGACCCACATCTTCTGCGGCTTCGAAGGGCATGTTCAAAGAAGTGATTTTTATCTTCTCGAGTGTGTCCATGCTTCCAGTATAGAACAAATGTTTTCTTTTTGCAAGATGAAATTAATAAATTGATTTACTAATTTTTTACAGGTCATTCAGCGAGCTTGTGCGGATGGAATGGCATGTTATGTTAGAATCAACTTTCAAAGCACTTCCCATTTTTCTACTAAGGAGGACTCATGTGCGGTCGATTTACGCTTACACTTGACCCAGGGGAGCTCCAAACGCTGCTGGATCTGGGT
>SL_3KL_010_SEDDRAFT_10002859_pt1 | contig 15735 bp, 12 predicted proteins | sample SodLakKL_010_SED_2_FD_10381 | JGI IMG/M metagenome (IMG submission 10381) | reverse complement strand
ATACCCGTGAATAGATAAAAAAGACTGTAGTGAAGGCAATTGCCAGTCCTGCAACACTGATCAGAGATGAGCTCTCCCAATTAAACAGATCTTTAAGGGCGGCCCTGACTGTTGTCAGATACATACTCCTGTTTTTTAGTTTGCTTCACACCTATTCATATCTTAATGCTTCAACCGGGTTTCTACGGGCAGCCTGCCAGCTTTGCCAGCTTACTGTAAGCAGCGCGATAGCCAGCGCCATAAGGCCGGAAAGAGCAAAAATCCACCAGCTTAGTTCGGTGCGGTAGGCAAAATTCTCCAGCCATCTTTGCATACTATACCACGCGACAGGTATTGAAATAATAAATGCAATGCCCACCCACTTTAAAAAATCCCTGTTAAGCAACAGCATGATCTCGGCGACCATGGCACCATTAACCTTTCTAATACCAATTTCTTTGGTGCGCCTTTCGGATGAAAAAACTGCCAGGCCAAGGATCCCGATACACGATATAACCACTGCAAGAAGAGCAAAAAGTCCGATGCTTCGGGCAAACCTCTCCTCCTCACGGTACATTGAAGCAAACCATTCATCATAGAATTCTACCTGCAAGGGAACTCCTGGCATTATTTCCCGCCATTTTTCATCGATGAATCCCAGTAGCGGGCCGGTATTCCTGCTGTCAAACCGGATGTTAAGCGATCTTATGCTGTTATCGGGAGTAAACAATATGAAGAGAGGTTCAATAGCACTATGAAGAGAATTATAATGAAAGTCATTTACAACTCCGACAATATCAAATCCTCCATAGTTATCGAATCGCTTGTTCTCAAGATCTTCAAATCCGAAGAATTTCCATGCTGACTCATTCATCAAGCATACTTTCCCATAATCACCAGGCTCAAGGCCCCTTCCCTTAATTATTTTCATATCAAACGTTTTAAGGAAATTTGTATCGACAAGCAGGGTCGGCACAGGTATATTCCAATCGGGATTTTCCTCCATATTTGTCCACATAAAATGGGTTATTGCACCGGGAACGCCATGAGTGGCTGATGTGCTTATTACATAAGGAGATTTTGTCAATTCTGCATTTAAAAAATGGGGTGCCGGATCATCTCGGCTTGTCAGGACAGGAAAATCGATCTTAAGCAACTGTTCTGATCTGAAACCGGGATTGGAATATTTGACGTGCCGGATCTGTTTCATCACGATCATAATACAGAAAATAAGCACTATAGAAACAGTAAATTGAAACACTGTCAGACAATTGCGAACTATTTGACCTTTCCCAGCCGTAAATGCCGTTTTGTTAAACACCTTTAAAGGGGAGATACCTGACAGGATAATTGCCGGACCGGTTCCGCTTAGAATCCCGACAAAGAAAATTGCCACAACCAGGAAAATAAAATTCGGGAACCTGAACAGCACGGAAAGTTCAAGTGGAATGTCATAGATGAAATTGTACAATGGAAGCATTAATTTTAACAGGAGTATTCCTAAAAAAAATGCTATGACAGTGACAACCAGCGACTCGATAAAATAGTGATAAATTATATTCGTGCGTTTTGCTCCTATTACCTTCCGTATCCCGGTTTCCTTGCTCCGTTTTACCTGTTGGGAAGCGGTGAGATTTACATAATTTATTATTGCAAGTGACAGAATAATCAAGGCAATCGTCGAAAGCAATTTTAGAAGTCCGGAATTGCCCTGTTTTGTAAAAGTCTGTTCAGCTGTATCACGAAGATAAATATCTTTCAGGGCAAGAAACTCAATATGTTTGCCATAAGGGGCCAGCAAACCGGGATTGGCATTAACATGACCCGCAAACTCAAAAGGATCTGTTTTATCATCAAGCTGAAGGTAAATCTGAAATAGACTGAATGAATTCTGCTGGTAAAACTTAAAATTGTCGTTCTCAGCGTTGACTAACAACTCCGGAGAAAAACTTGAATTTGAGGGAAAACCTTCAATTACACCCGTAATTGTAACCCGGAATATATTCTCGATAATGATCTCCCTTCCAACCGGATCTTCTTCACCGAAAAACCTGGCGGCGGCACTTCTGGTAATTATTCCGGAATTGATATCCGGCATAGGCAATTCTGAACTCTGCGCCAGGAATTCAATTGAAAACAGATCAAAAAAATCATTATCTATTGATGTAATATTGTCAATTCGGAAACCATTAGCACCTGCTGTAATCGAAAAAGGGAAATTCATAGGAAGAGCAAGGCAGGCCTTGGTAATCTGGGGATAATTTTCGAGCAATATATCCTTTACCCGGAAATCAATTATGCCGGAATTGGCGGTAGCATCTGTTAACCTGAAAATCCGTCCTGAATTTTCATGGTACCTGTCATGCGAATGCTCATGTATCAGAAACAATGCTATTGCCAGACAGACCGATATTGCAAACGCAAAGCCGGTTATATTTATAAGCGAGAACCTGGGGTTATTCCTTAGGCTGCCTATAGCGGATTTTAGATAGAACGATATCATAACCAATAACTGTTAAAATAGCTACTCCTCTTTCAGACTTTCTACCTCCTCTGCAAGGTTATCATCACTCTCCTTAAGTCCGTCGGCAAGCCTGATTATCCGTTTACCTGCTTTGGCAAATTCCTCGTTGTGAGTCACCTGAATTATAGTGATGCCCTCTTCATTAAGTTGCTGAAGGATCTTCATGATCTCCCTGCCCTGATCTGAATGCAGGTTGCCGGTAGGTTCATCGGCTAGCAGAAGCCTCGGTTTCCCGACTATAGCACGGGCAATACCTACCAGTTGCTGCTGCCCGCCACTTAGCTGAGCCGGAAACAGGTCCTTCTTTGCTACCATGTTAAAACGGTCAAGCATATCAGCCACCATTCCCTTCCGCTCTTTACTTTTAACTCCTTTATAAACCAATGCTGTCTCAATATTTTCATATACCGTCATCTCGTCAATCAGGTGAAAGGCCTGGAAAATAAATCCCATATAATTACGATGATATTCAACCTTCTTATTCTCTTTTAACGAGCTCGCGGGCTGATCAAGAAACAGGTATTCTCCCTCACTGGGTTCGTCCAACATGCCAATTATGTTTAATAGCGTGGATTTCCCGGCTCCACTTGGCCCCATAACAGTAACAAAATCACCTTCTTTAACGGTGAGATCAATATCCTTCAGCACAAAAGTTCGCTGAAATTTGCTGTCGTAATACTTGTAGATGTTGTTGAGTGTGATCATGGTTTTTGGTTTTTTTTATTCATATCTCAGTGACTCCACGGGATTTCGTCTTGCTACCCGTAAGGTTTGCCATATAGTGACAATCGTTTGCAATACAATCACAATGAATACTCCCTGTACAAAAAGCCACCAGTTTAAGGGAGCTTTTACTGCATAATCCTGCAACCATCTGTCCAGAAAATAATAACTAACCGGAATGGCAATAACCGATGCAATGGCAATCCATTTGATGGTACCTGAATAAAGTATAGCGAGCATTTTTGTTGTTGAACCGCCAAGCACCTTGCGTATCCCTATCTCTTTGGTACGCCTCAATATGCTTTGAGACACCAGCATAAAGATGCCCATCATCACGATGACAACAGCCACGATCGCACCCACGCGGATTATTTTTCCAAGCCTTTCCTCACCTGCATAAAAACTCCTGTAGATATCACCCGTATTACTGGTAGTAATTATGTAACCTTCATCAAATGACCTTAAAGTCTCGCCAATCTTTTTCATAGAGGTGGCATAATCCGCGTGTGATTCGATTCGAACTACAATGTTGTTGATGTTACCGGAATATGCCGTAAATACCAGCGGCTGAATTGTATTTGCGGCTGATGAGTAATGAAAATCTTTTACCACACCGATAACTTCCAGGGGATCCTGGAACATCACCACCCTTCTTCCGGTTGCCGAGGTCAGTCCGAGCATCCTCTCTGCCGCCTCGTTCAATATTACGGATTGCCTGTCCGTTGCCAGGTCAGGATCGAAAAAGCGTCCCTCCTTCAGTTCCAGTTCCATCAGCCTGCACAGTCCCGGCTGGACGCGGTATTCATTAATGGCAAGAATGTTATCGGCCTGGTTTTCAGCAAGCCTGATGCCCTGTCCACTGCATCCTCCGCCGATGGTATGGCCCGAGGCTGCAACGCCTGCCACTTCGGGAATGTTGAGCAGCTGGTCACGTATCTCAGGATACTGCCTCTTCATGTTGTCATTTAAATTGTAGATATTGACAAGTCCCTCCGGGTTAAACCCCGGCGGCAGGTTTTTCATGTACTGGATCTGATTGTTTATCCCGAAAAGGTAAGTCAGCAGCACAAGCGTAATTATCAGCTGTATCCCGCCCGTAAGGTTCATAACCACTTTTCTACGGCCCATCTTTGCATCCTGCTGCTTTATAATGGCAGCCGGTTTTAACCTGCTCAGATAAAAAGCCGGGTAACTGCCTGAAAAAACCACCGTCAGGATAAATATCCCTGCGAGCGCACCAACAAGTGCCGGTGACAGAAATATGTCTTCAGGAAAACTGCGCCTCATGAGATCGGCGAACTGGGGTAAGAGAAGGGTGGCCAGTACAAGGCCGGCAGCAAATGATACCGACACTATGAATGTTGTCTCAGTGAAAAACTGGATTATGATATCCTTCTTCCCTGCCCCGTTCACCTTCCTGATCCCGATCTCCTTTGCACGCTGCTCGCCTTCAATTACAAACAGGTTGACAAAATTTGTAAGCGCAAGGAACATTACAAGGAGCGCGATCGCTCCCACAAGGACAACGGTCTTTATACTGCCGCGCGGACCCAGGTCATATGATGCGTTGGAAAAGAGATGCAACCTGGTGAGTGGTTCAATTTCAGATAAGAATTCAGAACCATGAAACATACTGAACCTCTCCGTAAGTGTTTCATTATTTGTTTCGCATATAGCATCACCAACTGTTTGGGAATCTGCGTATGGATCAAAGAGATAATATGTGAAAAACTCAAGCCCGCCAAGCTGGTGCATGAAATGGAGGGCATTCATGGGTAAAAGCAGGTCAAAGGAAAAATGTGTGTTCTCAGGTACATCATCCGTAACAGCCGATACGGTGTAGCTTTTATTTTCAATCTCCAGTATCTGACCCACTGCCGGATTATCACCGAACATCTTGTTAGCCAGGCTCCGGGTTAAAACCACCGAGCCCGGGTCATTAAGGGCATATTCAGAAGAACCCTCACTCATCCTGAAATCAAAAACAGAGAAGAAGGTCGTATCGACGTATAAAAGAGTGTTATGGGCATACCTTACATTATCATAAATAATCTCGGTACTCCAGCCCCGGTAGATCTGAACGGCTGTTTCGATGCCCGGAACATTTTGCGGAATTTCAGTGAAAGCCTGGCGTAAATTTATCGGGTGAACCGTCTCACTGTCTCCATCCTTCCATATCGTGTGGAGACGATAAATCCTGCCGGCATTTGAAAAATGACGGTCGTAGCTCCATTCAAACAATATAAAAGCCACCAGCAGGATCGTTGTTGCAAGTCCGATAGATAGCCCTAAAACATTGGTTGCCAGGGTGGCTTTGTTTTTCCCGGCCAGCTGATAAAGATTCTTGATTTTTCGTATCATGGCACCTAAATTTAATATTCATTCATATTTCAAAGCCTCCACCGGGTTTCTCCGTGCCGCCCTCCAGGTCTGCCAGCCGGTGGCAGCAAGGGTCACGGCCACGATGGCTGCCGCCGAAGCCAGAAGTATCCAGGGGTAAAGCGGCAGCTTGTAGGCCCCGGGAAATGCGTTGTGCACCATCCAGACTCCCGGCCATGCCACCACCAGTGAAATACCCAGCAGAACAAAGAACTCCCGGTTAAGCAGAAGGAATATGGTACCATCCGGACACCCGTTTATCTTCCTTATCCCTATCTCCTTGGTCCTCCTCACAACACTGAACGATACCAGTCCGAGCAACCCCGTAACCGCCAGCAAGATGCTGAACCCCGTAAACAGCAGAACCGCTTTCTTAACAGTCTGGTAGCCCCTGTAGGCATTTTCATTCATGAACGCCGATTCGAGCTCCTCGATCTCAAAAGGATCATCGGGGAACTCCCTTCCGAATTCGGAGGCAAGGAGGCTTACCGCCTCATCCCTGTAGCCCGGCTGATAGCGGAACGCGTAGACCCGGCTGCCGGTCATCCCGCCCGGTGCAAGAGTGAGAACCACCGGGTCGAGCGGGTTATGGATATCCATAACATGATAATCTGCAACCACACCCACCACCGTAAACCTGTTGTTGTCAAGACGCCTGCCTATAGGGTCGTCCCACCCGAAATAACGAACGGCCGTTTCATTCACCAGGCAGGCATGGCTGATATCAGAGGGGTGATCCCTTGAGAAATCGCGGCCCCTGACCAGCCTTATCCCCATATTGCCTACGAAATCATATGATACCTGGTTGGGCCTGTATCTTACCCTCTCACCGGGTTCGCCACCCTCCCGGTTTATCGTTCCGCCGCCAAAGTTCACAAAGGGCAGGTTCTCCGACATTGATGCATTGAGAATGGCCGGACTTTGAAGCAGCCGGTTCCGGAACTCCTCAAAAAAGGTCCCCTCGGCCGATGTCGTCAGCTGCACATAGATCATGTTCTCCCTGTCAAAACCTATATCTTTGGTAGTCAAGTGGTTTACCTGAATCAGAAAAAACAGGCTGAGACATATCAGGAAAACCGAAATTGAAAACTGCAGCAGCACCAGGGCCTTGCGCAGCCTGATCCTGTCGCTGCCGGCCCTGAACTCTCCCTTGAACAGGTTCACTATGCTGTTAGACGACATCAGGAATGCCGGGTAAGCGCCTACCAGCAGTCCGATCGCGGCCGCCCCCGCAGCAAATAACGCCACAACACTCCAGTTTCCGTAGAAATCCGGCTCGATCGCAGTACCCATTATACTGTTGAAAAAAGGAAGCAGCACTGTTGTAAGGTAGAGGGAAATTGCAAGTGCAATTACCGACAGAACCATGCTTTCACCCAGGAACTGCATTATCAGTCCCCCTCTTTTACATCCGTTGATCTTTTTTATCGCTATCTCCCTGCCCCTGACCGATGAGCCCGCAATTGAAAGGTTCACGTAGTTGAACACCGACATCGAAAGGATGAACACCCCGATCAGCCCGAATATCCAGATTATGTTATAATAGTCGGGCACGCTGTCAAACCGCATATCTGCAAGGGCTCCCAGCCGCAGTGTCTCCATCTCCATACCCTCCCGCCCGGCAAACAGGTCCTTTATCGCTGCCGTCGCTGCTGCCGGGTCAGCGCCCTGCCCCATCAGTGCGAACGTAAGAAAGGAGGCCGGCTCAATTCCATCAGGGCTGATCCCTTCGGTCCTTTCCAGTGTCGGCATCGATATGATATATTCCGGCCTTATGCTCGAGTTGACAGGCAGGTCGGCAAAAACACCCACTATCACCAGGTCATGTTTACCGTCGATCGTGACAACCCTGCCCTCAGCCCCGGCCCCTTCAAACAGCCTTCCGGCCAGGTTTTCTGAAATGACCACCATAAAAGGGCGTCCGAAATCATCAGGCTGCTGGCCGTCAGCAAACCGGTAGGTAAAGAGGTCAAAGTAATTATTATCAGCATAGATCCCTTCCTCTATCCTGTATTGCCTTTCGGCGGAAACCGACAGGAACCTGTCCCCCGCCCGGTAGACAGATGTCACCTTCTCAAAACCGGGGTACTCCTCCAAAAGGGAGGCGGTGACTGCAGGGGTGAACGGCGTAATACTGCCGGTGGCAGCATTCGTGGCCGACAGTGCAACATTGCGCTGCACCAGGAATATCCTGTCATAGTTCCGGTTGTGCTTATCCCAGCTCAGCTCGTATCTGATAAAAAGGCTTACGAGTATAACCGCAACGAAACCGACCACGAGGCCCAGCAGGCATACTCCTGATGTAAACCTGTTCTTCAGCAGGTTACGTATCGATATTCTGAAAATGATATTGTTCATCTATAAAAATACTTTGTCAAATCAGTCACCAACGATATTTTCAAATTATCCTTGCTACAACTATAAAAGCACCTTATCGACCTCTTTTTTAAGGTTCTCGGTAACTATGCTGCCGTCGAACAGGTTCACTATCCTGTGGGCAAACTCCGAATCATGGAGCGAGTGGGTAACCATTATGATGGTCGTACCCTCCCTGTTAAGTTCGGTCAGCAGGTTCATCACCTCCAGCCCGTTTTTCGAGTCCAGGTTCCCGGTAGGCTCATCGGCAAGGATCAGCTTAGGGTTTGCAACCACGGCCCTTGCTATGGCTACCCTCTGCTGCTGTCCGCCGCTCAGCTGCTGGGGATAATGGTTGCGCCTGTGGCTTATCTTCATGCGCTCCAGCACGCTGTTCACCATATCTTTCCTTTTCTGGCCCTTGATCTTCAGGTATACAAGCGGCAGCTCAACATTATCCTGCACGTTAATCTCATCTATCAGGTTAAAGCTCTGGAAAACAAATCCGATATTGCCTTTCCTGATGTCGGTGCGCCGGCTTTCACTCAACCGGCCCACCTCACTGCCGTCAAAATAGTATTCTCCGGCAGTAGGATTGTCGAGCATGCCCAGGATATTCAGAAGCGTTGATTTGCCGCAGCCTGAAGGGCCCATAACGGCGACGAATTCACCATTTTTCACCTCCAGGCTGACCTGGTCCAGTGCAAGGGTCTCAACCTCATCGGTGCGAAAGATCTTGTCAAGGTTTACAGTCTTAATCATGTTGTCGGTTTTTTATAATATTCAGGTTATTGTTTCTTATTGCTTCAAGTTGTCTATCTGTAACCAGGCCATATAATACCAATTACATGCCACAACACGTTACCCGCTGCAAACAAGCCTGTTACCAATCAATTATCAGTCCGCGTGTAAAATTTTTTTACACATTGGTGACAAATTTTTTGACACTTAATAGTATTTGATAGAGGGTTGAACTCCCCATGGATTATCATGGGTATATACAACAGATCGTCAGGTGTAACAGCCGCAGCAGCGTTGAGCTCCCCATGGGTTATCATGGGTATATACACACGTGTTATGCAACTGATGGAATGCAGGTAGGGAGATAACTAGTAAGTCTTTCTTGCTGTCGGGGTCCAGCTAATATTCATTAGTCCGGCATATATTTTGCCCTTGCTTCTTTCATTACCTCTTCGTGAGGTAATAGCTCACCTTATTCGAATAAGGAAACCTAAATACTTATAATCCTAGTTTCTCCCTGACAAAGGGAAGGATATCCTCAGTCTCATCACTGAAATATAATATCCCACTACCCTCTATATCAAAAACAAAGTAATAACCTTTTTCTCTAGCCACTTCTGATATGGCTTTTTCGATCTTTTCAAAAATTGGTTGTATAAGTTCTAATCTCCTCTGCTGAAGAATTTCCTGGGCTCCTGCCTGGAATTCCTGTATTCTGTTTTGCAGTTCCATTAATTCCCGTTCACGAAGCTGTTTGACAACAGTTGTTAATGATTCCTGTTCATCGATATAATTCTGTAATTTGCTTTGGTATTCAACATTAAGTTTTTCAAGTTCTTCTTCAAGTTTCTCCACCTCCAGCCGCATTTGTCTGTCAGCTTCTTTACTTTCCGGCATCATATTAAGCAGTTGAGATGTATTGATGTATCCAAATTTATTTGGTTGTGCATAAATAACTGACGCTGAAATCAGAAATGCAGAGATAATAAATAAGAGATTTTTCATTTTTTGTATATTTAGTTAATTGATAATTGAACTTTTGCAGTTGCATGCACCAGTTTCAGACCCGGCATAATCCATCTGCTTTGCCGGGCGGCCGGTTTATAATAAATCTTAATATTTGCGGAAAGCACCGGCTGCCAGTAACCGGTAAAGAGTCAGTCGGCTTTTTTGGTTTCGATCAGAATCACCCCGGTAATTCCCTCTACACTGTAATTGTAGAGTTTACTATGAGTTCTAATTGCTTCCGGCCTTCTAAGTATGCTGATGCTTTTAATATCTGAGGCATTTAGCATGTACGGGCTGAGGTTATCTGTTATCTCCCCATTGATAACGTACAGTAATGATTCAGCATCATCCGGAACACTGATTCTTCCTCTATCCCTGGTGTCTGTTTCGGGCAACCCACTTATACCCACATCCTGAACCGTACTAATTCCTACAGTATCCCTGGTGTCTGTTTCGGGTAGCTGTACCTCTGCGTCCGGTTCTTTTTCAAGGGTAATGTCAATAACCATAATGTTTGGATCGGCGGGGACGATTGGAGTAAAATTCCTTTCAATCAGGGTCCTTTGGTACCCTTTTGCAGCAAAGGTCAATGCGACAGTAGTTTCGCCGGGGATAGCAATTGCATAATACCCGTCGCTGTCTGTTATGGTTCCTGTGTTGGTCCCTGTAACCATTACAGATGCGCCATCAAGCGCCCCCCCGGTTCCGAGCACCCTGCCGCGGACCAACCTTTCGGTGGTTTGCTGCAGGGTAGTCTCAGGCTGGTTGTTTTCCGGAACAGATACATATATGTATGCAGGCTCGGCAAATGCATACATAATAAGTGCCATTACCGGAATAATAGCGAGAAATCTCAGTTTTCTGAGTGGCGGAACGATCAGCTGTTTCATCATTTCAAATCTTTTTTTGTTAACAGATTGACTGAATGAGCTTGAAAGGGCAATTACCCTTGAACCCAGCGTCTGGTTCAGCAGAATGGCCCTGTAAATTGCAGGATCAGCCGAAAGCTCCAGCGCTGCCCTGTCAGCCAGATATTCGTGATTCTGCTTTACAAACCTGGCCCAGAGCCATGCCAGGGGATTGGCCCATTGAACTATGCACAGCAGATTGACCAGTATAAGGTCTGCCCAGTGCTTTTGGCTGACATGTGCAAGTTCGTGGTTAAGGATTTCACGTTTCTCATTTTCGGGCAGTGAGGGATTCAGGAAAATATAATTGAAGAATGTAAGGGATGGTGATGCACTCTGGCTCAGGATCACCTTTGCCTTTCCTTCCCGGTATAGAACTTTGTTAACATTGCGGAAGAAAAGGTATGCCGATTGTACCGGGATCCTGATTAACAGCAGCAGCGCCACTACCAGATAGGCGATGCAAAGTGCCGGGATCAACGTATTAGAACCTGCCGGATTTGTTATACCTGCCGACAGGGGCTGATCAACGGGCATAACCGGGGGTTGTGCCGGTAGAGGTATTTCCACTGTGTAACTGATTGCGAGCAAGGGGAGAAAAAGTGAAACTGCAGTTCCAACCAGCAGAAATATTCTTTTGATGTTGAAGAGCCTTTCGTTCCGCAGGAGCAGGATCCAGACCAGCGCAAAGGCTGAAAGCCAGACGGCAGATTTTAAAATATATTCGGCAAACAGTGGCATCAGCTTTTCTTTTTAAGGTTTTCGATCTCTTTTCTTGTCTCTTCCAGAAGCTCCTCAAGCTCTTTTGCTGAGAGATCACTGGCATTAACAAACATCGAAGCCATTGCCGGGAAGGAGTTGTTGAAGTAACTATCCATCAGACGCAGTAACAGGCTTCTTGAATAATCGTTTTTATCAAGCAGCGGGTAGTAGCGGTGCACATTACCCAGTGCTTCATGCGCAACAAAACCCTTCTTTTCAAGAATTCTCAGCACGGTAGACACGGTGTTCCTGGCCGGTTTGGGGTCACTGAACCGGTTGCGGATATCCCTTACCAGCCCGCTTCCCAAATCCCAGATGATTTGCATCACCTCTTCCTCAGCTTTTGTCAGTTGAACATTTTTTTGCATGACACAAATCTATGACTATTTTTTTAGTCACGCAAGTATTTTTGCAAAAAATGACTAAAATAATAGTCGCCTTAAAAATGTTCTTTGCAACCCACACTTAAGTACAAGCTTCCCAGGCAATAATTATCATTTCAATCTTGAATCAAATTTGAAGTTTCTTTGATCAATCAATCTGACCCTTGAATACTCAGGATGCCTGTAACTCTATATAAATTGAGTTAAGGAGCAAATTATTGCTTCAATTTTTTGACACTTCTTTGCATTTGAGCTGCCGGCAAGTTAATTTTGGATGATAATCATTTACTTCATCAAACGCAAAATGGCCAGGGGAAACATACTGATCGTAGATGACAGCAGGAACGTGCTGGTTGCTCTTGAGATGCTGCTTTCGCAGGAATTTGAGAAGGTAAGCTCCATCTCATCGCCCAACAGGCTCATCTCAGAGCTGCGCCAGAACAGTTACAACATGGTGCTGCTGGATATGAATTTCAAATCGGGCGCCAACACCGGCAATGAGGGTATTTACTGGCTTAATCGCATCAGGGAAGACCACCCCGACATCTCGGTGGTGCTGATGACCGCCTACGGCGATGTAGAGCTGGCGGTCCGCGCACTGAAGTCCGGCGCCACCGATTTCGTTCTCAAGCCGTGGGACAACACCAGGCTCCTCACGACTGTCCGGTCCGCCATTGAGCTTAACCTCTCCAAAAGAGAGATAAAAAATCTCCGGCAAAAGGAGAGGGAACTCAAGACCAGCATGAACCGGTACGACAAAGAGATAATAGGCTCTTCAGTGCCGATGACCAGTGTACTGAAGACGGTTGAAAAAGTGGCCGCCACCGATACCAACGTGCTGATAACCGGCGAGAACGGGACAGGCAAGGAGCTGATCGCACGCAGGCTGCACCGGCTGTCGGGCCGCAGCCAGGAGCTGATGGTTTCGGTCGATATGGGTGCGGTAACCGAAACACTGTTCGAAAGTGAGCTGTTCGGTCACGTAAAGGGAGCATTTACCGATGCACGGGAGAACCGGACAGGCAAGTTTGAGCTGGCGGACAAGGGTACGCTGTTCCTTGACGAGATAGCCAATCTGCCGCTCAGTCTCCAGCCAAAGCTGCTTGCAACACTCCAGAACAGGGTTATAACCCCTGTAGGTTCCAACCAGGCCATACCCGTTGATATCCGGCTGGTATGTGCCACCAACCGCAATCCCGATCAGATGGTTGAAAAGGGCCTTTTCAGGGAGGACCTTCTTTACAGGATCAATACCATCAGGATAGAGGTACCCCCGCTAAGGGCAAGGACGGCCGACATACCGGTGTTGGCCACATATTTCCTCGAAAAATACTCTGAAAAGTACGGAAAAAAGTCCATCGAGATCACGGGCCGGGCAGTGGAGCGGATGCTGCAGCACAGCTGGCCCGGGAATGTAAGGGAACTCGAACACACTATCGAGAAGGCGGTGATACTGAACGAAACGGGAAAGATATGCCCCGAAGATATCATTTCGGTAACCAGTGCCGGGTATGCGACTGAGCAGGACGGCAGCTTCAACCTTGAACAGATGGAGAAGAGGATGATACTGTCGGCGCTCGAAAAATTCCCCGGCAACATCAAGGCGGCAGCCGGAGAGCTGGGCATCACAAGGCAGACGCTCTACAACAAGCTGCAAAAATACGGCATAGGATGAACCGGCTGGTAAAATATGCATAAATATATCCTTATGACAAGGTCATACCATATCAATATCATTTCCAGGATAACATTGCTGGTAATCGCCGGCGCGGCAACAGGCTGGTCGGTTGCCGCAGGTGCGCCACCGGAAATGATCATTACAGCCGCCGTCATACTGGTTGCAGTGGCAGTAAACCTTGCCTGGTACATCAACAGCGTAAACAGGAAGATCAACTACTTCTTCGAGGCGGTGCGGAATGATGATCACCAACTGGTCTTTGAGCACAGCCAGGGTGACACGCTGGTAAACAGGCTGGCCGGGAATCTTGAAAGTATAAACGAGCATATCAGGCAGATAAAGGTTGATAACCTCCGGCAGGAGCAGTATTTCGCCGCTCTGATAGAGCACATAGGCACGGGCATACTGTCGTTCAACGGCGAAGGATTTGTTATCCATGCCAACAGCAGCCTTAAGAAATTGCTGGGCATGAAACAGTTCACCCATATCAGGCAGCTTGAGAAAATAGACGGAAAGCTCGCTTCCGCCGTAAGGCATTTAGGATATGATGATGAGAAGCTGATAACGATCAGCTCAAAGGAAGGAACCCTTACCCTGCTGGTCAGGTCCACCCTCTTCAAAAGCATGGAGCAGCCCCTTACCCTGGTGTCTATGCAGGATATCAGGAAAGAGCTCGATGAGAAAGAGCTCGACTCCTGGCTGAAGCTGATAAGGGTGCTCACACACGAGATAATGAACTCGATCGCCCCTGTAACCTCCCTCTCCGAAAACCTTTGCAGCTACTATATCAAAGAGGGCGAAGCCATTCCGGCAGGGGAGGTGACCGAAAAAATGGTGCAGAACACCATCAGGGGACTGAAGGTGATAAATGAGCAGGGAAGCGGACTGATACGGTTTGTAGATACTTACAGGAAGCTCACCCGGCTGCCCGAGCCGGTCAGGTCGGCCGTCCGGATAGGCGAGCTGGTTGAAAATACGGTGATGCTTTACCGGCAGGAGCTGGAAGAAAAAAAGGTCCGGGTGTCGGTCCAAACCACCAAAAGCGACATGGAACTCAGCATAGATGAGAAGCTGATATCACAGGTGCTGATAAACCTGGTGAAGAATGCGGCCGAGGCTCTTGAGGGACGTGAAGACGCCGGGATCAGGATAGAGTGCAGGGAAAACGATAACAAACAGGCAGAGGTGCTGGTCATTGACAACGGCCCGGGCATCCCCCCCGAACTTATTGACGAGATCTTCATACCCTTCTTCACCACCCGCGAGAACGGCAGCGGTATCGGATTAAGTCTGTCACGCCAGATCATGAGGCTTCACAACGGCAGCCTGAAGGTCCGCTCCATCCCCGGAAGGGAAACGGTCTTTACGATGACGTTCAATCAGCCGGCAGGATAATTGACCAGGTGCCAGTCGGGGTTTTATCCGGCTGGTGTTGCAGGTTTCCGGCAGGTTCCTGACGGGTTTTATAAAGAGGAGGTTGATACCGGGATTTCCCCCCGTTGTTACGCCGGGTTTACGGCTGGTTTTTGCCGGAGTCCGATAGTGGTTTGTTGCGGCGAGGAACAAGGCAGCAACACCGTTGGCGATATGGCCGTTCATCCCGAGAGCACCTGCCAGCAGGTTTCCAATAACCATTTGCCTGTATGTTTTATCAATCTCTTCTGCCGTGGTACGCAGAAATCTGGGAAAAACCTATGATATTTTCAATGTTTCCCCTGGTGAGCTCTGTATCAATAATACTGCTTTGGAGGTATCTGATACTGCAGCCGCTCCTTTTACTCAAAAAAAATGATTACGTAAACCCCGATGCAGAAATGTACAGCTACCTTCCCTGCGGCTCAGGTTGCCGTGTGCCTGGAAGGCTGATTGTCGTTTGCGTTGTTTTTTATATCTTGGCAGACCAAAAAAGCAGATGGTTAACGGCTGCTATCCCGGGCAGTCCCCTATACGGGCAGCTCAATGGCAGCAGCAACAGCAGTCCGCTTAATACTGAGACTAACTATGATTATTGAAACAAGGGCTTATGCCCGGGCCGGTTTACTGGGGAACCCCTCAGACGGATATTTCGGGAAGACAATATCGATCATCATAAGAAATTTCGGGGCATCGATCTCGGTTTACGAAACACCCGAGCTGAAAATTGAAGAGACAGAAGTCGATATCAACACCTTCAGGAATGTCTACCAGTTGGTCGATTCGGTCAAGCTATCCGGTTATTATGGCGGAACACGGCTTATCAAGGCCGCCATCAAGAAGTTCGTCGAGTACTGTGAAACCAGCGGGATAAGGCTGGGC
>SL_3KL_010_SEDDRAFT_10002858_pt1 | contig 15735 bp, 15 predicted proteins | sample SodLakKL_010_SED_2_FD_10381 | JGI IMG/M metagenome (IMG submission 10381) | reverse complement strand
AAAGAGCTTGGTGGTCAAAATTTAGACACCCTTTCCTACATTATCATCGTAGAGGAGCTGGCAAGGGTTGACAGTTCACAGGCCGCTACGGTGGCTGCTGTGAACTCGCTGGCTATAGCGCCGATAATGAAATACGGCACAGAGGAGCAAAAAAGGCGCTTTATCCCCCCATTGTCTACGGGCAAGATGACCTGGGCATTTGGGTTGACTGAGGAAAAAGCTGGTTCAGATGCCATGGGTACCGAAACCACCGCCACGTTGGAAAATGGCTTTTGGCTGATCAACGGTACCAAAACACACATTACCAATTCTGCTTCTTCAATTTCCGGTGGTGTCACCCTCCAGGCAGTCACCGGCCAAAAAAATGGCAGGAAGCAATTGTCTGCCATCATTGTGGAGCGTGGGACCCCTGGCTTTACCACTGAGCCGAGCAAGCAAAAAATGATGTGGCGTGCGAGCGACACCGGCAAACTGTTTTTCAAAGACTGCAAAGTCCCCGCCGGGAACCTGCTTGGAGAGGAGGGCTATGGTGGCCGCATCATGCTGAACACCCTTGACGCAGGCCGTTTGTCTATTGCGGCCATCGGACTCGGCCTTGCACTGGGGGCCATGGAAGCATCCCTGGAATATTCAAAGGAAAGGGTTCAGTTTGCAAAACCCATCTCCAAGTTTCAGGCAGTGGGTTTTAAGCTTGCAGACATGGACGTGAAGACAGAACTCGCCCGTAACACCCTTTATAACGCCTGCTGGAGAAAAGACAACAACATGCAGTTTGCAAGGGAAGCCGCCATTTCCAAGTTGTATGCCTCCGAAATCGCCCGTGAAATAGCTGACGAAGCTGTACAGATACATGGTGCCAAAGGCTTGTTCAAGCCCCACCCTGTGGAACGCTTTTATCGCGACCAGCGCCTCCTGCAAATCGGAGAAGGCACCTCGGAGATCCTCCGCCTGGTTATCTCGCGCTATCTCGGCGTGTAAAAAACGTCCTGTATATGGAAGACCGGAAAAGAGATCATATCGACCTCGCCTTTGCTTCACAAACATTGGTCCCCGAGATGGATGCGCGCTTCATGTATGAACCGGTGCTAAGCGCCCATCCCTCCAATAACATCCCCGAAACAGAATTCCTCGGCAAAAAGATGCAATTGCCGCTATGGGTGTCGAGCATGACCGGCGGCACAAAACTGGCGGGCACCATCAACAGGAACCTGGCCAGGGCCTGTCGCGAATTTGGCATGGGCATGGGGCTGGGCTCCTGCCGCATCATTATGGATGACGACAGGTATCTTCATGACTTCGATATGCGTGAGATCATTGGCAATGACCTGCCACTTTACGCAAACCTGGGTGTTAACCAGCTGGAGATCCTGCTCATGGAGAAAAAAGTGGATAAGATCATCAGGCTGGTGGATAAACTGCGGGCCGATGGGCTGATCATACATGTGAACCCTTTCCAGGAATGGTTTCAACCCGAGGGTGACCGCCTCCAGCAACCAGCCATCGATTCTGTCCGTGATCTGCTCGACCAGGTGGATTTTCCGGTAATGGCCAAAGAGGTGGGACAAGGGATGGGCATGGAAAGTTTACGGGCCTTGCTGAAACTGCCCCTGGCAGCCATTGAGTTCGGTGCCTTTGGCGGCACCAATTTTGCCAGGGTGGAACTCATGCGCAACAGCCAACAGCCCAAAGAGCTGTTTGAACCATTGTCTTTTATCGGCCACGATGCCACCCAGATGGTAAACATGGTCAACCATATCGTTGAACAGGAACAGGATCAAATCCGTTGCAAACAACTGATCATATCAGGAGGCATCAAATCGTTTCTGGACGGCTACTACCTCATCCGTAAATCCAGGCTCCCCGCCATATACGGACAGGCTTCCACTTTCCTAAAATATGCCAGGGAAGATTATCCACAATTGCGTAACTTCGTGCTGCATCAGGTCAAAGGCTTGCAAATGGCCTATGCTTTCCTGCGGGTAAGGGAATAACCGTCAACCCAACATGAAGACATGGCCCGGCATGCCACCCGGTTTGATCTAAGCGTGCAGCAAAAACACCGATTGAGTCAACACGACAACAACCGGTCACGGAACACAATACGCTGAAAAAGAATGCCGAAACACCAAGTTTTGCCAAACACATCACACGTTATTGAAGATGGGAAAAAATAAGATATTGAAAGGGTTTTCGAAATTGTCACCACAAGAGAAACTCCTTTTGGCGTCAGAAAGGTTTGAGGACCCGGCATCAACAGCAAAACAATTTGAATCATTTCAACATCCTGACGAAGAAACACAGGAGATCCTTTCCGGCATCAGCGAAAATACCATTTCCAATTACCCCCTTCCTTACAATGTAGCCCCGAATTTTCTTATCAACGGGAAGCTCTTCATGGTACCCATGGTCACCGAAGAGAGCTCGGTGGTTGCAGCCGCCTCTTCGGCCGCGCGCTTCTGGGTTGAAAAAGGCGGATTCCATGCAAGGGTCGCACAGAACATAAAAAATGGCCAGTTGCATTTCCTTTATGGGGGTGCGGCGGACAAACTGAAGGCGGCCATGCCGGATATTGAATCATCGCTGCGGGCGGAAGCAAAACCGGTGACAAAAAACATGGAACAGCGAGGGGGCGGCATCAGAACAATCACACTCAACGACCGGCGCCACCTCATTGACGGCTATTTCCAGCTTCATGTCCGCTTCGATACCATCGATGCCATGGGTGCCAATTTCATCAACTCATGCCTGGAAGTGTTTGCTTCTGCATTGGGTTCGTTTTTTGACAATACGGATGGCTTTGATCGAAATGATTATGAGCCCCTGATGGCCATCCTTTCCAACTACAATGATCAATGCCTGGTAGAAGTAAGCGTTTCCTGCGATGTTGATGCACTGGGGCATGCAGCGCCACAACTTTCTGCAGAAGCTTTCGTGCGTCGTTTTATTTTGGCACTGAAAGTTGCAGAGTCAGATATATACCGGGCCACCACGCACAACAAGGGCATCATGAACGGGGTGGATGCTGTGATCCTGGCCACGGGCAACGATTTTCGGGCCATTGAGACCGGTGCCCATGCCTGGGCTGCAAGATCAGGCCAATACCGTTCGCTGAGCCAGGCAGATGTTCAAGACAACCGGTTTTCTTTCTCATTGCAGATGCCCATGGCATTGGGCACCGTAGGGGGACTGACGCGCCTGCACCCTCTTGCTGCCCGTTCACTCGAAATGCTCGGCAATCCTGATGCTAAAGCGCTGATGATGGTCGCCGGTGCTGCCGGACTGGCAAACAACTTCGCGGCCATCCGCTCACTTACAACCACCGGGATCCAGTCCGGCCACATGCGGATGCACCTGTCCAACATCATCATGCAACTGAACACCACCAAAGAAGAAGCAAGATATATTAAAAAACATTTCGCAGAAGAAAAGATCTCATACCAGGCTGTCGCACAATTCCTGGAAGTCATAAGAAAACGGGGCACTTGATCCCGTCTTACAGTCCACTGAGAACAATTGAAAGGCTTCATGGTCCGTTGTTGTGGCCGTCGATGAATTCGAATACAGAACACTGAAAAACCAGGGGGCGTAGCGCAACACCAGGATCCCTGAAACAAGTCGGGCGTTATATCAAGAAGCACCAACCATGTATTTCAAATCCAACGGCAAGCTGATGATCACCGGAGAGTACCTGGTGCTGAATGGTTCCCGGGCATTGGCCATGCCTGTCCGCTACGGACAGTCACTGGGCATTGCATCAGAATCATCGTCAAACACGCGAGTCTCATGGCACAGTTACATTCAGGGCAAAGCATGGCTGCATGCCGTTTTTCATGGCAATGACCTGAATGCGGATACAGCCTTACATCCCGACAGCCAGCGTCAATCCGTCGTCTTCATTCAACAGTTGTTGCGGGCTTCCAGGAAGCTTAACCCTTCCTTTTTGTCCGAAAAACAGCATTGGAAGGTTGTCAGTGATATTGATTTTGACATTGAATGGGGGCTTGGAAGCAGCTCCTCGCTGATCTCCAATGTCGCGTGGTGGGCAGATATCAACCCCTTTGATCTCTTTTTCCGGGTGGGTGACGGTTCAGGCTACGACATTGCCTGTGCCAGGAGCCAGCAACCCATCCTTTACAAATATTCCGGGAAAAATCATTATCCGGTAGTCCAGCCCGTTGACTTTGCCCCGCCGTTTAGTGATCAACTGGTTTTCATCTACAGCGGCAATAAACAAGACAGTGCGAAAAGCCTCAAAAGCTTTGACAGGGGGGCAGTGACTGCTGCCCAGACAGAGGAGATATCGGAACTGTCTGAGCGAATGGCCTCTGCCACCAGCATAGATGATTTCACAGATATGATGCACAGACATGAATCCATTGTCGGGAAGTGTTTGGGCAAGGACCCTGTTCAGCACACTCACTTCACTGGTTTTCCCGGTGCAGTCAAGTCACTGGGAGCATGGGGCGGCGATTTTCTGCTCGCTGCATCAAAGCTGAAGAAAGAAGAGATCATTCAATATTTCAAAGAAAAAGGGCATGGCCCCATTATCCCTTTTGAAGCGATGCGGATCAACAAAAAAAACAAAAAATGACCATTCAGTTATCAGGCCAGGCAACAGATTTTCCCAGAACATCCGGCCAGACATGCTGGCAAAGCCCGGCCAACATCGCCCTGGTAAAATACTGGGGAAAATATCCGGTACAAATACCCATGAATCCGTCACTGAGTTTTGTCCTCAAAGGGAGCGTGGTAAAGATATGCATGGATTATTCAATTGATCCCGACAGCCCTTTCGAATTGGTTTCTTTTTCGTTGAATGGGCAGGTCAATGACATTTTTAAGTCAAGGATCGATAATTACCTGGAAGGGTTGGTGCCGTTCTTCCCTTTCCTGAAGCATGCACAAATTCATATAGACAGTGAGAGCAGCTTTCCCCATTCCGCGGGCATAGCATCCTCGGCTGCGGCTTTCAGTGCGCTGGCACTGTGCGTCTGCAGTATTGAAGCTGAGATCAGCGGCAAGGCACCGGGCACTGAAGCGTTTCTCCGCAGGGCTTCCTTTATGGCCCGTCTGGGTAGCGGGAGTGCCTGCAGATCCATCTATGACGGCATGGTTTTATGGGGTAAAACAGAACAGCTGCCAGGCAGCTCCGATGAATACGCCGTCAAACTCGAAAGCCGCCATGTTCATCGCCGCTTCATGAAAATGAAAGACGCGGTGCTGATCGTGGACAGCGGTACCAAGAAGGTTTCCAGCTCTGCCGGACATGCGCTGATGCATCATCACCCTTACCGGGAGCAAAGGAAGGAGCAGGCCTCCGCAAATCTGGGGAGGTTGTTGAATGCGCTGCAAAGGGGAGAGATGCCATTGTTCGGTGAAATAATTGAGAATGAAGCCCTCAGCCTGCACAGCCTGATGATGTCATCCAGCCCCGGATACATCCTTATGCACCCCAACACCATCCGGTTGTTGGAGAAAATCAGGGAGTTTCGCAGAGAAACCCGGGCACATGCTTATTTTACCCTCGACGCCGGCCCAAACATTCACTTAATATATCCTGAATCAGATGCAGCACAGGTCATACCATTCATCAGGGATGAGCTGACAAGCCTTTGCCGGGATGGCCGATGGATCGATGATGGGATGGGCACCGGGCCGGAAAGGATAGCGCACGGAAGCAAGTAACCGGGTTTCTCCAGCAGGAGGCGATCCGGTGACTGTTAATATTATCATTATGCGTACAAAATCAAAGGGTTTTCATGCGAAGATCCTGCTTTTTGGAGAGTACAGTTTGATGGCCGGATCAAGGGCACTCACCATACCCTTCAAACACTACAATGCAGCGCTTTACTTCCCTGAACCCTTGAAGGACTGGAGGTTACGGAGAATGGCTGACCATTCCAACAAACAGCTGCTGGCCTTCCTTCAATTCCTTCATGAACTGGAATCGGAGCCGTTGATTAGGGGTGTTGTTGACCTGGATGCCTTTGCAGAAGACCTTCGTCGTGGGATTTATCTTGCCTCAGACATCCCCTCGGGTTATGGGCTAGGCAGTTCAGGCGTACTTGTCGCGGCCGTCTTTTCCCGGTACTCACGAAAACCTGTGCTTCCGGCTGATAAAATATCTCCGCAGCATCTGGCCGAACTGAAAATGATCTTCTCAAGCATGGAGGCGTTCTTTCATGGTGCCAGCTCAGGGCTTGACCCTTTGAGTGCGTTTGTTGATCGTCCGCTTTTGATCGGGCACAACCAGGAAGTATCTGTTTCAACGCCTCTACCGCCAAATAACGGGAAAGGGGATGGGGGGTTCTTTCTTGTGAACACACAGATCTCCAGAAAAACATCTTCCCTGGTGGCCATTTTTCAGCAAAAACTGAAAAGCAAAGCATTCAATGAGATGCTCCGGCAGGAGTACATTGCCCTCAATGACGCATGCATTGATGCAACCCTGTGCGGTGACACGGGGCTAAGCCGGGACATCAGCAGGCTATCCCACCTTCAACTCGACCTTTTCCATGAAATGATCCCGGAGTCGTTCAGGTCATTATGGATTGAAGGCCTGACTTCGGGGCAGTATGCTTTGAAGCTCTGTGGAGCGGGCGGTGGAGGGTTTCTCCTGGGCTACACGGACAATTACGGGGATGCTTCTTCAGCTATCCAGACACATACCAGCCGACTGATAAAGTTGCCGGTTGATTGATCATCCGTTACCCCACCCAAGAAGGGATCTCCGGCACATGATCAGATGCCCTTTTTCTTGCTGTAAAAATTGCAGGATAAGGCCAGCACCAGGCCCACACATGAAATAAGACAATGCAGCCCCCTGCCGGTCCCGATCGAAGGCAAGCTGCCCTCCTTGTTTGTGCGCATCGTGAACAATGTGTTTCATAGAACGTAAAAACCATTTCATGATCGTTTTTTTCACTGGCTGCTTTGGGCGCCGCAATGCTCAAAACAGACAACTCAACAACTTGCGATGGCAATGAGCTTTTCTTGGGTTTAATGATTATCTTTACATCCTTCACGCCTGATCGGATCATTTCATTCATGACATTATGGAAAGCAACATTTACGCATTGATCGGCTATACAGCTTCTATCATCATCGCCATCAGCATGACAATGAGCTCCATTGTTAAATTCAGGATCATCAACCTGATCGGGGCTGTCTTGTTCTGTACTTACGGGTTCATTATCGGTGCAATGCCGGTGGCTATCCTCAACGGTTTTATTGCGGGAGTGGATATGTATTACCTGGCAAACATTTTTTCAAAAAAAGAAGTGTTTGAAACAATGCAAGTCAGAAATGACAACAAGTACATGAAGCGCTTTCTGGAGTTTTACCATGACGACATTCAGCGCTTTTTCCCGGGATTTGTCCATCGACCCGAAAAAAACACCCATAGCTTTTTTATTTTGCGCGACATGGCTGTAACGGGTCTTTTCCTTGGCCGGCGTGTCAACGAAAACACCCTTCAGGTGGCCCTGGATTATGTAATCGCTGAGTACCGCGATTTTAAAAACGGGAGATTTGTCTTTCATCGTTTAAAAAACGAGATGATCGCGGATGGGTTTACACGGGTAGTCACAAAGGGACATACGCCCCAGCACCAAAAATACCTTAGAAAGCTAGGATTCAAACCAAGCTGCAACGAACAGTTCGAGTTGAAGCTGCTGTGATCCTTTGGTTCCTGCCAACCAATGACCATCCACCTGGATGTACGATCAGGTCAATGGCCGGTTCATCAGTCTGCGTCTCGATTAAAAAATGTCATGTAAATTTGTGGATCAACATAAAAGCCGGATCTATGAAGCTGTTGATAAAAAATGGCACGATCGTGAATGCTGACAGAGAGTTGTTGGCTGACATTCTTGTTTGCGGTCGCAGCATTGAACGTATTGCGAAAAACATTCCCTTACCTGCCGGACCGTCTGTAAAAATGATAGATGCAACGGGCATGCTGGTTTTTCCGGGGGGGGTAGACCCCCACGTGCACATGAGTCTCCCCACAGGGGCAGGCCGTTCATCCGATGATTTCTATACCGGCAGCAGGGCAGCACTGATGGGTGGCACGACCACCCTTATTGATTTTGTCACCCCCTCAAGAGGCGTGTCACTCACCGGGGCGCTTACCTGCCGGCACCGTGAGGCGGAGGGGAGCATGGCAGACTACAGCTTCCACGTGAGTCCGGTGGAGTGGACAGATACGACGGCTGATGAGATCAGGGCCTGTGTCAAGGCCGGGCTGCCCTCTTTCAAGCTGTACATGGCTTACAAAGGGGCCATTGGTATTGATGATGAGGTGATGGAAAAGGTGATGGGGGTAGTTGCCCGTTCCGGTGGGATGGTAACCGTACACTGTGAAACGGGTGATGAGATCGAAATGTTACGCCGTGAGCTGGCATTTTCCGGACAGCTCGGCCCAGCTTCCCATCCGGTTAGCCGTCCGCCGCATACTGAAAGCAGGGCGGTGGAGAAAGCCATTTCCGTTGCCGAAAAAACCGCTTGCCCCTTATATATCGTACATGTCTCTGCCGCACAATCCCTTGAACACATAAGGAAGGCACAAAATAAAGGTCAGCCTGTTATGGCGGAGGTCTGCGTCCATCACCTGCTGTTGGATGTTTCTCTATACGATGGACCTTTTGAAGCAGCTGCGCCTTATGTGCTGAGTCCGCCGCTCAGATCGGAAAAAGACCGGGACGCACTCTGGCAAGCTTTACAGGACAAGACGATACAGGTGGTGGGTACCGACCACTGCCCTTTCTTCATGGAGCAAAAGCAAGCAGGCAAAGAAGATTTCCGCAGGATCGCCAATGGTGCCGGTGGCGTGGAGCACCGCCTGGCATTGCTTTACACCTTTGGGGTGTTGGAGGGCAGAATCAGCCGCCAGCAATTTGTGGATCGCTGTGCCACACAACCGGCAAAAATTTTTGGGTTATACCCTCAAAAAGGGGTGATAGCCGAAGGGTCTGATGCCGATCTGGTGATCTGGGATCCGTTGGCAATGAGGATGATATCAGCCTCGACCCATCATCAAAACAGCGACGTCAACATTTATGAAGGGACAAAGACCAGGGGGCATCCCAACATGGTTGTTTCAAAAGGACAGATCGTGGCAGAAGATGGGAAATTGACAGGGGCTCCTCACGGGCAGTTTTTGAAACGCACTTTATTTGGGGGACCGGGGGCTTGAAAACTTATATACATCCACCATAGGGGCCCCTCCAATGATGTTATGGATCGGGGAGTTTCCGGGACCTGCCAATCAGACCAGGTTTGCGAAACCCATGAAGGCCAGTGCCAGGATACCGGCTACTACGAGTGCTGCCGGTGCACCTCTCATCCCTTTTGGGACATCCATCAGGTCGAGGTGTTCCCTGATGCCGGCAAAGAGGATGATCGTCAGGGCGAAGCCAAGGGCGTTACCAACAGCAAATACAACCCCTTCCAGGAGGTTAAACCCGAAATCCTCCCTGACTGAGAGGATGGTGACACCCAGGATGGCGCAGTTGGTAACGATCAGGGGCAGAAAGATACCCAACGCCTGGTACAATGCCGGGCTCACCTTTTTCAGAATAATCTCCACCATCTGTACCAGTGATGCAACCACCAGGATATAGGAAATGGTCTGGAGGTATTCGATATTCAAGGGAACAAGGATGTAATGAAAGATCAAAAAAGTAACCAGGGTGGCCAGGGTCATCACAAACATCACGGCACCTGACATGCCAACGGAGGTAGACACACGGGCAGACACCCCCAGGTAGGGGCAAATCCCCAGAAACTGGGCCAATACAATGTTATTGACGAATACGGCCCCTATGATAATGATGATATATTCCATGGCTACGCGTTTTGGTCAAGTTTCTTTTTTACAATGTTGTTGAGTGCCACCAGGTATCCAAGGCCTATAAAGGCACCCGGAGCCAGCACGAACACAAGCATGCCGTCGCCGGCAAATATGGACCATCCGAAGATCTCACCTGCGCCGAGGATTTCTCTCAGGCCGCCCAGTATTGTCAGTGCGAAGGCAAATCCAAGGCCCATACCGAGTCCGTCAATGATGGCGCTCCAGGTGTTGTTCTTGCTTGCAAAGGCCTCTGCCCTTCCCATCACAAGGCAGTTAACCACGATAAGGGGGATAAAGAGGCCCAATGCTTCGAACAGGGCAGGCAAAAAAGCTTCCATCACCAGTTCGGTGATGGTCACAAAAGAGGCGATCACCACAATGAAGGAGGGGATCCTGACCTTTGTGGGGATCAGGTTTTTGATGAGGGAAACCACGATATTTGACGAAACAAGCACAAATGTGGTGGCAAGCCCCATGCCGAGGCCATTAAAAGCAGAAGTGGTAACACCCAGTGCCGGACATAGTCCCAGGAGCAATACAAAAACCGGATTCTCCCTGATAAACCCTTTTGTAAAATTCTGTAATTGTCCCATAGCTTATTCTTTTTCTTTGTTGATAAGGTTGGGGTGATTGGCATCGAAGGTTTGGAATGCCCTGTCGATGGCATCGCAATAAGCCCTGGCGGTAATGGTGGCTGCTGTGATTGCATCGATGTTGCCACCATCTTGTTTTATTTTCAGCGTTTCTTCCCTGGGATCAAAACCCTGGAACTGATCGCTCCAGTCTGATTTGTCTTTTTCGATCTTGTCGCCCAGGCCGGGGGTTTCTGCATGTTCGAGATGGACCACATCGATGATCTCTCCCCCGGGCGTAAATCCCACCATGGCCCTTATCCTGCCGCTGTAGCCCATGGCCGTATAGGTCGCTACCGCCACACCAACAAGCTGGCCATCTTTGTATGCCAGGTTAAATTCCAAAGAGTCCCTGCCTGTGACGGGCATAATATATTCTGTCCTCAGCTCATCAAAGTCAGGCAACACCTTTCCGATCGCTTCCTGCCGGGCGGCTTCACGGGCCAACTCGATGGGGCCCTTGGTAAAATTGTACACTGTTGCCAGCGTGAACGAAGCAGCAACTGCAACAATCACCAGGGTCATCACCATGTTCAGGAATGTTGATTCTCTTTTAGCCATTTTTTACCTCCTCCCCAAATCTTTTCGGTTTAAAAGCACGGTTTATCAGTGGCACAAAGGCATTCATGATCAATATGGAAAATGCCACTCCTTCAGGATAGGCACCAAAAAGGCGGATGATGATGGTCAGCAGGCCACAGCCAACACCGAACAATATCATGCCACGCGGAGCCATCGGACTGGTGGCATAGTCGGTGGCCATATAGATGGCACCCAGCATCAGCCCCCCCGTAAACAGGTGAAACACAGGATCGGGGTAGACCTCGGGTTGTATAAGCCAGAATATCGCGGAAAATGCCGCTGCTGAACCAAGAAAGGCAACCGGTGTATGCCAGGAAATGATCTTCCGGAGAAGCATATATATGCCACCAAGGATCAATGCGATGGCAGATATTTCACCGACAGACCCCCCAAGGTTCCCCATCATCAAGTTCATGTAATCAGGGATTTGCATCATCAGGGAAGAGATACTTTCACCGCGGCCCACACCGTCCTTTATAATCGTCAAAGGGGTTGGGCCAGTAACGGCGTCTGTCAGTTTTGTAGTGAAAGCGGTTGGTTCGGGGTAGGTTGTCATCTGCACAGGGAAAGAGATCATCAGAAAGACCCTTCCCACCAGGGCCGGGTTAAATGGGTTCTTTCCCAATCCACCGAAAGTCATTTTGCCCATGCCGATGGCAACGGCCGAACCTATAACAACCAGTCCGAACGGCAAGTTGGCGGGCACATTGAATGCCAGCAACACACCAGTGATCATGGCAGAACCGTCAAAAATGGTCAATGGCCCTTTGATCAGATATTTCTGAATGATAAATTCAAAAGCCATGCAGGAAACCACCGCAGTGAGTGTTATCAGTATGGCAGGCAAACCAAAAAAGTAAAACGACACCAGCATGGCAGGTACGAGGGAAAAAACCACACCATACATGATCTTGCTCACCGACTGCTCTGTATGAAAATGGGGCGACCCCGAAACAGTTAATGCTTTCATCTTTGTCTAGTAAAGTTTCCTATTGTTTGTTGCAAAAGATCATTCCCATTCTTCCATCGTTCTTTCGTTCCATCGCTCCTTCGTTCCATCGCTCTTTCGTTCCATCGTCCCAAAAACCAACCCTACCCGGATCGCTCACGGATCATCTGTCCCACACGGTTTTTGCCAACCCTGATATGGTCGAGCAAAGGTTTTCCTGACGGGCATATATACAGGCAGGAGCCACATTCCATGCAGTCCATAATGCGTTCATCCTCACAGTCCTGAAAGCGTTGTTTTTCAGCAAGTGATGACAGCAGGTATGGTTCAAGGCCCATGGGACAGATGGTGAGGCACCTGGCACAGCGGATACAGTTTTGTTCAGGAGGCCTGGATGACTCTTTTTCAGTAAAGATCAGGATACCTGACGTACCTTTTGTAACTGGCACATTCAGGTCGTTGAGTGCCTTGCCCATCATGGGGCCACCGTTGACCACCTTGCCTGTATCGTCAGGAAGGCCACCCGCCGCCTCAATCAGTTCTGCCACGGGGGTTCCGATACGCACCATAAAGTTTGATGGTTTCTTTACTGAACTACCGGAAACCGTTACAACACGTTCTATCAACGGCTTATTTTTCTGAACAGCCTCGTACACTGCAAAAGCAGTTCCGACGTTGTGTACCACGCAACCCACCTCTATCGGTAATTTCCCGGACGGCACCTCCCTGTTGACCAATGCCTTTATCAATTGTTTTTCAGCACCCTGTGGATATTTAACTTTCAGGGGCTCCACCGAAATTCCGGGATAACCGGCAGCGATCTTAGACAAGTGGGCGATCGCATCCGGTTTATTATTCTCGATACCGATAATGGCTTTGTCGACGCCAAGGGCTTTCATTTGCAGACTTGCACCCACCATGATCTCTTGCCCTTTCTCCATCATCAGGCGATGATCAGCGGTAAGGCATGGCTCACATTCCACCCCGTTAATGATCAAATATTCGGCTTTTTTTCCTTTGGGGACCTTCAGCTTCACATGGGAAGGGAAGGTTGCGCCACCCATCCCCACGATGCCTTTGTCATAAACCTTTTTGATGATTTCTTCAGCAGTCAGGTTACTGTCCTCAATAAGGCTTTCATCCCTTTCAATCCCTTCTGCCCATTCATCCCCTTCCACATTGATCAATATGGCTTTTTTACGATAGCCGCTTGCATCGATCACCCCATCAATTTTTGCCACCGTTCCTGAAACGGAGGCGTGGATATTCGCTGAAATAAAGGCTTCTCCCTTGGCAATAAGCTGGCCGGCCTGAACCTTGTCACCTTTTCCAACAACAGCCTTTGCTGGTGCACCCAAATGCTGGGATAAGGGGATCGCAACCGACTTCGGTGGTTCCAGACGTTCAACAGACCGCTTTTCCGCAAACTTATTTTCCGGAGGATGAACACCTCCCATGACAAAAGTTTTCAATTGTTACATCTGTTTTGGTTCAACATGCATTCAGCATTTCCCAGTCCCATCGCTCCATCGTTCCATCGTTCTTTCGTTCCATCGTTCTTTCGTTCTATCGTTCTTTCGTTCCATCGTTCCTTCGTTCCTACGTTCCTTCGTTCCATCGTACCTTCCTCTCCTCATCACTCCCCCGGCTCTTTCTCTTTGGCCGCAGCCTTCTCGGCTTTTTGTTTCCTCGGCGGGAAGTTCAGTTCATGGATGGCGTTGGTGGGACATACTGGTGGACATTTACGGCAAAGCGTACATTTTTCAAAATCGATGTATGCCAGGTTGTTTTCCATGGAAATGGCGTCGAACTTGCATTCTTTTACACATCTTCCACAGCCGATACAGGCCACTTTACAGTTTTTGCGCGCCAGCCCTCCTTTTTCCTCGTTGATACATGAAACAAAAATGCGCCGGTCTTTTTTCCCTTTTTTACGCATTTCGATGATATTGCGCGGACATTCTTTTACACAAGCGCCGCAGGCAACACATTTGTCATCAAGGATCACAGGCAGCCCGGTTTCCTGGTCCATGTACATGGCGTCGAAGTTGCAAGCTTCTACACAATCGCCACAGCCAAGGCAGCCGTAAGGACATCCGCCTTCACCGGCAAAAAGGCTATGGGCAAAGGCACAGGTCATCAGACCTTCATAGCGGACTTTTGGCGGGGCAAACTCCCGTGTACCATTGCAGCGCACCACCGCGATCATGGGTGTCTTCTCCCCGGCTTCCCAACCCATGGCTTTGGCAATATCCTGCATGACATCATTCCCCCCGGGCGGACAATTAAACCCTTCGAGACTTTCTGCCTTCACGATGGCTTCTGCCAATGCCCTGCAACCAGCCAAGCCACAACCACCACAATTGGCCCCCGGCAGTAACTCCTCAACCTTATCAATGCGCGGATCCTCTATCACCTTGAATTTTTGCGCCACCATATACAGGACAATCGCTGCCACACCACCGATAGCACCCAAAGAGATAACAGAAAATAACGTGATTTCATTCAAAAATTCGGTCACTGTTCCAGGTTTTATTAGTGAATGAAAGAATACAATGCACAGTTGTTAAACAATAAACACCCAACAATGGGCAAAAATAGAAAACATAATGAAAACGGCACCCAAAAAGGAGGATTTTTAAAAAGTTAGAACTTGCTGTATTTCAACACCCTGTATAGCCCAAACAACATCATGATAAACAAGACATCTGATAACCAACAATATAGAATCTTGTTTAGAACAACTCTAAATTTGGTTTTCAACATTGAAGGTTGATCGTGAGGTGTAGGCTAAGGCTGGGGTGGAGGATGAAGATGGAATTGTTTTTAAGTCTGGGGTTCCGGATACTGTTTATTGGTTAGCACGACAGGGGGTCGGGGGCTGAAGTGGCGGTTTGCTCCCATCGACGGAGTTCGTTGCATAGAAAGGATGGATCCGGTATTGGTGATTGTTACATTACAGGGGGTTGTCTGATCGAAAAATGGAATGTTTTGCGAAGTTTTTCCCGATAACGGTAAAGGAACGCATAATAAGGTGCCATCAATGCCACGGCGATCAGGGCCGCAAGGCCTTCATTGCCGGTGATGAAATACACTGCAAACAAGCTGCCGAGCAGTATCAGGAAAGGGAGTATATAGCCAATCAGCAATGCCTTGTAACCCAACGAACGCTCGAGAACAATTTCGACCTGCTGGCCGGGAGAATGGCCTGACGGATCATCTGAATCGACTTCAACCACCTTATCAACAGACTCCGCCATGCCACAATGGCTTTTTGCACGGCAATGCCCGCAAGCTGCCTGTGAAGCAATCCTGACATACACCTTGTGTCCGTCAATCCGCTCAACCTCCCCGGGATGACAGATCTGCCGTGCGTTTTTTGCATTCATCACAAGACAAATATACATGATTTTTTTTCGTTCGAAATTACACACAGACGAATGAAAAAAAATCATGTGAAAGCGGAGCGGTTCCTCCTGTACACCAGCATTTTGTATATTGTTTTTTACAAAATGATGGTGTTTTTTTACAGGAGAAATGTACATGTTATTTTTTTTATGTAAAATCACACACAGACGAATGAACACATCACTCCCCTTGCCGCATTGTCAGGAAGCAGTTCCAGACAAATCCCTTTTGCCGGTGACTACGTGGTCGCGTTTAATGCACGGAATGAGCCGTTTTTATTAAAAAACCTTACTTTTGTTCAGTTACTCACC
>SL_3KL_010_SEDDRAFT_10002857_pt1 | contig 15743 bp, 10 predicted proteins | sample SodLakKL_010_SED_2_FD_10381 | JGI IMG/M metagenome (IMG submission 10381) | reverse complement strand
AGAGTAGGTCACCGCCTCATCTTCTTATCTTACATAGCCCTGATACGCACAGCGTTCAGGGCTTTTTTTGTGCGCCCGCCAGGGCGCATTCACCTGGGTGTAACGAGGAGCGTGGCGGTTATGCCGGTCAGCCGAGAAGGGAGGACAGATAAGGAAATATCCCTATCTTCCTACTCGATTTGTGACAGGCCATTCTATGACAGGGTATATTATCAGCTTTTCAAGCCGCAATCATGCAAATAAAACCATATTTATATATTCTCCCGAGAAATTTTTATTTTGTAGCTATGAAGTGCAGTTAAATACAAGCAATTTCAAATAGATAGAAGGATACACGTGAGCTTGAATCTGATGAATAGCATTGACCTGAAAATAAACCAGAATTTTGAAACTTTTATCAATACTTACAGGGAAAAGCTGGCAAGCCTTTTTACTGACAGAATTGATGAACAGGAAATGTCTACACAGAGAGGTTTACCGCCTTATGTGTTAAGACAGATACTTGAATGTAACCCTCTGTCAACGTTTATCCCCGACGAGTATGGTGGGCGAGGTGCCAAAACGCATGAAGCTCTATCAATGCTTGAAACCTCTTCCTATCAATCATTGCCATTATCGCTAATGATGGGAATCAATGGGGCCTTATTTTTACAGCCACTGGCTAATTATGGAAATGAAGAAATAAAACAGAAGGTATTTAACCGCTTTATAGAAAATAAAAATATGGGCGGATTAATGATTACAGAACCTGATTTTGGATCAGATGCCCTGAGGATGCAAACAGGTTTTTATAAAGCGAATGATGTGTATGAGATCAAGGGCACCAAGCACTGGGCAGGACTGACAGGCTGGGCAGATTATTGGCTGATAACTGCACGTGAAAAAGATGAAAATGGAGAGCTTGGAAGAGATATCGGATTTTTTGTCCATGAAACAAACAGAGGGGGAATTGAAGTTCAGGAGTATTACAAAAATCTTGGTTTGTATATGTTACCGTATGGAAAGAATAAAATCGATATTACAGTTCCGGCGGAATACAGGCTTGAACCCAGAAGTACCGGATTAAAAATGATGCTCGATGTTCTTCACAGAAGTCGTTTACAGTTTCCGGGGATGTCAACGGGTTACCTCAAACGTATGCTTGATGAAGGCCTTACGCATTGCAAGGAGAGAATCGTTGGAGGCAATACACTAATCAGTTATGACCAGGTAAAAGACAGGCTGTCTAAATTACAATCCTATTTCACGGTAAGCTCAGCTATGAGCTATTTTACGAGCAGTAATATTTCCATTAGTGACGATACGTCAAAAATGGATCTTGCTGCCAACTCAATCAAAACGGTGACTACAGATTATATGCAGGCAGCTGCACAATCCCTTCTGCAACTTGTCGGAGCCAAAGGCTACAGGCTTGATCATATCGCTGGCCGGTCACTGATTGACAGCAGGCCTTTCCAGATTTTTGAAGGGTCAAATGATATACTTTATCAACAAATCACTGAGTCTGTGCTCAAAATGATGAAAAAATCCAAGGTTAAAAATCTGTATGAATTTCTAAAACATTATAAACTTACACAGAATGCTTCAGACTATTATAAAGAGGCACTGAATTTTGAGATTGATTATAAAATGGCTCAAAGAAAAATGGTTCAGCTTGGCCAGGCAATCAGCAGGATCATATCACTTGAAATGACTCTGCGGCTTGGTGAAAAAGGGTTTAACAGTGATATGATCTCCAATAGTATCAAGGCACTACAGAACGAAACTCATGCATTGATTACTTCTTATGCAAATGAAGAACACTCCCAGGTGGTGGAAGATTACGGGGATAACAGCTCATGGCTGAACTTTCTTTCTACTCAACCAGGTAAATAATGGTAAGGGCAAGGGTAACAGTTCTATGAAACACCTGGTTGTTCTTACTGGTGCCGGAATGAGTGCAGACAGCGGATTAGCAACATTTCGTGACGCCGGTGGTTTGTGGGAAGGTTATGATATCAATGAGGTCGCCTCTATTGACGGCTGGAACCGGAATCCGGAAAAAGTTCTTGAATTCTACAACCTGAGAAGAAAACAGGCTTCCGAGGCAGAACCCAATGAAGGGCACATAGCACTTGCCCGGCTCGAAGAATCATTCAACGTATCGATAATCACACAGAATGTTGATGATTTACATGAAAGAGCCGGATCTAAAAATGTGCTTCATCTACATGGTGAGCTGCGAAAAGCCAGAAGTATTAAAAACAGTAAACTGGTTTATGACATTGGCAGCAAACCGTTAAAATTGGGAGACACTGCAGAAGATGGTGAGCAACTCAGGCCTGATATTGTGTGGTTTGGAGAACCGGTTCCTATGATGGAAAAAGCAGCTTCAATCGTTGAACAGGCTGATCTGTTTATTGTAATCGGTACTTCACTGGTGGTATATCCGGCAGCGGGCCTGGTGGATTATTCTCAACCGGGGATCTCAAAATATATTATTGATCCGGCAACTCCGGAATTATATACATTGCAGGATTGGGTACATATAAAATCAACTGCAGCCGAAGGTACCCCGGACCTGGCAGATCAAATTATAAAGGATGGAATAGACTGAAATGACTGACCATAAAGCATCTGAAAATGAAAAAGAAGCCCTTGAAAAATATTTGCTTCAATTTTTAAATCTTGAGAAACAATTCCCCCTGTTACCCGGGATCAAAAATCAGGAAGCTATTGCAAGTGTTATTGGAATTGAAAAAAAAGAACTTGATAAACTAAGAAACCTGTTTAATCAAAATACCAAACAGGCAAGCCTTGAACTCTTAAATGACGATGAAATTTCCGGGTTTCTGGATGATCTTCCTTTCCGGGAGAACGATACGATCATTGCTTTGGGTGATTCCATGACTGATGATCTGCAGGGATGGTTTGGAATTCTTGCCAACCTGATGGAGATTGCCAAACCTGAAGCAAATTTAACATTTATCAACAGTGGCATCTCTTATAATACATCGTCTGAAGCCCTGCGCCGGCTCCACAGAGATGTGTTATCACATGATCCCGACTGGGTGATCGTAGCACTTGGTACTTACGATGCAATCAGGCTTGATATTGCCCCTGAAAGGACCCTTTTGCCACTTTCAGAAACCTGGGAGAACCTGAATACGATCAGCAGTGCAATACAACAGGTGACGCAAAATCCGGTAATATGGATATCCCCGCCACCGGTTATTCCGGGTTTACTTGATGAAATGGAACTGTTTGACTTCGATATAAACGAAAAAGACCTGTTTAGCATCAGGGAAGTTATTGCAGGGAAGGAAGGATACATTATCGATCCTGCCGGCAGGAGAATGGGGAACCCTCCGGAAGCATGGTATTACCTGAGTGATGGAATTAATCCATCATTAAGCGGACATACCAATACAGTCAGGGAACTGTTAAAAAGCCTGGCAAAAAAAGAAAATTAGTTGTAGCTCTTCTTTTAGATTGGGTTGATCGGTGCCTGGTTTTCAGATAAACGGAGTCAAAGCCCAATGTTCAGCGATATAACACCCATCACAGGTTGAAAGGACAGTTCTGCTATTCCGTCGGTCAGATTTACAGCGCGGGCCATTCCAGGCCGGCCAAAGCCGATTGTGGCACTCTTGTATTCCGTTTCAAATAAGGCATTCTTCTGCAGAAGATTTGAGCCGATAAAATCCCTGTTTTTCTGAGCCAGTAGGAAAGCATCAATCAAGCCGAAAGTGAACCCTGCCCAGGCTCCGGCACTTGATCCGTATTGCAATCCCTCAACAATTGGCCTGTCACTGATCAGCATTCCGGCAGAACCCAGTATAGCTCCTGCAGCAGCCCCGTAAAATGTATCAAGCAGAATGATAATCGTGCTATTATTCCCATCATTGAAAACGCCGGAGATGAAAAACATTTCACCCCTGGGTAATGTTGCGACATCATAAATGCCAATAGCCGCTCCGGCGATGATGCCGGAACCAACACCGATTCTCAGGGATGTAAAGTCATTGGAATTCTGAAGTCCCATTGTTGCAGCTCCTAAAATTGAGCCTGTCACTGCACCATTCAGCACATTTCCGCCAAGCACTTCAATAGACTGCGCTTTACTTTGTGAACAGATGAATACCATGCTCAGCAATAGCAAAAGGGTTCTATAGCCTTTCATTGTAGATTCCGCTTTGTTTGAAAATTCGGTTTTAAATGTAAGGATATTCAGTTTCCGATCCCATCAAATTGATTACCCGGGATCAGCAAGAGCAACCGGAAGTATTTTTCCATTGTAAAATTGGTGTGCTTCAAGTGTAAATCCGGCAATATACCCACCCATTTCTTCTGCAGATACCGGTGCCTTAAAGCCCGGAAAAGCCTCCTCAAGCATTTCAGTCTGGACTGCTCCAAGACATAAACAATTTACCGATATGTTGTAATCGGATAGTTCAACAGACAGGCATTCGGACAGGATACTGACCCCGCCTTTGGCGGTGCTGTATCCTGAGAGACCGGGAAATTTGCTGCTTCCCTGGTAACCTCCCATACTGCTGATCATCACAATATGGCTGCCTGAATTCATGAATGGTATTAAGGTACGTGTTAAACGAACAGGGCCAATCAGATTAACATCAAGCATTTTCTGCCAGTCTGTATCGGATAAATCTGTGAAAGGTTTATTAATCAGGAACCCTGCATTATGAATCAACCCGTCAAGTTTAATTTTGTTTCGATTCAAGAATTCTGCAATCGATTTAGTGCCTGACGAATCAGTTAAATCTGCAGTGATAGTTTCAATCCGGCCGGGTGAATGAGATTTTAAATTTTCCAATGCATCCACAGACCGGGCGGTTGCAACAACCGTATTTCCTGAATCTGCAATTGATTTGGCGATTTCAAAACCGATACCTCTGCTTGCACCGGTTACAAGTATATATCTGTTTTTCATTCTGTAGCTGAATTATTGATTAGGATGTTGGTAAAGATTATGTATAAATAGAGTAAGTTTGTTGGTAAAAAAGCGCTTTTTTGAGATATTTAAGCAGGTATAGAATAAGAGCAGAAGCTGCAAACTCCTATCTTTGATTTACATAAGCAGCCTTAAAACAAATTAATCATTTATCAATGTTTTCGAAAAAGCCACTGGTTCCTGATCATATTCAAAATCTTAAACCTTATATACCAGGCAAAACGATAGAAGAGGTCAGGAAGATCTATAAGCCTTCACGTATTTCCAAACTGGCTTCAAATGAAAATCGATTGGGCTGCAGCCAGAATGTAAAAGAAGCAATATTAAATTCAATGAAAGTGATTCACGATTATCCGGATCCGATATCATTAGAATTGCGTGAAAAGATAGCTCATAATAATAGTGTAAAGCCTGAAAATGTGTTAATAGCAGCCGGTTCTGAAAGTATCATTTCTATTTTGTGCCGTACTTTTTTTATGAATGATGATCATGCAATTACCGGGAATGCAACATTTATAGGGTTTTTTGTCCAGGCTGCAGTGAGAGGGATAAAACTGAAAAAAGTACCGATGACTTCTGATTACAGATTTGATGTCAAAGAAATTTTGAATACGATTGATGAAAAAACCAAAATGGTTTATGTCGCCAATCCGAATAATCCGACCGGGACTTTTATTGGAAAGAATGAATATAAAACACTGGTTGAAGGTATTCCCGATGATACCCTGTTAATAAATGATGAAGCCTATTACGAATATGCGTATGACAAAGAGGATTACCCCAGGGCACTTGATCATTTCAGGGAGAATGTTGTAATACTCCGAACTTTTTCAAAGGTGTATGGACTTGCAGGGTTAAGAATTGGATATGCGATAGCTGATGAATCGCTGATTACAGAAATGATGAAAACTAAACTTACTTTTGAACCGTCTGTTATTGCCCAGCATGCAGCTATTGCAGCTTATGATGATAGAGAGTTCCTGAAAAAGAGCATTGATGTTGACAGGGAGGGCAAGAAACGGCTCTACAGGTTATTTGATGAGTATGATGTCCGGTATACTGAATCCCTTTCAAATTCAGTGATGATTATACTTGACAGTCAAGATCTTGCAGAAGAGTTTAATCAACAGATGCTCATCAATGGAGTCATCCTCAGGCGGGTCGACTCATTTGGCGTGCCCAATGCCATCAGAATAACAGTAGGATGCAGGGAAGATATCGATCATTTTGAATCTGTATTTCAGGAAATCATGCGAAAATATCGTTTTCGAAACACGCCGGTAAAAAATGAAATTTAAAACCGGATTTACATCAGGATTTAAAATGTATTCAGATGGAAATACAAAGTGTAAATGAACTTGTCGATTGGAAGAAAGTGCTCCGGACTATTTTTTATTCGAGAGCGATGGATGATCTTGAAGAGTCGATACTGGTGCCGGAAAAAAAGGTCATGTACCAGTTTTCTGCACGTGGCCATGAACTGTTACAGGTATTATTGGGCTCATTGCTAACCCACCCATACGATGCAGTCAGTGCATACTACAGGTCGAGGCCGTTGTTGCTTACACTTGGCCTTAAGCTTGAGGATGCCATGGCAGCACCAATGGCCAAATCCGGCGGATACAGTGACGGCAGGGATATCGGAGTTGTATGTAATTTACCGGGACATGAAGGCCCGGTTGTGTTACCAATGGCTGGTGATGTTGGTTCCCAGTATACACCTGCCGTTGGCTGGGCACAGGCATTGGAATACAGGCGCAATGTACTGAAAGAATCTGTTTATGAGAATGCGATAGCAGTTATATTTGGCGGAGATGGTTCGGTTGCTACTAACGGGTTTTGGTCTGCATTAACCATTGCAACGACAAATAACCTGCCGGTACTGTTTTGTATAGAAGACAATGGTTATGGGATTTCGGTAACAAGTGATTTTCAAACTCCCGGTGGTAATATTGCAGAAAATCTCCGCTCTTTCAGAAATCTGAATATTATTGATGGTGACGGGACAAATCCGGAAGAATCTACACAACTGTCAACCGAAGCTGTAAATTTCGTGCGCGATAAGAGGAAACCTGTACTTCTGAGAATGACTGTACCCCGTCTTCAGGGACATTCATACCAGGATAACCAGGGGTATAAAGATCTGTCGGATCTTGAAAGTGAAAAAGAAAATGACCCGCTTGTAAAGCTTGAAAAATATCTCATACCAGATGTTCTTACACAAGCTGAATGGGAAGAGATGAAAACTGACTGTAGCGGAATAATCAAAAAAACAGCTGATCAGGCATGGTCGAGGGCAGAACCTGATCCGGGGAAAGTTTTAAAATATAAGTTTGCGGAGTATGATGTGAACGGTGAATATGAAAAGCCTGAGATCGGAGGATTGGAACCTGATAATATTCAGCTCTCAGATTATGAACAAAAATCCGAATACGATGGCCAGCGAATCAATTTTGTGGAAGCGATCAGGCAGACACTGGATACTGAGCTGGCAATAAATGATAGACTGGTAGTATTCGGCGAAGATGTTGGTGTAAAAGGAGGAGTACATGCAGCTACACTGGGCCTTCAGGGAAAATATGGTCAGGACCGGGTATTTGATACCAGCCTGTCGGAGGAAGGGATTGTGGGGAGGGCAGTGGGTATGGCGTATGCCGGATTAATGCCGGTAGCTGAAATTCAATTCAGAAAATATGCAGATCCGGCAACAGAACAACTGAAAAATTGCGGTACAGTTCGCTGGAGAACAGTGAATAAATTTGCTGCTCCAATTGTTGTTCGCATGCCCGGAGGGTTTGCCAAATGCGGAGACCCCTGGCATAGTGAATCAAATGAAGTGTTTTTTGCACATCTCACTGGTTGGTATGTTGCCTGCCCATCCAATGCGAAGGATGCGACCGGCCTTTTGCGGACAGCTATGAGAGGGAATAATCCTGTAATATTTTTTGAGCATCGGAATTTACTTGATTCCAAATATGCAAGAAGGCCTTATCCGGGTGATCACCACCTGCTGGAATTCGGAAAAGCAAATGTTATCAGGAAGGGGTCCGAGATAACCATAATTACCTGGGGTGCAATGTGTGAGAGATGTGAATCAGCAGTTGAAGTATCCGGAATTGATGTCGAAATCATTGATCTTCGAACGCTCATACCCTGGGATAAAGAAGCAGTGCTAAATTCAGTAAAAAAAACAAATCGCTGTCTGATCGTACATGAAGATAGTTTAACTGCTGGGTTTGGAGCTGAGATCAGTGCTGCTCTGTCGAGTGAGATCTTTCGTTATCTTGATGCTCCGGTTGAGCGTCTGGCTATACCGGATATTCCTATTCCTTATAATGTCGGGCTTATGAATTCCATTTTACCCGATTCAGAATCAATTTCAAAAAAATTACAGGAAATAATCGAGTTTTAAATCGGCTTATTGAAAATGTTTACAGGCAGTAAAAAGGAAGTTTCTGTCAGTTAAAATGTTATCGTGAAGGTCATTTGTAATGAGGCAGAGTAATATTAGATTAATCTAATGGTCAATTTCGTCACAACTGGGCCCTGTGATACTCTTTATTCATGGGTTTAAAGAAGAACATCGTAGACGTTGATTCACATAAATTAAAATTCCGTATGACAAAGGCATACGAGTGTACTGATACCCATTTGGCATGAAGTTAAGTACAAAGTTGCTGTTAAGTTATCTTGCTGTTGCATTTCTGGTATTACTGGTCGGGGCATCTTCATATCTGTTAAATAGTCAAATTAAGGATAGTTTGATTGGAGACAGCCAGCGATCTATTTCAGAGATACAAAGATTGTCCAATCTTGAATTCAATCTGCAAAACAGTTTGTTGTTTACCAGAAACTATCTGTTTGAATTAAGCAGGGAAGTCGATGCTGATCCTGCTCAGGTTCATTTAAAAAGCAGAAATATGGAATCGACTGCACGTGACCATCTGAACAGGTTTATCGTGAATTTGGATTCAATCAGAACAGATATTCCCGCTTCCTATAAATTGGACACCGAACTTTCCAGCCATTATGGCCAATTAATCCGCTATACCGATTCTCTTGCAACGAGTTTTGACCTCTACAGATCCTTGATATTTGAACTTTTTGAGCTCGAAGATGAGGTGGATTTACAAGAGGAGATGTTCAATACAACCATTGAGCCGTATTTCAGGACAACGCTTCTTGTAATACTGGATCAATTTCGCAGGGCGCAGGAAGAAACTGTAGATTCACAAATGTCAATTTTACGGTCGGAAGCTGAGAGAAATACAAGGATTATCATTATTATAACCCTTGTCGTATTTATTGTGGCGAGTTTGATAGCTTATTTGATCTATCATTCAATTGCAAGGCCATTGAATCATCTCACACTGGCAACTGAAGAGATCGGGTCAGGCAACCTCAGTAAACGTATACAGATTGGCACAAGTGATGAACTGGAACAGTTGGGAGAATCATTCAATAAAATGGCGGAAAACCTAAACAAGAGTATGGTATCCAGGGAGTATGTGAACAATATCATCCAGTCGATGGGAGATATGCTCGTGGTTACCGATCAATCATTTGAGATTAAGCTGATTAACAGGAGTATTACGGAAACTCTGAACTATCAGGATGACGAACTTACCGGAAAAAAAATCTGGTCATTGATCAATGAGAAGGATATCGAACTGATAAAGAGAAACCTTGCCAGTTCGAGAGAAAAGCGCAGCTTTGAAGCAAAATACAAGACCAAAGAAGGTGGAGAAATACCGGTGATTATTTCCTATTCTTTCCTGGAGGGTAATTCAGGTGAAGAGGAAGGGATTGTATTTGTTGCCAGCAATATCACTGCCCAAAAGGAAGCTGAGGAGAAGGTGAGCCGGTCACTGAAAGAAAAAGAAGTATTGCTGGCTGAAATTCACCACAGGGTGAAAAATAATCTCGCAGTTATATCGGGACTTCTTGAAATGCAGGTATGGAATCTGCCGGAAGATGATAAAAGTATCGGCCCGCTGAAGGAAAGCCAGTTAAGAATCCATTCTATAGCATTGGTTCATGAGTTATTATACCAGTCAGAGACTCTCGCAGAAATCAAATTGGATCAGTATATCAATAAGTTGCTTCATGCCATCCAGCAGATGCATAATAACAAGGATCAACTGATTGATGTTGTTACAGAACTCGATCCGGTCCGGTTGACAATTCAAAAAGCTATTCCGGCTTCTCTTTTATTAAATGAGTTGGTGGTTAATTCATATAAACACGCATTCAACGGGCTGGTTGATGGTCAGATTGATGTTATTCTGAATCAAACTAACGGACATGTGGAACTTGTAGTCCAGGATAACGGTGTTGGACTACCTGATGATTTTGACCCGATGAAGCAATCATCACTCGGCATGACACTGATAAAAACCCTGGTACAGCAGATCGAAGCAGACTTCAAGGTTGGTGTCCGTGAGGATATTGCATCCGGTGCACGGTTTTCAGTGGTATTTGAGGAAGGGTAATTGTTACCTCGGAAACAGGCGTATCGGAAATCCTCTGCGCCTGATTACATCCTGGTTCTCCCGGAAAAATTCTTTGATTTCGTTGATACTGACGGCGTTGGTGATCCCATAGTTGATTCTTGGAATCCGTCGAATATACATAGAACCGACGTACTCAAGATCCGGGTCATACTCATCATAAGAGACATATCCGGGCGACAGTAAATATTCAATATCAGCAGCAGCAGATACCATCATACCAACCCATTCAAGTGCTGTCCGGTCATTTCTTATCGCAAATACAATTCCGCCGCTAAAACCCCTGTTAAAAGAGGCATCTATATTAAATCCCTGTCTTCTCTGCGACTCCGTTTCACTGATTATACCCGAAGTCACCATTCGGTAACCTTTCGGATAGCCAAGCGCATAAACCTGATCAGCCCATACCAGTTGTTCTGAATCCCCGGCCTGAACAGGTAATGGTATGAGGTCGGTCTGGCTGTTCACACCGAGCCGGGTTGAAAGCAATGCAAGATCCCTGAATTCATCACTGACGATAAGTTCAAACGCTCCTACTTCTTCCTCACCGTAGATGTAGTTAAGTATGTTATCCTTGACAGAAACAGCCTCAACCGGCCTGTTTCTCTGATTTTCATATTCCTGCGAATAGTGCCAGATTGTATCCTGGAATGTGACCACATGTGCTGCTGTTAACAATGCAACTCTGTCAACCGATTTTGCTAATACGACAGCCGTTCCGGCAGAGCTATGATTATCCCGGGCAATGTCAACAGCACTGTTTCGAAAGTTGGTGCCTTCAAGTTCAGATCTCAAAGGTGGGTTTTCATAATCAAAAAGGTAGGTGGTATAAAAAACAGTGCTTTGAATTCGCTTAACTGATTGAAAGCTGTCCCTGATTTGCTCAGTAAGATATGATGATTGCGTATGGCTTCTGTACAGACTGTCATCTGTTATTTCAACAAAAGTATGCTCAACCGTACGGCATGAAATCAGCATACTGACAGAAATGATTATCAGAACAACCCCGCTAACAAGAAAGTTGGAATCATGTATTGACATCAGCACTTTTTTTTGGAAGTAGAAATACCAACATACCGGTATTCACTAAAATATCAGATATCATTGACGTCTGAACTCTCATATTACTCATTATTATTCAATTACTTACATATCATAACGCTCATATATGTTAATATGTTATTTTTCAAGCTATAATAAACGTACTGAAATTCAATGTCTCGTACCACAAACACACTGTTGACTATTCTCCTGAGTGGAAATCGCATGCCAGTAAAATTGATTGTCATGACTTTCCCGTTCCCACCAAAATGGTAATCGTTGACGGGGATGGTTTCCAATCTCGTTCATTGTCGAAGCATCATAAAGACGTCCATTGATCATGGTATAGATAACATTTTCCGTATCATAAAGATTCTGAAGCGGATTGCCGTCGATGACAATTAGATCGGCAAGTTTTCCGGTTTCCAGTGATCCAATATGATCACCTGCCCCGATGTAGTTCGCTCCATTGATAGTGGCAGCTTTTAATGCATCGTGATTACTCATCCCACCTTGTCCAAACATCCAGATTTCCCAGTGAGCAGCCAGTCCCTGTAACTGGCCATGTGCACCGATATTTACGGTTACACCCAGGTCATGAAGATCTTTTGCAGAAGCAGCACTGGCAATGTGGCCGATTTCATATTCTGCTTCAGGCACCATGGTACGATGACGGGACCGGGAATCCACTATTCCACGCGGGGTAAAAGTGAGTAATCGTTCTTTTTCCCAGACATTAGTATGCTGGTACCAGTAGTTTTCACCACTCATACTGCCATAATTCACAACAAGAGTTGGTGTATAGCCAGTATTACTTCTGCTCCATAATTGAAGTACATCGTTGTAGAGTGGGTAAATGGGCACGTTGTGTTCGATCCCGGTATGGCCATCCAGGATCATACTCATATTATGCGTAAAAGTAGACCCGCCTTCAGGCACTACATTAACACCGAGCTCTCTGGCTGCTTCAAGAACCTGCTGACGCTGATCCCGGCGAGGCTGGTTATAACTTTTAACAGATGTGGCACCAAATGCTTTTGTTCTTCGGATAGCTGAGCGTGCATCATCAAGATTATCAATCACCGTTTTCTGGACATTTTCAGCGCCATAGAGTATTCGACCGGTAGAAAAAATTCTTGGCCCGGTCATATTTCCTGTTCGCACCATTTCAGATTGTGAGAAAATCATCTCGGTATTGGATGACGGATCATGCGCAGTTGTAACTCCATATGCAAGATTTGCAAAATATTCCCATTGTTGGTTTGGGCTCAATCCCTGCCTGAAATTACCAAGATGAGCATGGGCGTCAACAAATCCGGGCATAATGGTTTTGCCTGCAACATCCTTTAGATAAACATCTTCAGGTATTGATATCTCTTCTGAAGGGCCCAATGAAACGATTCTATTTTCATCGATTATAATTGTCCCATTTTCTATGACTTCATCTCCCCGCATTGTAATGATGTGAGCATTGGTAAAAGCAACTTTGCCGGAGGGTTTATCTGACTCAACTTCAAGGCCGATTCGGATACCGTCATTTTCACCCAAAGGCAGTTCATCTGTCCTGTCCCCGTTGAGGAATTCAAAAGCTTCCGACAGGCCAACTGTAAAGTACTCCTCCCCCAGGGTCCAGTGTAGTTTCTCCCCGTCTGCAGACCAATGGAGATTATAACCTGCATCCCTGGCAACATGTGTGACCGGGATTGCTTCGGTTTCTGCACTCAAATTCAGATCTGATCCGGTTTGCGGCATTGGAGCGATATACACTTTATACAATTCGTGAAATGCAACCCATTGGTTATCAGGGCTTGGAGTAAAACCGAGAGCATAATCTGAATGGAAATGAGTTCGTTCATCATGGCCATTCAGGTCGATACTCCGGAAATTTGTACCGTCCTGATAAAAAATCCGGTCTCCCGAATTGTTAAATATGGGAGTATTGCCCTGTCGGCTGATCAGTTTTTTTTCACCTCCACCTTCCGGTATGGTATAAATACCTGGATTTAATGTGTGAGCGTGTCCCTGGTGGTTGTTTCCGGATTCCCGTCTGAATACAATAGTCTGTCCATCCGGGGAATAGGACGGTTCACGATAAATCCCTTTTTGAGTGGTAATCTGTTGCGGGCTTGCATTGCGCTGGTCAAGCCTCAGTGTTTTTATAGAACCGAGCTCCTCATCATTCCAGCTGACGTAAGCGAGGGTCCGGCCGTCTGGTGAAAATGCCGGTTCAAATTCAAGGTTATTGTCACTTGTGATACGCTCGGGAGTGCCGTCAGGAAGTTCTTTTTTCCAGAGATACCCCGCAGCATTGAAGATCAGAGTAGTGCCATCCGGTGACGTGACTGCATGCCGGATTGCGCGGGCAGTGAAATGATCAGGAGCAGGGTCAAATTCAAAATGGACTGCATCGGCAATGGAATGATTCACAGTGGCCTGAAATGGAATTTCTTCGGTTTCTAATGATTCAATATCCAGTTTTCGGATCCCACCCTGAGCCCAGAAAACGAGAAACTGGCCATCGGGAGTCCAGTTGAAATTGGTATAAGGGCCAAATATTGCCCAGGCTTGTTGTTGATCATAGCTCATATTGTCATAAACAGGCTGCTCTGCTCCGCTTTCAAGGTCTCTGATATAGAGAACAGATTTTTCCCTGACACGTTTGACAAAAGCCATTTTGGAACCCTGTGGTGAAATAGTAGGAGATATTGCACCACCCGGCCCACCGGTAACTCTTTCTACTTCACCTTTCTCCCGGTCATAACGATTGATGGCGTAGATTTCACTGTTGGGATCCTTGTTGTACTGGAAAAAGCCTCCCGGGTAAACATCCTGGCTATAGTAAACATATCTTCCATCAGGCGAAATGAAAGGCTGGCCTTTATCCTGCTGGTCATTTGGACGTTCTGTCAACTGAATGCCCGATCCCCCGGTAATATGATACATCCAAATCTCTCCTGCTCCAAGTGAACGTGCTGATGTAAAATGTTTTCTTGCAACCAGATAATTACCATCCGGTGTCCAGAAAGCATTATTCAGAAGTCGGAAATCTTCATCCGTAATCTGCATTGCATCAGATCCGTCACGGTTCATGATCCAGATATTGTCACCCCCTCCGGCATCACTTGTGAACGATATTTTGGAACCGTCGGGGCTGAATCGCGGCTGCACCTCATATGCCAGGCTTTCCCGAAGTGGAGTTGCTTCTCCTCCGGAAATTGGCATGATATAGATGTTTCCCAACAGATCGAAAACAATCTCCTCACCATCCGGACTCACGTCCAAATTCATCCAGGTACCTTCGTTTGTCTCAAAGCTGATTTCAGAATAATCAGCACGATGTTGAGTGACATCCCACTCATCACCGGTATGTTGTGCAAGAGATAAACACGTTAAGGAGAAAGAGATGATAAATAGTAAAAAGTAGCGCATAACCTGAAGATTGATAATTAAGTGTGAGTGATAAATGCTCTTGCGAAGGTTGAAATGATAAATTACCAGATCCGCATCTCATGTTAAACATCAAATTCTAATCCCTGGGCGAGGGGCATCTCATCGCTCCAGTTAATTGTGTTGGTTTGCCTGCGCATATAGGCTTTCCATGCATCAGAACCGGATTCACGTCCACCACCGGTTTCTTTTTCGCCACCAAATGCACCCCCGATTTCGGCTCCGCTGGTTCCGATGTTGATATTCGCAATTCCACAATCTGATCCCTCGTGGCTCAGGAATCGTTCTGCTTCACGGATGTTAAGGCTGAACATTGCTGAACTCAAGCCCTGCTTAACTCCGTTATGAAATTGCAGTGCTTCCTCAAGCTCCTTGTATTTGATCAGATATAAAATGGGAGCAAAGGTCTCTTCCTGTACAATTTTAAAATGGTTTTGTACTTCAGCAAGGGCAGGGCGAACATAATGACCTTCCATATTTTCGAGTATTTCACCACCATAGATCACATTGCCGCCTTCATCATTTATTCGCTTAAGGGCATTCTGCATGTTTTCGACAGCATGATGGTCGATGAGCGGTCCGACGAGAGTTTCTTTATCAAGCGGGTTGCCAATTGTGATACGATCATAAATTTTTATGAGCCGGTCTTTAACCTGGTTATAAACATCTTCATGTACGATGATTCTGCGAGTTGACGTACATCGCTGCCCGGCTGTCCCAACGGCCCCAAAGACTGTTGCCCGGATAGCCATTTCGAGATCTGCATCTTTTGATATAATGATCGCATTATT
>SL_3KL_010_SEDDRAFT_10002856_pt1 | contig 15743 bp, 11 predicted proteins | sample SodLakKL_010_SED_2_FD_10381 | JGI IMG/M metagenome (IMG submission 10381) | reverse complement strand
AGTCGGGTGATCAGAGGGCGTTCAGCACCGGGAGCGCGGTTCCCTGTTGGGCCCGGAGCCCCCTCACCGGCGCGGCCATGGGGGCCTCCAGCGCGGTCTCGCCCATGAGGTAGCGGTCGATCTCCCGTGCCGCGCCCCGCCCCTCGGCGATGGCCCAGACAATGAGGGAGGCGCCCCTCCGCATGTCGCCGGCCACGTAGACCCCCTCGACCCCGGTCTCAAAGCGCCCCAGTTCGGCGGGGACGATGCCCTTCCGGGTCTCCACCCCCAGCGCCTCGGTGAGGGTGGGGGCGGAGTGCCCCAGGTAACCGATGGCCAGGAAGACCCGCTGGGCCGGAAGCTCCTCCACCACACCGGTGCGGCGCATCACCGGAACGCCGGCTTCGTCCCGCTCCCAGGCCAGGCGCTCCACCTGCACCGCGCCGACCCGACCCTTCCCGTCGTCCAGGAAGGCCAGGGGGAGGAGACCGTATTCCCGGGGATCCCGATCGAACAGGGCCGCCCCTTCCCGGTGGGCGTAGTCCACGACCCGGGTGCCGGTGGGCCCCGGCCAGGGGTGGAGGGCGTCTCGCTCATCGGGCTCCGGGTCCCGCCGGGTGATGTTCAGGAGGGAGCGGCATCCCTGCCGGAGCGCGGTGGCGATGCAGTCCGCCCCGGTGTCCCCTCCTCCGATGATGACCACATCCTCGTCCCGGGTATCCATGGGCCCGGGAGCCGCCCCGTCCAGGAGCCGCCGGGTGGCGTCGGTGAGGTAGTCCATGGCGAAGTGGACCCCCTCCAGCTCCCGCCCCGGAAGATCCAGGTTCCGGGCATCCAGCGCGCCGCAGGCCAGGAGGATGGCGTCATGGTCCCGACGCAGCTCCTCCGCCGGGAGGGTGACCCCGACCTCCACCCCGGTCCGGAAGGCCACGCCTGCCTTCTCCAGGAGCTCCACCCGGTGGAAGACGGAGGCCTTCTCCAGCTTCATGGCCGGAACGCCGTACATGAGGAGGCCTCCGATCCGGTCATCCTTCTCGAAGACCGTCACCGTGTGTCCCGCCCGGTTGAGCTGGTCGGCCGCCGCCAGCCCCGCAGGTCCGCTCCCCACCACCGCCACCCGCTTCCCCGTCCGGGAGACCGGGGGGTGGGAGATGATCCATCCCTCCTCGGCGGCCCGGTCCGCGATGGCCCGCTCGATGCGCTTGATGGTCACCGGGGGGTCGGTGATCCCCAGGACGCAGGCATCCTCACAGGGCGCGGGACAGATCCGCCCCGTCCACTCGGGGAAGTTGTTGGTGCGGGAAAGGGATTCCCACGCCTCCTTCCACCGCCCCCGACGGACAAGGTCGTTCCACTCCGGGATCCGGTTCTGCAGCGGGCACCCCGTTCCGGACTGGCAGAAGGGAACGCCACAATCCATGCACCGCGCACCCTGCTCCCGGAGCGCGGTCTCGTCGGTCTCGGGTTGGTACACCTCTCCGTAGTCGGCGAGGCGCTCCCCCGGATCCCGCTGCGGCATGTCCGCCCGGGTGATCCGCAGGAATCCCGTGGGATCAGCCATCGGTGCCTCCCTGCTCCAGCGTGTCGGACTCGGCACGATCCCCTGCGGTGGCGCCCAGGACGGGGAGGGATCGGTCGGGGGATCGGTCGGGGGAGCCGCCGGGGGAGCGGTCGCTCCGAGCGGGAAGGGACTCCTCACCCACCCCGAAGGCGCCGTCGCCTCCGTAGGCGGCCCGGGGCTCTTCACGGGCCGCGGCAGCGGCCTCCAGCGCCTCCCGGTACTGGGTGGGGATGATTTTCACGAAATTGGCCAGCTGGGTCTCCCAATCTTCCAGGATCCCCTGGGCCACCGTGGAACCAGTGAAGCGGCGGTGACGCTCCAGGAGGTGCCGGAGCTCCTCCCGATCCGCTTCCTCCTCCAGGGGTCCCAACTCCACCAGGTCCCGGTTGCACCGGGGGGGGAAGAGACCCAGGGGATCCCATACGTAGGCGATGCCTCCGCTCATGCCGGCGGCGAAGTTGCGACCGGTGGGCCCCAGGATCACCGCACGCCCCCCGGTCATGTATTCGCACCCGTGATCTCCGACGCCCTCCACCACCGCCTCGGCGCCTGAGTTCCGGACGCAGAAGCGCTCGCCGGCCTGCCCCCGGATGAAGACCTGGCCCCGAACGGCCCCGTACAGCACCACGTTCCCGACCAGGATGGTCTCCTCGGGGACGAAGGGGGCGTTCCGGGGAGGATAGAGGATGATCCGCCCTCCGGAGAGCCCCTTCCCCACGTAGTCGTTGCTGTCTCCCTCCAGTTCCAGGGTGACTCCCTCGGAGAGCCAGGCCCCGAAGCTCTGGCCTGCGGATCCGTCCAGCTTCACATGGAGGGTGCCGTCAGGGAGGCCCCGCTCCCCGAACCGTCGGGTCACCTCGTGGCTCAGAAGGGTCCCCACGGCGCGATCCCGGTTCCCCACGGGAACCTCGATCCGCACGGGACGGGCCTCATCCAGGGCGCTCCCGGCACGTCGGAGAATCTCCCGATCCAACACCCGGTCCAGCACCGCCCGCCGGTCCGCCGTGGCCCGGGCCCGGGCGGCGACCCGGGCGGGGATATCCGGGGAGGTCCGGGGAGCGGTGATGAGAAGGGGATCCAGATCCACATCCCGGGCCTTCCAGGGACGAGGCTCCACCACCATCCGGAGAAGGTCCGCTCGACCCACCGCCTCCTCCATGGACCGGAATCCCATCCGAGCCAGGTAGGTCCGGGCCTCCTCGGCCACCAGGAAGAGATAGTTGAGAACGTGCTCCGGCGCTCCGGCGAAGCGCGCCCTCAAGACCGGGTCCTGTGTGCAGACGCCCACGGGGCAGGTGTTCAGGTGGCACTTCCGCATCATGATGCACCCCATGGTGATGAGGGGTGCAGTGGCGAATCCGTAGGAGTCCGCCCCCAGCAGCGCCGCCACTACCACGTCCCACCCGGTGCGGAGGAGACCATCGGTCTCCAGGAGAACACCGTCCCTGAGACCGTTCTCCACCAGGACCTCCCGGGCCTCGCTGAGCCCCAACTCCCAGGGGAGTCCAGCGTGCCGCACGCTGGTCAGGGGAGAGGCGCCCGTCCCTCCNTCGTGTCCGGCGATGAGGATCCGGTCGGCGCCGGCCTTGGCCACTCCCGCGGCCACCGTCCCCACCCCGGCCTCGGAGACCAGCTTGACGCAGATCTCGGCGTTGGGGCTGGCGTTCCGGAGGTCGTAGATGAGCTGGGCCAGGTCCTCGATGGAATAGATGTCGTGGTGTGGCGGGGGGCTGATGAGCATGACCCCCGGGGTGGTCCCCCGAACCCGGGCAATGGCAGCGCTCACCTTGCGGCCCGGAAGCTCCCCCCCCTCACCGGGCTTGGCGCCCTGGGCCATCTTGATCTGGATCTGGTCGGCATGGGCCAGATACTCGCTGCTCACGCCGAACCGCCCCGAAGCGATCTGACGGATGGCGGAACGGCGGGAGTCGCCATTGGGAAGTGGGGTGGCCCGCTCCGGGTCCTCGCCCCCCTCTCCACTGTTGGAGCGACCTCCGACCCGGTTCATGGCCACGGCCAGCGTCTCGTGGGCCTCCTTGGAGAGGGCCCCGAAGCTCATGGCGCCGGTGGCAAACCGCTTCAGGATCTCGGCGGCGGGTTCCACCTCCGCCAGGGGAATGGCCCGCTCCGGGGTGGGCTTCAGCTCCAGGAGGGAGCGAAGGGTGGCCCGGGCGCCCTCCTCTTCGCGGCAGAGGCGGGAGTACTCCCGATAGGCCTCCTGGCTGTTGAGGCGCGCCGCGTGCTGGAGTGCGGCGATGGAGCCGGGATTCCACTGCCGGGCCTCCCCGTTGGGACGCCAGGCAAACTCGCCGTGGACCTCCAGCCCTGGGACCGGGGCGCCCCGTCCGGGAAAGGCCTCCTGGTGCCGAAGGATGGCCTCCCGGGCCAGGATGTCGAGCCCCACGCCTCCGACACGGCTCACCGTTCCCCGGAAGCACCGGAGGATCACGTCGTGGCCCAGCCCCAGGGCCTCGAAGATCTGGGCCCCCTTGTAGCTGGAGAGGGTGGAGATCCCCATCTTCGCCAGGACCTTCAGGATCCCCGCTTCCGCCGCCCGGATCCACGCGTCCACGGCCACCTCGGGGTCCGGCAGCTCATCGACTCCCTCCAGAGGGGTGGAACCGGCGTCCTCAGCCCACTCCTCCACCTGCCCTCGGATGGCGTCCATGGCCAGCCAGGGATGGATTCCGTCGGCACCGTAGCCCAGAAGGGCGCAGAGATGGTGCACCTCCCGGGGCTCTCCCGTGTCCAGGATGAGGGCCACCCGGGCCCGGAGCCTGTAGCGGATCAGGTGGTGGTGGACCGCACCCACCGCCAGGAGGGCGCTCACCGGCACCCGGCGACCGTTGGCCCCCCGGTCCGAGAGGATGAGGAAGCCCACCCCTTCCTGGATTGCCGCCTCCGCCTCCCGGCAGAGCCGTTCCAGCGCCCTCTGCAGCCCTTCGTCTCCCTCCTCCAGGGGGGCGGTGAGGTCCAGGGTCCGGGACCGCCACCCCTCGCCCTCCAGCCCCTCCAGCGCCGCGAACTCCGACTCCCGGAGGATGGGAGTGGGGAGAACGAGACGATGGAGGTTGGCCGGTCCCGGCTCCAGGAGGTTGGCCTGGGGTCCCACGGCACAGGCCAGGGACATGACGACCCGCTCCCGGATGGAGTCGATGGGTGGATTGGTGACCTGGGCGAAGCGCTGCTTCAGGTAGTCATAGGGAAGACGGGAGCGGTCGGAGAGACACGCCAGGGCCTGATCGTTCCCCATGGAGCCGATGGGATCCTTCCCCAGACGCACCATGGGCTCCAGGAGGAAGTCCATCTGCCCCCGGGTGTACCCGAAGGCCCGCATCCGGGCGATGTGCCGGTTCCGGGTCTGGTGGCGGGTCGGGGGGGGCGCCGGGACGGTGGCGGCCTCCACCAGGTCTGCAAGGTGCACCCGTTGTTCCTGGAGCCACTCCCCCCAGGGACGTTGGGAGGCCACGGTGGCCTTGACCTCCTCGTCCTCGATGATGCGACCCTCCTCCAGGTCCAGGAGGAAGATCCGGCCGGGCTGGAGCCGCCCCTTCCGCACCACATCCTCCGGGGGCACGTCCACCACCCCCACTTCGCTGGCCAGGATGACCCGGTGATCCCGAGTGACCCAGAAGCGGCTGGGCCGAAGGCCGTTCCGATCCAGGATCCCGCCGGCGTAGCGACCATCGGTGAAGAGGACCGAGGCCGGGCCGTCCCAGGGCTCCATGAGCATGGCCTGGGCCTCGAAGAAGGCCCGGGTCTCGGGGTCGAGGTCGGGGTCGTTCTCCCAGGCCTGGGGGACCATGGCCAGGAGCGCTTCGGGGAGGGACCGCCCGGATCGCACCAGGAGCTCCAGCACGTTGTCAAGGATCCCCGAGTCCGAAGTGGTGGAGTCGGTGATGGGGATGAGGGTCTGGAGATCCTCTCCCAGCGCCTGGCTGGCCAGGAGGGGCTCCCGGGCCCTCATCCAGTTCACATTCCCCTGGAGGGTGTTGATCTCCCCGTTGTGACCCAGCACCCGGAAGGGCTGGGACCGCCGCCAGCTGGGCATGGTGTTGGTGCTGAACCGGGTATGCACCACGGCCAGGTTGCTGGCCAGGGCGGGAGCCTGGAGATCGACGTAGTACCGGGGAAGCTGCTCGGGGGTGAGCTGGCCCTTGTAGACGATGGTCCGGGCCGAGAGGCTGCAGACGTGGAACTCGGTGTCCACCACCCCCAGTTGTCGCAGCTTCCGCGTGGCCACCCGACGGATGAGGAAGAGCTCCCGCTCGAAGGTCTCCATGTCCATTTCCCGGGAGGCGGCCACGACCATCTGCTCCACGCTGGGCTCCACGGCTCGGGCTGCCGCTCCCGGCACCGTCGGATCCACAGGGACCTTCCGCCATCCAAGGAGGTGATGCCCCTTCTCCTCCACCGCCTCCTCCAGGGCATTCCGGCACGCCACGAGCGCCTCCGGATCCCGGGGAAGGAAGATCATCCCCACCCCGTAGCACCCCGGCTCCGGGATCTCCGTCCCCAGTGCCTCGGCCAGGACGGGGCGAAGATACCCGTGGGGAATCCCCAGGAGGATCCCCGATCCGTCTCCCGTCCCCTGGTGCTCTCCGGCCCGGTGACTCATGCGGAAGAGGGCGGTCAGGGCATCGTCCACCAGGGCGCGGGTGGGTGGCCCCTGGAGCTGGGCGATGAGCCCCACACCACAGGCATCCCGCTCCCCGGTAGGGGATTGGTCGGGCTGATCGGTGATGCGGTCTTCCATGGGCTCATTCCTCGTCAGGTGTCTCCCCCCCCGTGCAGGCAGGAGGCGGAGGAGCCAGCTGAGACCGGGGGAGGGGTTCGTTTCGGGTGGGGCGTCAGGCGCCGACGCCGGCTGCGTACGATGGAGGTTTCACCGAGTCATACCCAAGCAGGCTCTCCACCAGCGCTTCCAGGAGGGGGGAGAAGTCCCTGTCCCTCCGGTGGACCACCGCCAGGGGGCGGGCCAGCCCCGGATTCAGGGGCACGGTAACCAGGGTGCCCCGCTCCATCTCCTGGGCCACGGTGCGCTCGGGAAGCACCGCCACGGCCGAGGGATCGATGAGGCTGGCCTTGATGCTGTCCACATTGTCGAAGGTCCGGGCCACCCGGGGCTGGACCCCGTGGCGCCGGAAGTAGGCCAGGATCCCCCGGGAGATGGGAAGCCGGGGGGAAAAGCCCACCAGCGGCACCTCCTCCAGGTCTTCGGGAGTCACGTTCACTCGGCTGGCGAAGGGGTGGGCCGGATGGCACACCGCCGACATGGGCTCCTCCTTGAGGGGAAGGGCCGCCAGGTCGGGCCATCGATCCGGATAGGACAGGATCCCCACGTCGCACCGGTCCGTGCGGATGGCGTCATACACCTCCTGGGGATGCAGGTAGGTGATGTGGATGGATGCGTCCGGATGGGACTCCTCCAGTTCCTCTCGGATCTTGAGGAGGAAGCCCTGGTCCACCGAATAGATGGAAGCCACCTCGGCGTGGCCCCGGAACCCCCGTCCTTCTCCCGCCACGTTCTGGATCAACCGCTCGTACCGGTCCAGGATTCGGCGGGCTCCCTGGTAATAGGTCCGGCCCGCCACGGTGAGTCGAAGGGGTCGCGTGGAGCGATCGATGAGCTGCACGCCGAGCTCCCCCTCCAGCTTACGGATTCGCTGGGAGGCGGCTGGCTGCGTGATTCCGCTCCGGTCAGCTCCCTTGGAGAAGCTCCGGTGCCGGGCCACGTTGCAGAAGAGTTCGAGGGCGTCCATGCACATGGGACGGACACTACATCATCATGCAGTGTGATGTCAACAAAATTGTCTATTTGTTTTTCTTATGCTGGTCCGCCCATTGTAGCAAAGCCTTATATAACGCGGCTTCTCCTCATCTCACGCCACGAAATGCCTGTCACCAACGCTGCCAGTCCTCAGGACCTGCTAGCGAAATCTCGCTGGTAGGATGGTTTTCACGCACTTCTGCGAGACTTCATGCGTTTCCGGGTCAGTGACGGAAGAGGCGTCGTCCCGTGAAGATCATGGTGATTTCGTGTTCGTTCGCGGCCTGGATCACCTCATCATCCCGCACCGAACCGCCGGGCTGGATGATGGCCCGTACCCCCGCCTCTGCGGCGGCATCCACCCCGTCCCGGAAGGGGAAGAAGGCGTCGGACGCCAGGGCGCATCCCGAGAGGTCCAGCCCCGCTTCCCGGGCCTTCTGGACCGCCAGTTTGGACGAGTCCACCCGGGACATCTGACCGGCTCCGATCCCCAGTGTCGCTCCGTCGGCGGCGAGGAGGATGGCGTTGGACTTCACCCCGTAGACCGCCGCCCAGGCGAAGGCCAGGTCCACCTGTTCGTCCGTCCCCGGGGCGCGATCCGTCACCACCTTCCAGTCCGGATCCTGGACGCCGAAGAACGGAGGCAGGGGAGGGGTCTGGGCCAGGAGCCCGCCGTGGATCCCCCGGAGGACCAGCGCTTCGGGGGTACGTCCGTGGGAGGCCAGGAAGCGGGCCGCCCGACGGGCGTCCTCCCCCACCCCCGGGTCGGCCTCGAAGGCCGCCATCGCCTTCCGCCGGAGGGGAATCCCCTTCTCCGGGACCTCCGTATCGGGGAGGGTCAGGAGCCGGACATTCTTCTTCCGGGTGAGGATGTCCATGGCTTCCTCGGTGAAGGCCGGAGCCACCAGGCACTCCACGAAGAGCTCTCCCATGGCCTTCGCCGCCTCGGCGTCCACCGGGCGGTTCACCGCGATCACCGAACCGAAGGCGCTCATCGGGTCGGTGCGCAGGGCCTTTTCGTACGCCTCCCCTACCGTGTCTCCCACCGCCAGGCCGCAGGGGGTCGTGTGCTTCACGATGCACACCGCCGGTTGAGGAGAGAGGGCGAAGGGGGCAAGCGAGAGGAGCGCCCCGTCCAGGTCCAGGAGGTTGTTGTAGGAGAGTGCCTTCCCATGATGCTGATGGAGGGCGGCGATCCCCGAGGCCGGAAGACCTGTGGGACCGTAGAATGCGGCGCCCTGATCCGGGTTCTCTCCGTAGCGCAGCGCCTCGAGCCGGGTCCAGGAACGGGTGAGAACCGCCGGGAGATCTCCACCGTCCTCCAGGAACGCGGCCACCGCCGCATCATACCCGGAGACGTGATGGAAGACCTTCGCCGCCAGTTCCTGGCGGAAGGAAGGCGGATCGGAGACCGCCGGGGCCTCGCCCTCCCCGTCCAGGGCGGCCAGGATGCGGGGGTAATCCGCCGGGTCCACCACCACATGGACATGGGCGTGGTTCTTGGCCGCTGCCCGGAGCATGGTCGGTCCGCCGATGTCCACCTGCTCCATGGCTTCGGGGGTGGTCACATCCCCCCGAGCCACCGTCTCCCGGAAGGGATAGAGGTTCACCGCCACCACGTCGATGAGACCGTATCCGTGGGTCGCCAACGCCTCCAGGTCCCCGGGGACACCCCGACGGGCCAGGAGGGGGCCGTGGATGGCGGGGTGGAGGGTCTTCACCCGCCCCTCCATGATCTCCGGATGACCCGTCACCTCGGAGACAGAGGTGACCGGGAGCCCCGCCTCCTGGAGCCGGCGCGCGGTGCCGCCCGTGGAGAGGAGCTGGAATCCCCGCTCCACCAGGGCTCGGGCGAAATCTTCGATTCCGGTCTTGTCGGAAACGCTCAGGAGGGCGCGTCGATTCGTGTTCATGGGTCCCGCAGGGTTGGGATGGACGGAAGGTGTTGATCAGATGGACGGAAGGTGTGGATCAGATGGACGGTATCGGCAGCGGAGGTGTCACCATGGGGGTCGGCTCCCGCCCCTCCAGGAGGCTTCGAGCCAGGTGGTCCACCACCCGGGGGTAGAGGCGGTGCTCCACCTCCAGCACCCGGGTCGCCAGTCGCTCCGCGTCATCTCCGGGAAGGACGGGCACCGGCCACTGGGCCAGGATGCGACCCCGGTCATACTCCTCATCCGCCAGGTGTACGGTGACCCCGGTCACCCGGACGCCGTGGGCCAGGACCGCCTCATGGATCCGGTGGCCGTACATCCCCTTCCCCCCAAAGGCCGGAAGCAGGGAGGGGTGGACATTCAGGATGCGCCCCCGGAAGGCACGGACCACCTGGGGGGGGATGAGTCGGAGGTACCCCGCCAGAAGGAGGAACCGGATGCCGGCGGATTGGAGGGCTGCGAGGATCTCCTCGGCCACCTCCTGGGAATCCCGTTGGGCCACGGGGATCACCCGGGTGGGGATCCCCGCCCGTTCGGCCCGGGCCAGGGCACCGGCATCGGGTCGGTCGGAGACGAGGAGGCTGCACCGCCAGAGAGCACTCGCTCCTCCGGAGTCTCTTGCCCCACCGGGGGTGGCATCACCCAGGGTGGCGTAATCGAGGAGGGCCTGGAAATTGGAGCCGCCACCGGAGGCGAAGACGGCGGCGTGAAGAGGGGGCGGGACCGGATCCGCCGGCGAGGGGGTCACGCGAAGTGGCCCTCGTCTCCCCGGGTCTGGGGGATGAGGAAGGGATTTCCCATCCGCTCCTCGTCCACAGTGGTATCGGGTCCGTGGCCCGTAAGGAGACGCGTGCTCCCCGGAAGGGTGAGCACCTGCTCACGGATGGATTGGAGGAGTTCCTGGAAATCCCCCCCCGGCAGGTCGGTACGCCCGATGGAACGATGGAAAACCACATCCCCCACCAGTGCCACCTCGTCCTCTGGAACATGGAAAATCACGTGGCCGGGGGCGTGGCCGGGGGCGAAACGCACCTCCAGGGCCACCTCGCCCACCGGAAGGGAGGAGCCCGGCTGGATCTCTCGATCCACGGCGGGAAGCTCTCCCTTCAGTTGATAGCCGAAGGCCTGGGCCTGGGCTGCGGCCCGGTCATAGAGGAACTGGTCAGCCGGGTGGAGGAAAATCGGGGCGTCGGTGACCCTCCGGATGTCCGGGATCCCCTCCACATGGTCCAAGTGGGCGTGGGTCAGGTAGATGGCTTCCACTTCGAGCCCCTCTTCCTGAATGGCGGCAGCCATCCGGTCCGCCGCGTGCCCCGGATCCACCACGGCGGCCTTTCCGGTGGAGAGACACTCCAGGAGGTATCCATTCTCCTGGAAGGGGCCGCCGGTGAAGCGACGGATCCGGAGCCGAGTGGTGGGGAGCGCCTCGCTCATCCGCAGCCGCACCCCTTGGGCCGCACCCCAGCAAGCTCCAGCTCCTCCTCCTCTTCCGAAGGCGCAGTCCATCCACCGGAAAGCTCCAGCATCCGCTGCAGTGACCGTTCCGCCCGGGAGCGGATCCCCTCGTCCAGAAGGATCTCGTGCTTCTCGTGATCCAGGGACCAGGCCAGCTTCGAAAGGGTGTTCAGCTTCATGTTCCCGCACACCGCGGCGCCGGACAGGGGGATGAAGGTCTTTCCGGGATACCGGACCCGGAGCTGATCCACGAGCCCCCGTTCCGTCCCCAGGATGAGGGCATCGTGGGTCTCGGCCATCCGGACCATTCCCCCGGTGGAGGTGACCTCGTCGGCCTGGGCCAGGAGGTCCGCCCGGGCCTCGGGGTGGATGACCACCTTCGCTTCGGGGTGGGCCTTCCGGGCCCGGTCCAGTTCCTCCAGGACCAGATCATCGTGGACGTAGCAATATCCGTCCCAGGCGATGATGTTCTCCCGACCGGTCCGCTCCTGGACGTACCGGGCCAGGTTCCGGTCCGGCACGAAGAGGATGGTCCGGTCCTCGGGAATGGACTCCACCACCTGAACGGCGTTGGAAGAGGTGCAGCAGATGTCCGCCTCGGCCTTCACCTCGGCGGTGGAGTTCACGTACGCTACCACCGCCGCGCCTGGGTGCTCGGCCTTCAGGTTGCGGAGGGCCTCGCCGGTGACGAAGTCCGCCATGGGACACCCTGCCCGGGGGTCGGGCATGAGAACCCGCTTCTCCGGGGAGAGGACCTTTGCGGTCTCCGCCATGAAATGCACGCCACAGAATACAATGACACGGGCATCAGTCGCGGCGGCCTCCTGGGAGAGGGCCAGGGAGTCCCCCAGGAAGTCGCTCACCTCCTGGATCTCCACCCGCTGGTAATTGTGTCCCAGGATGACGGCGTCCAGATCCCGTTTTCGGGCCAGGATGCGCTCCGTCAGTTCCTCCCTGGAAAGCGCCGCATAGTCGAGAGGAAGAGGAAGGGCGTCCCGTGCCCCGGACTGCCCTGGGGAGGGGGGGGGATCGATGCGAAGCTGGGTCAGTGCCATGGATCTGGGGCCAAAGCCCGGGTTCCGGCCGGAGCCGGTTGAAAAGAGGGGGTGGACCGCCGGAGGCTCGCCTCCCGCAGACCACCCCGTCCCGCCTACGCGAGCACGATCAGTTTAACATTTTCAGGTGGTGAAGGAGCTGCCGCACCCGCAGCCGCCGGCAGCCGCAGGGTTCTTGAAGGTGAACCCGGATCCCATCATGTTGGTGACGTAGTCGATCTCCACCCCTTCCAGGTATTGGGCGCTGAAGGGGTCAACGAAGACCCGGACCCCGGGCATGAGGTCGAGGATCTCATCGTCTTCCTCCGGGTTGTCTTCGATGTTGAGTCCGTACTGGAACCCCGAACATCCTCCGGGAAGCACCGCCACCCGGAGTCCGGCTCCCTCGCCGGCGCCGTGCTCCTCCATGAAGCCCTGCACCTTGGAAACGGCTGTCTCGCTGAGTTGGATCTGCATTTCTATCTCGCGCTCCTGCCTGGGGTATCTCTGCGTGGCCCTCGCTGCGTGACCCTCTGATCCGTTCCTTTGGTCGGTTTTTCGGGGTCCGTTCCGGCGAGTTGCCGGTCCGCACCCTTACTCTCTCCAGTGTCCTACTACCCGTGGTCTACGCGGAGGTTCTCTGCAAGCTCGCTGAATGTGTGGGCTACCGGAAGGTATTTCCCGCGGCAGGAAAGGGTCAAGGCAGACGAGGGTGACGATAGGGGGGTCAAGAGTCGCCCCCCCGTCCGAACGGGGGCTCCGGGGCTGGAGGAGGCGTCGAAGGCTAGCGGAGGGGCGTCGAAGGGTGGCGGGGACCTCGAACCCAGCGTCGCGTCTTCAGCCACTTGACCAACAGTCAGGGGAAGCGCAGGGTAGGAGGAGATAGGAAATGGCTCCGCATCCACCCCCTCTGCTTCAGTCCCTTCCTGGAGAACCCATGCGACTGCCCTCCTCAAATCCTGTCTCCCATGACCCCGCGCCCTGGGGCTCGACTCGGGTGCTCATCCTGACCATGGCCTCTTTGGGGTTCATGGCCCTCGCCCCTGCCTCAGGCCACCCCGACCTCGGACTTCACGGCCAGGCGCCCCAGACGCCCATGTCCCTCTCCATCCACGGGGGAGGCTCGATTGCCGTCGGCCACGTGGCCGACATCCATACCTCTGGATTCCATCTCGGATCCAGCCTGGCCCTCCGGATCTCCCCGCAACTTGACCTGGAGGGAGCGGCGGGCGTGCATCGTCTGGGCAGGGATGATGGAGCCACGCTGGTCCGCATCGGGATTCCGGAGGCGGAACAAGGGCGCTTCTGGGCTGGCGGGGGCTTCCTGGACGGGGGTCATCGCTCCCTCCTGATGCTAGGGGCCAACCTCCGGTTTCTCCCGACCCTCGGCAGTCAAAAGGTCTCGCCCTACCTCCTGGCCGGAGGGGGCCTCGTCCGCGAGTCGCTGGCCGAGACCGACTCCGCGTATCTGGGCGAGTGGGAGAGCCACGAGGGAACGTCGGGGGTGGGAGGCTACCTGAACGTAGGTGCCGGGATCCGGGTGACCCTCAACCCATCGGTGGCACTCTTCGGTCAGGGGGGGTACCTCCTGTCCACCGTGGAGGAGAACAGGACCTCCACCGTGCCCCTCCAGTTGGGACTTTCCTTTGGGATCGGGGATCCTTAGAAAGAGCCAGGTGTGAAGGCCACGAGTGCAGGCGCCGTGTTAGCAGGCGTCGTGTGGGCCTTGATCGAGTGGCTCTTCCAGGTGCGTCGTCTCCCCCCAAGCGTCCTTCATCGAGATGGATCCCATGGCCGTATCCCCCGAGGCGTTTCGTGACGCCCTCTCCCACTGGGCCTCCGGAGTCACCCTGGTGGCGCTGCGGGAGGAGGACGGAACCCTCCACGCCACCACGGTGAGTTCCTTTGCCTCCGTCTCCGCGGAGCCTCCCCGAATCCTCATCTCGCTGGGACCGGGGGCGCAGGTCCTCCCCTTCCTGGACCCCGGACATCGCTTCGTGGTGAACATCCTTGCTCACCGCCAGAGGCGACTGGCCACGGTCTTCGCCGACCCCTTCCCTGTCGGCCCCTCCCCCTTTCCTTCCGAGGGAGACCCGGTGGTCGCCGATGCCCTCGCCGTCCTGGTGTGCGGAGTCGAGCGTGTGATCCCGGTGGATGGGGTGCGGCTCGTGCTGGGTCGAGTCATGGAGACCCGGCTGGGGGAGCCCGAAGAGCCGCTGGTGAACTACCGCCGGAAGTACCGTTCTGTAACAGAGGAGTGAGGGTACGCCGCGAACGTGGGCGGGGGGCGGAACTCCATGTGGCATGTGGGATCAGACTTCGACGAACTGGCACCCGCGGTTTCTGGACGTGACGCCCCCTGGACGGCGCTACCTGAGAGGCCCATCCTCGGATCCGCTTGACCTCGCAAGTGATCGGAGGGTAGTGTGGAACGCAGGACCTCGCTGGCGCTTTGGGGGAGTGCCACTGGTTGATGCGGTTGATGCGGTGGTTGACGCGACGCTCTGAGCGTCTGAGCGAAGGAGCCGCTCAGGATCTGTCCCTCGACCGCCAGCCCTCCGCCATCCGGTACGGCCCACCATCGTGAGCTCGGAGGTGCACCATGGAAATCCTCCCCCACTTCCCTTTCCGTGGGATGTCCGGCCCCCGGTCCGGCACTTGGCTCTCCCCCCCTCCTGCGCTCTTCCCTGAGCCCTTTTCCGGCTCCTTCTCGCTCGGGATCCTCCTCGTTGTCATCGCATACTTCGCTTTGCCGTTGGGTGCCCAGGAGCGCCCGGAAGCGGAGAGGGGAGACGGTCCCGGGGTCTTTCAGGGAGTCCTCCTCGACATGGAGTCCGGCACCCCCATCGAGGGGGCCCAGGTCTATCTGCCGGAGCAGAACATCGGTTTTCTCACTCGCGCCGATGGCGGATTCCGGATCCCGGACATTCCTTCAGGCAGCCATGAAGTTGAGATCCAGCGGATCGGCTACACCCAGGCCCGTTTCTGGGTGGACTTCCACGATCCCTTCCCTCCCCTGCAGCTCCAACTCCTTCCGGATCCGGTGATTCTGGAGGGCTTTGAGGTGGTAGCCGACCGGTTCGAGCGGCGGCGCAGAAGCGCGGCCACCTCCATCCGGGTCTTCGGAGAGGCGCAACTCCTCACCAGTGCGGCCCACGACGTGGTAGACCTGGTCACCCGCCACATGGGAATGACGATCAGCCGGTGCCCCGGCCACATCCGGGAGCCGTGGTGTGTCCATTCCAGAGGGCGTCCTTTCCCACCTTCCGTCTATATCGACGAGGCACCGGTCATCGGCGGAATCGACCAGTTGATGACGTACCCGCCCCACGAGTTCCACATGGTGGAGGTCTATGGCGGCGGTCGTCACATCCGCGCCTATACCCATCGATTCATGGAGTGGGCCGCCCGGATCCGGCTCGCACCCATCCCTTTCTTCTGACTTCTGGGCCTGACCTTCTGAGCCCTATTTCTTGAGACGGCTTTTCCGAGACCGGTCCTAGTCGGTGGGCCGTCATTTGCTGGTTTTCGGGTCACTCCCGGACCGCGCACATGGTCTCCCCCAGCGCCCCGTCCATGACCTACCCCATCGCCTCACCCAGAGCCTCGATGGCGGGAAAGTAGACCTCATCGGGGACGTCGTGCTCCCGGGGCCACTCCACGGCGGCGGTCCAGCCGTCGGGCGAGGTGCCGCGCTGGAGGTTGGCGGTGACAAGGGTCTGGGCGAGGCCCGGGTCCACCCGCGGGTCGGTGCGCAGGTCTGCCCCCGCGTCCAAGCGCCGATCCGTGTGCGGGTTGGTGCGCGACTCCGTGCGCGGGCCGTTCCGCGGGTCGTTCCGCGGGTCGGTCCACCGCCCATCGAAGTGGATCCCGCCCCTGGGGTCGAGGAAGACGGGGTGGCGCGCGCCGGGCTTGCCGGCCCCCCACCACTCCACCTTCCACCCCTCCTCGTGGACCAGCCGGTGGTGGAAGCGGCAGAGGAGAAGGCAGTTGTCGAGGCTCGTGGCCCC
>SL_3KL_010_SEDDRAFT_10002855_pt1 | contig 15747 bp, 12 predicted proteins | sample SodLakKL_010_SED_2_FD_10381 | JGI IMG/M metagenome (IMG submission 10381) | reverse complement strand
AATGGATGAACATCTGTGGTGAAAATGGATGATTGTTTATGGGTGTAAATGGTTGAATATGTGGCGCGTTATTCTGGTCTCCCTGCTTTTTTTTCTTGCTGTTGCTACCCGTGCGGATCTGCCCCATCCTGAAGTGATGGATGTGGGTATTTTTTCCGGCCAGCCCATTCAGAACATCACCGTTGTACCTGCCGCCGGGGGTTATCGCCTTACCGACGGTGAGGGGCGCCGGATCGCTGATCTTGAAAAAAACCAGCCTGTTGATATTGCCGTGATGGGCGACCATTGCGGAATAACAATGGGTGACTCCACTTTTTATGTGCGCTCGGAGGTGGTATTCCACGGGCATCGGTGGGAGAATTTTTTTGTGGTTCATGTGGATGGTCATCCATACAGGATGTATGATGATGACCTGGTGGTGCGTGCCGGGAGGGAGCGGCTTGTCCTGGTGAACCGGGTAGCTGTTGACAATTATGTGGCGGGCGTGGTGCAGTCGGAGTCCGGCTGGATGCGCCATCAGGAATATTATAAGGTGCAGGCGATCATTGCCCGGACTTATGCCCTGAGAAACGGAGGATCGAACGGTCATGCCGGCTATCACTTGTGCGACGGCGTGCATTGCCAGGCCTATTATGGCCGCAGCGGTTATGCAGAGATCATTCAGGCTGTGGCCCTTACCCGCGGTGATGTGGTGGTGGACGAGCAGGGGGAGCTGATTAATGCGGTGTATCATGCCAATTGCGGAGGAGAAACCGTGGCTTCTGAAAATGCCTGGCAAAGCCCGAAATCTTACCTGAAAAGTGTTACCGACAGTTTTTGTGTGCAACAACCTGGTGCCGTATGGGAGGCCAACATTCCGCGAAGCGAGTTTTTCGGCTTCCTGAAACAGAATTTTTCCATTAACCCGTCACCTGAACGAAAGGAGCAGCTTCTCCATTTCACCCAACTGAGCCGCACCCATGTGCTGCAACCTTTTGATGAAGTCAGGCTGACATTGCTGCGGACCCGGTTCAACCTCAGGAGTACCTTTTTTACTTTTTCTCCTTTCAACGACATGATTTATGTAAGAGGCAGGGGATATGGCCATGGGGTGGGCCTGTGCCAGGAAGGTGCCATGGAAATGGCTAAAAAGGGCTATGCGGCCGCTGAAATCATTCGCTTTTACTACCAGGGAGTTGGCCTCCACACGCTGGAATAACCCCTTTGTGAGGGTACGTTTTAGAGTTGGCGGCAAACTACCAGCATTGGCCATCTGCACATTGGAATAAACCGTTTGCCGGATATGGTGTTCAATTCGGGGTAATCCGGCCCTGAAAAAAGTATTTTTATTGAATACTTTTAACAGAATTGCCGGATGCCTTTGCCAAAACTTCTGTTGCCATTTCTGCTGGGGGTCATTCTTTATTTGTCTGCCGGTGACTTGTTGACGCTTTCAGCAGGGTATTGGCTGACGGGATTGTTTTTCGGTTTTTGCCTGCTCTCCCTTTTGGTTCCTGTCCAATCCTTTGCTTTGCGATGGGTTTACGGGGCCTGTGTTTCCCTGGTGCTGATTGCCGGGGGTTTTCAGCTTGCGAGGCATCACAACCAGTTGCTTCATCCCACTCATTTCAGTCATTTTAAGGATGCGGAGGACGGTTATCTGCTGGTTCGGATCAGGGAGCCGGTGTCTGAGCGGGCAAACAGTTTCCGGGTGATGGTTGCTGCCAGGGTGCAGGGTAACGACAGCCTGCAAAGGCGGGTAACGGGGCGCCTGATGCTTTACCTGGAAAAAGACAGCCTGGTTGCCGGTCTGGGTTATGGCGACGAATTGCTGATCCCGGAGCGTTACGAGCCGCAGGGACCGCCGGGCAATCCGGGGGGCTTTAATTACAGCCGGTTTCTGGCTATGGGCAAGGTGTACCACGCTGCCTATATTCCCTCCGGGCAATGGCGTGCCACGGGTCGCAACCAGGGGCGGGTATTGATGCGAGCGGCTCTCTCGTTGCGACACCGGGCCATGGAGGTTTTTCTGCAAAATGGCATCACCGGGGATGAACTGGCGGTGGTGTCGGCCCTGTTGCTCGGTTACCGGGAATACCTGGATGAGGATCTGCAGCAGGCCTTTGCCGGGGCGGGGGCGATGCATGTACTTTGTGTGTCGGGCCTGCATGTGGGCATCATATTCATGGTACTGAAAACGTTGTTGGGCTTCATGGTGCATCTGCCCGGGGGAAGGGTCTGGCAGACCGTACTGATTCTGCTGTGCATCTGGATGTATGCGGCCATTACCGGCTTTTCCCCGTCAGTGCTGAGGGCCTCGGTGATGTTTTCCTTTGTGGCCACGGGGCAGAGTTTCAGACGTCCCGCCAATATTTACAATACACTGGCGGCTTCTGCTTTTGTGCTGGTGCTGGCCAATCCCTTCATCATTACCCGTATTGGGTTTCAGCTTTCCTACCTGGCTGTGGTCAGCATTGTAGCGCTTCAGCCCGGGATCAGCCGTTTACTGAAGGTAAAAAACCGGATCGTCGGAAAAATCTGGGGCATGTCTTCAGTGTCCATTGCGGCCCAGCTGGCCACGGGTCCCCTGGCCCTGTTTTACTTCAACCAGTTTCCAAATTATTTTCTGCTTACCAACCTGGTGGCGATTCCCCTGGCGGGTCTGATTATTTACCTTGCATTGCTTACCCTTGCGCTGTCCCCCATCCCGGTTGCTGCTTCTTTAACCGCCCGGGCATTGTCTTTGCTGGCTTCGCTGCTTCATCAGTCGGTCTCTTTTGTGGAGGCCCTTCCTTACTCTACCCTGTCGGGTGTGTACCTGGGGCCGGCCGGGCTGTTGCTGTTGTCTGCTTTGTTGTTGTCTGCCTGCCTGTATTTCGTGTCTGGACGGCGGGGTGGCCTGGTATTGGCCTGCCTGTGGGCCCTGCTGTTTGTTGTATATTTTTCCATTCGGGATGCGGAAAACCGGCGGCAGCGGCATTTTGTGGTGTATGAGGCCGGCCGCAGCAGTGTGGTGGACTTTTTTTCCGGGAAACGGGCCCTGACGCTGGCCGGGGAAGAGCTGGCGGAGGATCCCGCGCTGCACGACTTTCATGTATCGGGTAACCGTATCCGCCGGGGTACCCGGGAGGTGATCCATATTCCGGCGGAACACAGCGATACGTTGTTTGTCAGTGGCGGATTTGCCCGGCGGGATGGCCTGGTTGTTTTTGAAGGGGCCCGGATGCTGATTGTATCTGAACAGTCCCCGTCATGGCTGCTTCAGCTTCCGGCGTTGGCAGGACCGGATCCGGAGCGGGGGCCCGCCGGCGGGTTGCCCTGTATTGATTACCTGTTGCTGACGGGGAATCCTCGCCTGGAGCTGGAACCTTTGCTACAATATATCCGGCCGCGAAAAGTAATCATTGACGGGCCGGTCAGCCCATGGAACGCGCGGCAGTGGGCTGAGGTATGCCATGAGGCGGGGGTAGCGGCCTGGGATGTGTCACAGCAGGGAGCCTATGAAGCAACCGTCATGATAAAGCGGTAGGAGAACCCGGTGGTTAAATGATAAGTGACCGGGGTGACTGAAGATACGCCTGGTGTATGCCGGTCAGGTGGCTGCCGTTCGGGTGGCTGGTGGTTAAACGGCAACCGTCATGATGAACGTAACCAGCGGGGGTACGAGGATGGTCAGTACGATTCCGTGAAAAAGGGCAATGATGGCAAATTCTTTGCCTGAAGCGGTGGTGATGATCGGAAGGGTGGTGTCCATGCTGGTGGCTCCTGCTGAAGCCACAGGGGCCAGGCGGCCGAACCAGAGCACCATTAGGGGTGCCAGCAACAGGGTGGTGATCTCTCTGATGATATTTGACAGCAATGCGATCACGCCCAGGCTTTCGCTGTGCAATTGGGTGATGATGATACTTGACAGGCTGTAATACCCAAAACCGGCCCCCACGGCGAGCCCTTCCGGTATGCTTACGCTGTTGAGCAGAAGGGCCACGGGCAACACCCCGGCAAACGTACCGGCAATGGTTGCTGCCGGAAGTAACAGTAATCGCGCCCCTTGTTGTTTTATGACCAGCAGCGAACGGCTGTCGGCCCCGATGCTGATCCCCACCAGCAACATCAGCAGGTAAAGGGCATAGGTGCTGGCATCCGAATCTGTGACTGAGGCCGGAAGCCAGCCGGTATACCCGAAGAGTACTCCGGCCGCAAAAAACAATAAGATGTACAGGCTGTTTCTCATAACCACTGTAAATTTTGCATTCTTGTGCTCCCTGTTAATCAGTCTTTTGCTCTGCTGTGCGAGGTTTTATATCTGCCTGCAGAGGAAGTATGCTGTGCACGGTTTGTGTATCGGCGGGCAGCATCTCTGTACGTTTACTTCCGGGAAAAATAAACCTTCCAGAGCAGCAATGCCAGCAGCACGCTGCCCAGTACCCCCGCCGTACTCAGCAGCAGGGCGGAAAGCCCCAGCGACGGCAGCCCGGCCATGATCACCGGATCCCTGCCGATGGCCACTCCCAGGAAAAACAGCAACAGGAATATGCTCCAGATGATCAGCTTTTCCAGGAAACGGATCAGCCTGACCTGCCGTCGCAGCAGGTAGCCGGCGAGCATGCCTCCGAACATCAGTAAAAGAATTTCAATCATATGGTAATCATTTAAATTCCAGGCGGTTTTCAACAGCGCTTAACGGTTGCTCCCTGACCCTGACCGGTTGTTCGCTGGCCCGCAGCGGTTTCTTTGCGACCTGAACGGTTATTCGCTGGCCCGCAGCGGTTTCTTCGCGACCTGAACGTTTTTCTGTAACCCGGAATGGTTTCTGCGAACCGTTACAGCTTCCTGTCGGGTGCAGGTAGTGTGCTGTTTATTACAAACTCTCAGGGCCTTCTCAGCAGGTACTCAATGAAGGAGCCTTTGTAACCCTTCAGTAATATCCGTTGCCCGGGCTCAGGTTCCATTTCGTAGGTCATGTCATTGCGCCGGTAAAGGTTCTCAATACGGATGCCGTATTCCTGGGAAATATCATGCATGGTATCGCCGGCACGGGCAATATGGTAGTCTGCACCGCCGCGCCGCCGCTTGGGCTGCAGGAAAACCTTTTGCCCGGGGGTGAGTTGCTCATTGTCTCCCAGGTCGTTGTAACGAATGATCTGCCAGGGACGAACATTCATCTCACTGGCCAGCGACTGGGGGGTATCCCCTTCACGGGCTACTACATAATCAATGCGGTTGTATTCCCGGATTTGCCGTCTGCCGGTGGCTGTTACCGGGGTGAAGCCGGAATCGCGGGCAGTGGCGGATATGGCTGTTCTCTGCCCTGGTCTTTCCCGGTCATCGACAAACCACCTGTCTGCAATATGATAGGCCGGGTCAAGGGCTTTTTTGTCGTATTGATGCAGTTCATGTTCCCTGATCAGCCGGATAAGGTTAGCGGGGTAACGCGGATTGGTGGCGTAACCGGCCTGGCTCAGCCCGTATGCCCAGGCCTCGTAGTTGGTCGGCTCCAGTTCAAAAAGAAAGGCGTACCGGGGGCGGGTGGTCAGGAACTCGGTGTGGTCCAGGAAAGAATGCAGGGGGCTGTGATAAACCCGGAAGCATTCGTCTGCTTCGTCGTCATCATAATAATAGGTGTCGCCGGTCCAGTTATGGCATTTGATCCCGAAGTGGTTGTTGGCCTCCACGGCCAGCTCGCTGTTGCCGAACCCGGATTCCAGGATGGCCTGGGCCAGCTTGATGCTGGCAGGTATGCCCGCCTGACGCATCTCCGCCATGGCGATGTATTTATACGTTTCGATGTATTCGGGAAGCGACTCCCGTTGTTGTGCGAAAACCATTGAGGGAAGTGCCAGTGCACAAATCAGCAGCTTTTTGAAAATGCCTTGCAAAAATTGATGCATAAACACTATTTTTGGTAGTTCAAACGGGCTCAAACAAGTCCCAAAAATACATCAATTCCTTTAGCTGCAGATGGAAACCCTCAAAAAATATTTCTCCGGCCTGACTATTGACCAGTTGCAGAAACTGGAGGCACTGGGGCCAATGTATGAGGACTGGAATCAGAAAATCAATGTGATCTCAAGAAAAGACATGGCGCACTTCTACCTGCGTCATGTGATGCACTCCATGGCCATCTACAAAGTAGTGGGCTTCAAAGCAGGGGCATCCGTTATGGATGTGGGCACCGGGGGAGGATTTCCCGGCATCCCGCTGGCCATATGCAACCCGGACACCAATTTTCTGCTGGTAGATTCCATTGGTAAGAAAATTAAGGTGGTGCAGGATGTGGTTGAAAAACTCGGACTAAAAAATGTGAAAGCCAGGCAGTGCAGGGTTGAGGAAATTGGTGAAAGGTTTGATTTTATTGTCAGCCGGGCTGTAAAACCGCTCCCCTTGTATATGTCGTGGGTGAAGCACAATATCAGGGATGAATCCCGGCACGTGCTTCCCAACGGGGTGTTGTACCTGAAAGGAGGTGATTTTTCGCAGGATCTGGCCGGTCTGGACTGGCGTTATACCATCTTTGAGCTGTCCGGTTTTTTTGCGGAACCGTTTTTTGCCACCAAGAAGATTGTACACGTTTACCGATGAATAATTTCGATAAAAGAAATATAATTGTATCTTTGAGAAAGTAAAAATTCTTCAAAACATAAAAAACAACTCTCATGAGCACTGAAAAGGAAAAATCTGCCGGTCAGGGCAAAGACAAGGCGGTAAACAAGGAAAAGTTGAAGGCGTTGCAGATGACCCTTGACAAAATCGAAAAATCTTACGGCAAGGGAACCATCATGAAACTGGGTGATTCAGTGGTTGTTCCCGTGGATGTGATCCCCACAGGGTCGCTGACGCTGGATATGGCCCTCGGAACGGGCGGTCTTCCCAGGGGAAGGGTCGTGGAGATCTATGGGCCTGAATCATCGGGTAAAACCACCCTGGCCATTCACGCCATTGCTGAAGCCCAGAAACAGGGAGGTGTGGCTGCCTTTATTGATGCGGAAAATGCGTTTGACAGCAACTATGCGGCCAAACTGGGTGTCGACATTGAAAACCTGCTGGTCAGCCAGCCCGACAATGGGGAACAGGCGCTGGAGATCACGGAAAACCTGATCCGTTCAGGAGCGCTTGACATTATTGTGATTGACTCGGTAGCGGCGCTTACACCGAAAAGTGAGATTGAAGGAGAAATGGGTGATTCCAAAATGGGTTTGCAGGCCCGGCTGATGTCTCAGGCCCTGCGAAAACTCACCGGTACCATCAATAAAACCAATTGTTGTTGTATATTTATCAACCAGTTGCGGGAAAAGATCGGGGTGATGTTCGGCAACCCTGAAACCACCACCGGTGGAAATGCCCTGAAGTTTTATTCGTCTGTGCGGATCGATATTCGCAGAGCTGCCCAGATCAAGGAGGGTGACAGTATTATGGGTAACCGTACCCGGGTGAAGGTGGTGAAGAATAAACTGGCTCCGCCTTTCCGGCAGGCAGAATTCGATATTATTTACGGGCAGGGAATCTCCAAAGTGGGTGAGATCATTGACCTGGCCGTTGACCATAACATCATTAAAAAATCCGGATCCTGGTTCAGCTACGGCGATACAAAGCTGGGGCAGGGCCGGGATGCTGTCAAGCAACTGCTGCTGGATAACGTGGAACTGTCTGATGAACTGGAAAATAAAATCAAGGAAGCCATGGTGGAAAATCCGAAGGCTTAACCCGACACACTTGTGCTAACCAAATACAATAATCATGATGACTCGACGGATTGTAACGACAATTTTTTTATGTATGGCATTTTCTGCATTTTCGATGGGGCAATCGCAACCGATGACCCCGGAAACCCTCTGGGAGTTCGGACGCCTGGGTGATGTCCGGGTTTCTCCCGACGGAGCAAGCATCCTTTTTGGTGTCACCCATTACAATATTGAAGAGAACAAAGGGCTGCGCGACCTTTTCGTGATGCCTTCCGGTGGCGGGGAACCGGTCAATATCACCAATTCTGATGTGTCTGAATCAGCGGCAGTCTGGCGTCCGGACGGCCGGCGCATTGGCTTTATGAAATCCACCGGCAATGGCACCCAGCTCTTTGAGATGGATCCCGATGGAAATAATGTGGAGCAACTCACCCGCATTGAAGGGGGGATCACCGGGTTTGGGTATGCACCAGATTTGGCGCATATCTATTATACCAAACGGGTAAAAATTCTCGAGACTACGGAAGACAAACACCCCGACCTGCAACATGCCAATGCGCATATAGCCGATGACCTGATGTACCGCCACTGGGATCAGTGGAGCGACGGAACTTTCAATCATGTGTTCGTGGCTGATTATTCAGACGGGCAGGTGGGTACCGGTCGTGACATCATGGAAGGCGGACCCTGGAGTTCGCCTGTGCCTCCCTTCGGGGGAAGCTCTCAGATTGCCTGGAGCGCTGATGGCCGTTACCTTGCTTACACCTGTAAAAAGAAGGTGGGAAAGGACTGGACGACCACCACCAACACCAACATCTATTTTTACGACCTGCAAACCGGGGAAGTAAAGGACATGACCCCCTTCAATGACGGATATGACAAGAATCCGGCGTTTTCGCCTGACGGACGATATATGGCCTGGGAAAGTATGGCCACAGACGGCTTTGAGTCTGACAAGAACCGCATCATGATCATGGATATGGAAACCGGTAAATACCGGGATTACTCCGCCGGGTTTGACCAGAGTTCAAGCAGCTTTGCCTGGTCAGATGACAGCCGGACACTGTATTTTGTCAGCGGCATTCATGCTACTTACCAGTTGTATGCGCTTGATATCGACAGTAGGGAGATTACCCCACTTACAGAGGGGCATCACAATTACCAGTCGGTGACTCCCGCAGGTAACCAGCTGGTGGCACAGCGGATGTCCATGTCGATGCCCACGGAGATCTTCCGCGTTGACCCCCGGAGCGGTCAGCAGGAACAGATCAGCTTTGTGAACCGGGAGATCCTTGACCGCACTCCGATGGGGGAGGTGGAGGAACGCTGGGTCACCACCACGGACGGCAAGGAGATGCTGGTGTGGGTGATCTACCCCCCGAACTTTGACCCGAACCGGGAATACCCTGCTTTGCTTTATTGCGGTGGCGGCCCCCAGAGCGCGGTAAGCCAGTTTTTCTCCTATCGCTGGAATTTCCAGATGATGGCGGCCAATGACTATATCGTAGTGGCTCCCAACAGGAGAGGGTTGCCGACTTTCGGACAGGACTGGAATGACCAGATCAGTGAAGACTGGGGCGGACAGAATATGGACGATTATCTCAGTGCCATTGATGCGGTGAAGCAGGAGCCTTTTGTGGATGAGAATCGCCTGGGTGCAGTGGGCGCAAGCTATGGGGGATACAGTGTGTTCTGGCTGGCCGGTCACCACGAGGAAAGGTTCAGTGCATTTATTTCCCATTGCGGTTTGTTCAACCTGGAGAGCTGGTATGGCAGCACAGAAGAGATGTTTTTTGCCAACCATGACATTGGCGGTGCCTATTGGGAAGATCCGAAACCTCACAGTTACGAATTCTCTCCCCATTTGTTTGTAGATCGCTGGGATACCCCCATGATGGTGATCCACGGAGCCAAAGACTACCGTGTTCCTTATACGGAGGGGCTTCAGGCGTTTAACGTTGCGCAGTTACAGGGGATTCCGTCCCGTCTGTTGTTTTTTCCTGAAGAAGGTCACTGGGTGCTGCAGCCACAGAACGGCATCCTCTGGCAGCGTGAATTCTTCAAATGGCTTGATGAATGGCTGAAATAAACAAATCAGATAAACAACCACTATGGCATCAGGCCTTCCTGATTGCCATGGTGGTACTTTTGGCCGTGCTTTTTATTTATTCCCGTGGTTACAGGGCCTCAAACCGGGCCCGTATGCCCGCGGATACTTCTGAAAGGCAGGCTTTTCCAGATACATTAAGAACCCAGAAAGATATGCGGGAAACCCTTCATGCCCCTGAACGTGATATTGGTCCGGAACAATTGACCGGTCGGGTGGATCCGGCCAGTGATCCCGGGCTGGTGGTGGTCAGTGACGCGTATGCAAGCCGTGCCGGAATGTATTTACGAGAAGAGGCCTATGCCGCTTTCAGGGAATTGCATGCTGCCGCAATGGCTGACGGCATCCGGCTGACTATTTTATCAGCCTTCCGGACCTTTGAGCACCAGAAAAGGATCTGGGAAGACAAATGGCATGGCCGGAGAGAGCTCCACGGCAACGTGATGGCCACCGACATTGATGATCCCGCCGAACGTGCCAGGGAGATCCTTCGTTTCAGTGCAATGCCCGGAACATCACGTCATCACTGGGGTACAGACATTGACCTCAATAGCCTGCAGAACAGCTATTTTGAATCCGGTGAAGGACAGGAAATTTATGCGTGGCTTATTGAAAATGCATCCCGTTTCGGGTTTTGCCAGCCCTATACGGCACATGGCGACAGGCGTGACGGAGGCTATGAGGAGGAGAAGTGGCACTGGTCCTATATTCCTGTAGCGGGTGAATACCTGGAGGCATACGGTCGTTTGATCTCCTACCCGCAAATAACCGGTTTTGACGGTTCAGAGACAGCATCTTCCATCCGTGTGATTGAAAACTATGTGCTGGATATCAGTCAGGACTGCCTCAGAGTGGAGTGATTGCTACTCGCGGAGGCGGTTGTGAAAANCCGGCGATTATATCCCGACGCGGTAGTAAGAGGCATAGAACAAATACCTCCCCATTATTTCCGCCAGCAGCAGACAGGCTGCCCCCGCATATATCAGCCGGGAAGCGGTCCATTGTGTATCCGGCAGCAGGGTAAACCAGTAAGTAAGGAGGCTGAAGCCGGCAAGCATGAGGATGAGCTGACCGTGTCTCCACCAGGGTGATACCGCCGGGCTGAAGAACCCGCTGCTTGCCGCTGCCACATCCGGTTGGATCAGTAACATATTCAGCAGGCTGATGAATACCGCTGCAGCGATCATCAGGAATACCACATTCTGCATCTGACGGATATCCGGAATATCCGGGTTTTTGGAAAAATACAGTGCCATGAGCACCAGGGTGATACTTCCGCCCAGCATCAGTGCGGAATTGAAAAAGGCGATGGGGGTTGACGGGGTGTTCCAGAGCGGAACGGTTTGAATCATGTAAATTCGGGCCATGCTCCACACCAGAATTACGCCCACAACAAGGGCCGCCAGAAAGAGGTAACTGAACAGATCCCGGTGCGGCACGTTGAAATGCAGGGAAGAGGTGGCAATAAAAAGGCAAAAAGCCAGCATGGAAACCAGCAGGATCTCCCTGCTCAGCCAGGACGTGCCGATGTTGCTGAGTGCATAAACCGAGTGCAGGGGAGTGGCCAGGTGAAAGAAGGATATGGCCAGCGCCACCACCATGCAGCCCAGGGCCGTGACCATCAGTAATTTTTTCAAATCCAGCGGGATGCTTGTTTCGGCGTTTTTCATCACCAGCGAGAAAAGCAGTCCGGCAATAATGATGCCCAGGCTGATCTGTGTCAGCAGGGTGAAAAATACCAGTGGCCATTCGTTGCTGTTCATATACGTAGTTGTTTTATTGGTTCAACGTGGTCTTTTCTCAATATTTTCCGGCAGTGCCCCGGTCTTTCTCCACATGCGTTCTGTTTATCTGCCGGCCGTAACCCTTCGTTTTATCCGGGCAGTAGTTCACGATGTGCTGTTCAGGATTTTACCTCTTCCCGGTTGGCAATCTGTAACTCCGGGCTTCCCGCTTTGCGGGCATCACGATGAGGGGTGATGACAAGGGCCGGTTTGGTATAATGTGATTCGGGCAGCGGAAAGTACGCATTTTCTTTTCCGTACTTCTGCTGAAGCTCTTCCAGTTCTCCGTAATCGAGCACACGCATGGGGCAGGCTGCCACACATGCCGGGGGCTTTCCTTCTTCCAGGTAGTCAGCGCAAAAGCTGCATTTGGTCATTACCTTCTTCTCCTTGTCAAACTGCAGGGCACCNTAGGGGCAGGTCCATTCGCAGTACTTGCATCCCATGCACCTGTCGTAATCGATCAATACCACCCCGTTGTCCTGTTTGACAATGGCTTTATTGGGGCAGGCATCCATACAGATGGGTTCTTCACAATGGTTGCAGGCCATGGACACCTGGTAAGCGAAAATGTTCGGTATCCACGCCGCCCCGCGCTGAACCCAGTCTCCCCCGCAAACTTCATACACCCGGCGCCAGCGGACCCCCATGGGGGAGTCATGCTTGTCTTTGCAGGCTACCTGGCAGGTTTTGCAGCCGGAACAGCCGGAGGCGTCAAAATAAAAAGCCAGTTGTTTCATTTATCCTTTTTTTACTTCTACCATCATGGTGTGCTGGGCATTTCCGAAAGCCAGAGGTGTCCACCTGTGGCTTGTCAGCACATTCACGTTACCCCTGCGGTCAACGCCGTCTTTGTCGGGTTTCCACCAGGCTCCCTGCGGTATATTCACCACGCCGGGCATGATCTTATGTGTCAGCCGGCAGGGAATGCACAGTTTGCCCCTGTCGTTGTAAACCAGCACTTCATCTCCGTCTTTGATGCCCCTGGGATTTGCATCAATGGGGTTAATGAACACCCGTTGCGGAAAGGCCTCCTCGAGCCAGTCGATGCCGTCGTGGGTAGAGTGTACCCGCGACATGTAGTGATGCCCGATGGCCTGCAGGGGAAAGGTTTTACTTTCTTCCCCGAAAGGGCTTTCCCACTCCCTGATGTATTTGGGCACGGCCGGAATGGTATCCGGTTTACCCATGTCGTATAATGTTTTTGAGAACAGTTCCACTTTGCCGGACGGGGTGTTCAGCGGGTGATTCTGCGGGTCATTCCTGAAGTCNCGCAGGGCCACCTTCGGTTCTGTGACCGGCCGGGTGTACACCCCGCGGTTCATTTCGTGCAGTTTTTCCAGGTCCGGGATGTCGGGGAAGCGGGTGTTGCGGTAATACCTTATCGCCCACTCAATCCACTCCTGCTCATTCCTGCCCAGGGTATATTCGTCTCTCAGCCCCAGTCGCTCTGCAAGTTCAGCAGCGATCTGGTAGTCGGTCTTTGTTTCATGGGGCGGTTCCTGTACTTTGGGCATAATGATCACCTCATCCCCGTATTTCCATCCGTCTTCCAGCCCCCACATCTCAAATTGAGTACACACCGGAAGTACCAGGTCGGCATACCTGGCCGAAGGGGTCATGAACTGATCCTGCACCGCAATGAACTCCACAAGGCTTTCATCTTCCAGTATGCTGGCTGTGCGGTTGGTGTCGGCATGCTGGTTGATCAGTATGTTGGACGCCACGCACCAGATCAGCTTGAGGTTGTTGTCCAGTTTATCCATCCCCCTGACGCCTTCTTCCGGCCCCATTTCTTTGCCTCTCAGGATGGCTTCTGTCCAGAGAAATACGGGAATGGAGGCGGGAACCGGATTTCGTCCGGCGGGAAAAATATTCCAGAATGGCCCTCCGTCGTCGGCCTGCAGGGCAATTCCACTGGCCCATCCTCCCGGGATGCCCACATTGCCCGTGATGGCCGCCAGTACGCAGCCTCCCAAAACCGGTTGTTCGCCGTAAGCACGCCGCTGCATCCCGTAACCCTGGTAAAGCATGGCTGGTTTGATGGATCCGTATTCCCGGGCCAGCCGGATAATGGTACTGCGCTGGATGCCCGTAATGGATTCGGCCCACTCCGGGGTTTTGGGTTGCCCGTCGCGGGTACCAAAAATATAATCGTAATAGCTTTCTTCCTCTTCCAGCCCTTCAGGCATCTGCGATTTATCAAAGCCTGTGCAGCAGCGATTGATGAAATCTTTGTCGTGCAGGTCTTCGGAAATGATCACATGGGCCATGGCACTCATCAGGGCGGTGTCTGTGCCCGGGCGTATGGGAACCCACTCGTCGGCCAGGGCCGTGGCGCTCATGCTCATTCTCGGGTCAATGCAAACCACCCTGGCCCCGTTCTCTTTTGCTTTTTTGATGAAGTATTCACTGTTGGTCCCGTCACGCATCTCTGAGGGGTTCCATCCCCACATGATGATGTATTTTGAGTTCACCCAGTCCTGCCGCTGGTTCCCGGTAACACTGGTACCGTAAACGTAAGGGGTGGCACGGCTGATGCAGGCCCAGCTGTAGCTGTTGTAAAATCCAAGTGATCCGCCGTAGAGGTTCATCAGACGGGCCGCGGTCTGCCTCCCGTTGGTCTGGTTGTAACTGCCGGTTCCGTAAGGCACCAGGATGGCAGAATTGCCATATTTTTCCTTGACCCTCTGCAGCTCTGTGGCCATCATATCAAGGGCCTCATCCCAGGAAATTCTTTCAAAACGGCCTTCCCCGCGCTTGCCCACCCGCTTCATGGGGTATTTCAGCCTGTCAGGATGGTATTGACGCCGGCGGTAGGCACGGCCCCTGATACAAGCCCTGAGCTGGGGGTCGCTGATGTCGTCGCCCGGACGGTCGTCGGTTTCGATGCGCACGATCTTTCCTTCCCTGACTGAAAGCTTCAGCACGCATCTGCCACCGCAGTTGTGGGCGGGGCATCCTGCCCTGACAATGACAGTACCGTCTTCTTCGAGTTTGCCCGGCAGCCTGATCCGCTGTCTGTCATCCGTACATCCGATGAGGCTTCCCAAAGTAGCAACTCCTCCGGCAAATACGGCCCCCATTTTCAGGAAGCAGCGCCGGTCCATCCCTTTTTTGTCCGGATCCCCTTCCGGCCATATTTTTTCTATATCATGTTCACGCATAGTAAGGCAGAAAATTGGTCAGTTTCTGAACCCAGTCAGGGTGTTTCCGTTTCCAGGGATTCCATATTCCCCATATTGGCAATGCTCATGGTGAGCACCTTGATCACATCCCGCATGATCTCAATTTCCACCTGCTCCATGGTATCTTCGGGTACATGATAGAGGGTGCGTGTGGCAGCTCCCCTGGTGCCAAAGGTGATGGCAGGGATTTTTTCATTGTAGAAAACGGCACCATCGGTGCGTGGACGTATCTGGTGATTCCAGGGGCGGCTGACCGGGGTGTAGGGCCGGTGCACCCAGGTGTCATTATTGTATTCGATTGCTTCAAGCAAAGACTCCCAGGGCTCGGCGGTGGAGGCAAAAAATGAATCACCCCTTCCGACCATATCCAGGTTGATCATTGCCTTGATCTGTTCGTGGGGGTAGGGGAACGCCTCAATGAAATGTTTTGCGCCCACAAGACCCACTTCCTCGGCGCCGAAAAGCAGGATAACCAGGCTTCGTTTCAGATCTATTTCTGCTGTAGCCAGGGCTTTGGTGATGCCCAGTGCCAGGGAAACACCCGAGGCATTGTCCATGGCACCCGGGAACAAAACGGGCATCATCCCGAGGTGGTCCAGATGGGCACCTACTACGATATATTCATCCCTGAGCTGCGGATCACTGCCTTCGATCATGGCCACCACGTTGGAGGTTTTTCCGTCCGGATAATATTCGGTGGTCAACCCGAGTGTGGCTTCTTTGCCTGTGCTGAATGACATGGGTGTGAGGGTGGAGCCGATATGGTCCCTGACTTCCTCCAGCTCATAGCCTGTTCCGGCCAGCAGGTCTTTCACCACCTGGTCGTTGGCCGCCAGGAAAATAAAGTCTTCGTCGGCTGTGGGTCTGGGGCTGGCCACATGATAAGCAAAGATCAGCCCTTTGGCTCCGTTCTCCAGTGCGAATTTTACTTTGTTGGAATGATCCACGTAGGGCGCCCACAACATCAGGCTGTCCTGGTTGGTGCCGCTGTATGGTACGCCGAGTTCGGT
>SL_3KL_010_SEDDRAFT_10002854_pt1 | contig 15748 bp, 7 predicted proteins | sample SodLakKL_010_SED_2_FD_10381 | JGI IMG/M metagenome (IMG submission 10381) | reverse complement strand
CATGAGGATGTGTTGATGCGTATTTCCTCGGGGAATCGGCCTTGAGATTCGGACTGCGTTTCAAATATGGTTGAACCGGAGGGATTGATGACCGTGATGTCTATGCGAGCCGGTTCGGATGTTTCAAACCGGATGTTGGTGTGGTCGTCTGCGGGATTGGGCCAGTTGTAGGTCTGCTGTTCGTTGAGCAGTCCAAATTCCGGTCGTTGCAGCCGCTCACGTTCCATGTTGTAACCGGCTTTGTTGCCCGGCTGGTTTCCATAGACGGATCCCCAGGCAACTTCGCCCAGTTCGGGAAGAACCCATGCACGAACCTCGCCGGTCAGGGAGACGGAGAACAGTTTTTCATCGGCAATCAGCAGCGGCAGCATGGCAGGCTGATCAGCATAGGTTGTGTTTGGCGGGCTTGCGATCAGGCTGCCGACGAGCAATGGAAAACCTTCCACAGGCTGCTGCTGCCGGTCAAACGCGTGTATTGTCACGGTGAGCGTGTCGCTAACAGCCATAATGATCTCCTGCTGCCCGTCACCTGTAATGTCCGCCAGCAATGGGGAACCGGCAAACCGGCTATCACGGGGAGCACGCATCGGGAAGAAATCCAGCACGCCACCGTCACGGTTGAACCCGAATACCTGGTTGGTTTCGAAATCGGTCACGAAGATTTCAAGGGCATGATCTCCGGAAAAATCGCCGAAAGCCGGCCATGAGAGAGATTCGGAACGTATCAGGGAGGTGACCTGCCACTCATCGCGACCGGAACGGTCCACAATCTGCAGACGATGGTCTGTCAGGATGAAGAACGAAGGCCCGGAGTCACCTGTGAAACGCAGGTTTCCGGTATATTTTCGGCGGGAATCCATATCCTCCCGTTCCAAATCGAACGAGAAGGAATTGTCGGATAGGGTGAACCGGTCGTTTTTGATGAAGGCGGTGATACCGTCGACCAGCCCGCTTTGCTGCCGGGATTCGGCGAGCTCCGGAAGCAGTGTGCCATCGGGGGTCATCCGCACCCTGGTCATGTCGGCCAGCAGGATGTCGCCCTCGCCCTGGCTGCCCTGTCCGAGACTGATGAGGCCGGGTCCGGCCGCGATATCCTCAACCTCCCAAAGCAGCGACCAAACACCGTTTTGAAGCGACCAGGAGCGTACGGTTTGCTGAGTGGCATCCGCGGTATCTCCGGTATCTCCGGTTCGGAACTGGCCTGAGGTGAACCTGTTGCCCATCACAAGAGGGGAAGTTGGTTCGGCATGGGGCAGAAATGCGTAGTTGCGCTGTGGCTGGTTTAGACCGGATCCGTTATCAGGCGGGTTACCCGGCGCACTGTAAGGCGCGGTATCAGACACGGCACCAGACGCGGCATCAGGCGTGAAATTAGGCGCAGCATCAGGTGCGAAATCAGGTGCGGTCACCGGCGTACTGAAAAATCCATCCGGTACAGGGATCAGCAGATGGCCGTCGCCGTTCTGGATATCAGTTACGATTGCCGGGCTTGCCGGGAACAACCCTGATTCTGCCGGGAAGGCCGATGGTGCGGGAATTGCCGGAAATGAGGGGGTAACCGGTTGGGTGTACGTACCGTCCAGTGAGCGGGCAAAGAAGTAGGCTTCGGGGATGTTGTCCGAGAAATCGAAAAACTCGAAGTAAGAGGGGCTTCCGGTATTGCTTTGGTTGGACGGGCGGGTGTCCGGTCCAAACCGGTTTTGGTAGACCACGATGCTGTCGCCCCGGGCGGTGATGACGGTGAAATCGTTGCCTGACCACCAGAAGTCAAAAGCGTGGCCATTGGTGAAGCGGTTCTGTTCCAGTCCGGGCTGGCGTCCGATATCACGGGCGCCGTCGGCTTCCACAAGTTGCACGCCACGGCGGTTGCTGTTGGCATTGACGCGATTGTCTCCGATGGTGTTCCGGATCACTGACTCGTCGATGTGCCAGATCAGCATGCCTCCATTGAGGATGCGGTCATCGTCTGTACCGCGGATGCCATCACGGCCGGCATCAGGTCCGCCGGGGAGGCTCCAATCGAAGCTGCTTACGTTGACGATCACGCCCGGATCAAGAATTTCGTCGTAATCGGCGGAATTGAAGGGGTCGAACCGGTAGTCGTCGGGCTCAATGGTGCGCGTGACATATTGTCCGTCAGGTCGCCGGATGGTAACTTCAAGCGGTTGTCCGGAGGGGTTTCGGTGGCGGTTTTCAATCAGGAAGTATTCATCGCGGCTGATGGCGTGGCGGGCCAGGGCGTTGGGCTGCCGCAGGGATATAGCGGGGAGCCGGACGGGGTTGCCGCTGTCCAGGTCGATATCAAACGGTTCCAACCATCCAAGATGCATCTTCTCCCACGCTGAGGGTTCGGGAGGGAACAAGCCCAGGTAGGAGAAGATGGAGGCACCGTCCATGAGTCCGAAGCGTCCGATGGCCGAAGCCCCGGTTTCCGTGTTGAACAGGTCAGGCAAGCCCAGGAAACTGCCGATATTGGCCACAAGGATGCCGTTGATTGAGAGTTCCAGCACATATTCTTGTCCGGTTATATCTTCGCCCGGGCGAGATTGTGTCTGTGGCAGGAGGGCGGTGTTGGTGACGCGGATATCCGGATCACCGATATCAAAGCCTCGGAAACCAGGATCGTCAAGCAGGCGTCGCAGGGATTCGGTGCCCAGATAGACGGAAGGGATATCCTGCGGTGTTTTGGTAAGGCTGGTACCCATCAGTTCGATGTTACGCCCCGATCCGGCATGGAAGATGATGAACATGGTGCTCCCGTCTTCGTAACCATCCAGGTCAGGCGGTGCGATCTGTCCCGCTGTTTGCCAGGCATCACGCGCCAGGTTGGCAAGTTTGAAATTTTCTTCTCCCGTTTCCCCGAGTGGAGCGTAAGCGCTCATAGGCTCATCCAACCGGATGATTTCAGGGAGGATGTGGTATTCGATGTTCAGTTTTCCGTCTGATACGGTCTGGAAGTAGTTTTTTGCAAATTCGAGGTGGGCTTCAAAGTAACCGCGGTCGTGTGGCAGCGGATCGATAATGATATCGTCACGTTGTAGAAATGGCAGGTCGAAGGTTCCGTTACCGGTGGTGAACCGGTTGTCCTCCTCCTGAAATTCGACCATTACGGCCAGTATCCGGATCGTGCCGAGTGCTCTTGCATTCGCGGTTGCTTCAGAGGCAGAGAAATGGGGGGATGGAAGCGGCGAATCAGCAGGCGGGGATGCCCCGGCTGCAATAGTAAAAAGCAGGAGCCCGATTGCTGTAATCAGGCTCCTGCTTCTCTGCAAAAAATCAAGCATTCGTTTCGGATGACGGTTGCAGTGATAGAGAAATGATTAGAAGTTCAGCAGTGCCGAGAAGCGGAGGGTATTTGCGAGCGGGTGATCTTCTTCCAGTGTGTAGATATAGCTGAAATCGACACCAAAAATATTGTATCGAAGTCCGGCACCCAGCGTGATGAACTCACGGCCACCGTTGTTGGGGGACTCATAAAAATAGCCGGCCCTGAGGGCAAAAAGACCGTCATACCAGTATTCGGCACCCAAACCGATCATCAACTGCTCAAGAAGAGGCACTTGCACGACACCAGTACCGTCATTTCGGGCGAGCGTGTCCCAGGAACCCACCAGTGCCCTGAGGGAACTCATGCCGGTTCCGTCATCTTCCATCCGGGCCATGATCTTGGAGATGTCATTGCTGATGGTCAGGGTATTGAAGCCATTGCGGTCCAGGTTCATATTGTAGGCCCAGCCGACACGCAGCAGTGTGGGGAGCGCATCTTTCTGCGCTTCATCGGTGTACTGGATGGAGGGGCCAAGATTGGAGAGATTGAACCCGGCACGCAGTTGCGCCTCACGACCGACAACCGTGAACGGATTGGTCCGGTACAGAGCGGCGATATCCACACCAACACTGGTACCATTACGCGCGGTTTGTCCGCTAACCTCGGTGCCGGGAGGAACAAGGTTGCTGAAGATGAACCGGATTCCCGTGCCAAGTGCAAAATTGTTGTTGATTTTGAATCCGTAGGATAAGCCTGCGGCAAATTCATAACTGGAGAATGTTCCCAGCAGGTTGTTGGCTTCATCGCGCATTTCCTGTTCGCCCAAATTCAGGAACGTGATGTGAGCTCCGATGGCCCCGACACCCTCGACATAGTAGCGGCCAGCCAGGTAGTCGTAAAACATGTCGACACCGAAGTTCGGCAACCAGTCGGCATGGGTGAAATTGATTTCGTGTCCTTCCTGAAAAGCAAGTCCAGCCGGATTCCAGAAGATGGCCGTTGCGTTATCGGCAAGGGCAACACCGGAGTTACCCATACCGGCGGTCCGGGAATCGGGTTCAATCTGCAGGAAAGGAACAGCCGTAGAGGCAACCTGTGCCATGGATACCCCGCTGCTGACAAAAAGCAACGCGGCTATGGCTATGGCGGTGAAGGTTTTTTTATTAGTTGGCATGGGTACGATAGCTTCTGGTTTCAAGTGCATGTGGATAATGGAAAAATTAGCGTAAAATGACAAGTCGTTCAATGGTGTCCCGAATCTGTCTTCCCTGATCGGTTTCTAAGCGCACCTGTACATGGTACAGATACGTTCCCGAAGCCAGGCGGTGCTGGTCATCGTCACGCCCGTGCCAGTCAATCCGGACCATGTTGCCGCCAGGGATGTACTGCTCCCTGCGGATGGTCGTCACCGGCTGTCCTGATAACGTAAAAATCCGGATATTAATATCCATCGGGACTCGGGGCTGATTGTGTTCAAAAATGAAACTGGTGAAGTTGTGCATGGGGTTTGGGTAGTTGAAGACGTTTCGGATCTGCAGGTCCTGGCTGTCGAGCACCTGGAAGGAGACTTCGGACTCGCCCAGATTGTTGAATACGTCCCATGCACGGATACGCAGCCGGTAATGGCCTTCCTGAAGTTGGTTCAGCGGATATTCAATGCGGCCGCTGGTGAAATCGTCCAGGTCACTTTGGTAATATTCATTCAGATTGATGATCCTGCGGGATGTAAGATCCTCATCGCGTTCCAGGATGGCCACAATTTCGTGGCCTACTCCGGCGCCGGTGGTATTGATGCCGGCATTGTCACGCAGCAGGACGATCAGTTGCGGGGAGTCGTCGACCACTCCACCGTCAATGAACATCTCGTCGTTCATGTAGATCTCGATCTCCGGTCCGCTGCCGTCGTCGATGGCATCCGGATTGCGTCCACGGATGCGGAACGCGGAGCTGGCGCCCACAGCGTCCATGTCACGTTCGCGGGCATAGGTCTGCACGCGGCCCGGGCTCATGGAGTAGGAGACGTCCTTTGGGATGATGAACTCACTCTGGAACTGTCCGCCGCTGACAGAAACGCGGCCGTTGAAAAGGGCGTCGGTCTGCACGTAGTAGCCGCAATTCGGCAGGTGACAGTTGGAGTTCTGAACCCAGTCGAAGTCCGGATAGCGCACCAGGCGCCTGGCGTCGAACACGCGCACATTGGCCTCGCCGTCGTAGGAGGTGTTGATCGTTCCGTCAGGTTGGCTGACGTGGCCGCTGAGGGTGACGCGGTCCAGGGCGCGCAGCTCGAAAAGGGAGTCGGGTTGAATCTCCTGACCGTTGATATGCGTGATCTCCATGCGGGAGTTGGGCAGGCCGATGCGCATGGCAGGGTCCCCCAGCAGGATGAATTTGCGGGAGTTGAACACCGAGCCGACAGGTGTGATCTTGGTGCGTCGGAAGATATCGCCAAGGCGCTGGGGCTTGCCGTCGGGTCCGCGGCGCGTCATCTCCCGGGTCAGGGCAATATTCAGACCGAAGTTCAGGATACCGGGATTGGGAGAGGTGTATACAACGCGCGTTGTGGTCAGTGCGGCAATCAGGCCGCCATCCGGATGTAGCAGCATTTTTTCGGCGCCGGAATTGTCCTCGGTGTCGTCGAAGCGTCCGAAGGAGCAGGTGGCGGTGACCATGATCGAGGGCCGGTTGCGATTGGTCAGACGAAAGATATCGTCGGCGGTGAAGAGGCGCTGGTCGGTCAGGAACTGCTCGGCGCCGTGTCCCGAGAAATTGAAGACCATTGTGCCTTCATTGATACGGTCGATCATGGCCTGGGTGGCCTGGGGTACGCGCGGTCCGGCGCTGGTATTTTCAAGAGGAAAGGAGATTTGATAGATTTTTTCAACCCGAATTCCTGTGGCATCCTGGTCGATCACGTCGGCGGTTCCGTCTGCGTTGAGGATATGCAGATCGCGGTCGTTAGATCTGCCCGCCATATGGTCATCGGCGATAAAGGTAAACAGGCTGCGCCAGTCGCCATGGTTGCGCGGGTCCTCATAGGCCTTGATTTTGTCGACCAGAAGCCGGGCCTCTTCCACGGTCTGGATCGGAAAGCGTCCCACACCGATATCCATCAAATTTATGGGGTTGTTTGGCGTAGAGCTTTCTGGCCACAATCCCTCGTTGTCACCCATGAAGGTGAAGAAGTCATCGCTGCCATAGCTGTAGACCCGGTCGATGGACTCCTCACTCTGGTAGGTAAACACGTGGTTGCGCATCGCGGGATTTGCGATCAATCCCTTGTAATCGTATGTCGTTCCGCCAAACATCAGCAGATACTCCGGTTGGCGCTGCCCGGCGGCCGCAGCGCGGTCGTAGAGGTGTTTCACATAATCACGCAGGGCGACAAAGTCGGGAACTCCGCCATTGAATTCGTTGAATATCTGATTTTGGGTGACTAACACCGGGGTCAGGCCATCACGGTCACGACGGTAGTCAGCCAGACGCCGGGCCTCATCCAGGAACTTCTCTGCCGTGATGATCACATAATCGGGATACGCCGATGGATTGCGGATGTTTTGGTTGGCAATGGACTCTCCGGGCGCCGGCCGGCGGAAGATGCTTTGGGCAAGGAAGCGGCGATTGCGGGCCGAGGAGTGAGTCACCGTGTAGGCATTGCCGGTTTGTGAAACCTGCAACCGGACCGGCTGCGAGGGATCGGTTACGTCCAGGACGATAGGCTGACTGGTGAAGCCTGTGAGCCGGTAGCGCACCAGGCTGCCGTCGCCATCCTCGGGCGGATGGAAGGCCAGGCGATTGCCGGTGGCCTGAAGGGTGCGGTCGGCGCGGATGCGGATCCAGTAAACCCAGCCTCGCGAGCCGCTCATGGGGTTCTGGAAATTGGCTCCGATGGTGATGATATCGTTGTTCAGCGAAAAGCCGTTCAACGTCTGGCGCAGTTGGCGTATCTCAGCTGACCTACCCGTTGCACTCGTCAAGGAATTGATTGCAGGTATGTTAAGGTCCGGCAGTGCCGTGCTGCCATTGACTGTGAAGCTGAAACGGGAAGGCGAGGTTGACCGGGCGGCCATGGAGACCCATATCTCGATATTCGATCCCTGACGGAACCCGGCCAGCGTATCGGTGAAAATGGTTTGGGACGGGGAAGTGAGCGGATCGAACCCCTGGCCAAACCACTGGGTGCCTGACTTGATTCGCGATTCGGATTTTTCACGGTCCTGCTCAAGCCAGCGGAAGTCACGGAATTCGGTAACGTCACGTGTCGCCGAACCCGACGGGGCCGTAGTGCCCAGGCGTAATCCGCTTTCCTGACCGACGGTCAGGTAAACATAATTGTTTCTGCTGTAGGGGTGCAGCCGGTGCTCAAAACGGTTGAGGGTTGTATTAAAAAAGCCTCTGTTTGGTCCGTTGGAATAGAAAATGACACGGTCATCGCTGCCAAAACTGCCATCGGACTCACCTTCAACGATAATCGGGATTTGTGCCAGCTGTGGACGCGGATCGCTGTTCCGATGGGGCAGTTCGTAGCCGGGTGTGGTCCAGACCTGAATGTTACGTGGATCGATCTGAGAGACGCTGATGCCCAGATCCTCCAGGTAATCGGAGTCAAGGTAATAGATATGGTCTTCGGTAATGGGAATCCGGTACCACTGTCCGCTGGCGAGCGGGCTGTCGGCTGTCAGGGAGGCAGTGAGGGAAGCGTCGTCACGGGTTGAAGGTGCTGTCCGATCCAAACGCGGTGTCACAGCGGCGTCTGCATCCTCAAATACCCGGATGCGCATATGGCGGATGACCTGGAAGGTGGTGCCCTGCGGCTCGTTCTGGCGTGCGACGTGAATGGTCAGCGGTGCGACCATCTGCCCGCGTGTGTATCCGGGCTGCCCGGTCTGGATCACAGGGATATCACGACCTGCGATCAGGTACTGCCCGGGATGATGAACGTAGTGCATTTGGCTGGAATCGGCCCGTACAGGCACGATCTCCTGTTCCATGACACGATAGCGGGCCTGCCCGTCACTCCAGGGCACCATGAGATACTCCGGAGCTGTGATCTTCAGCCGCTCATTGACCAGTTCATAATCGGTAAACCCGTCTGCCTGACTGATGACCCGCAAATGCTGCGCATGGGCGTCAGTCGCAGCTCCGCCGCTCAAAAGCACAAAAAATGCAAACAGAATGCCGAGTGATGCTATGAAAGATCTTGGTATTGCCATTCAAGGGTGTGCCGGGTAGCACCGTGTAAAACTGGTTATTAGTTAGGGTTGCATGAGCTCTCTTGCTCTTTGCCGGCGTATTCCCTAAAACAGTGGATTATCTGTTTTTTGTGGATGGGGTTGCCGGTGAACCCGGGGTCCGTAACCGTTGTAACAATAGGCAATATCTTTTTCTTGAAAGGTTCTTTTTAAATTACATTCAAGCATTGTAAAAGTCAATTCGCTGAACACATATCATAACGATTCTCTGAAGGAAAATCTTGCAGGGGATTATCAGAGCCGCAACGCCAGTGGCACCGATTTAAAAATCCGCTTCAGGACAATCGCTCCACTACCATGGCCGATGCGCCGCCACCGCCGCTGCAGATACCGGCACAGCCCCAGTTTTTGTCATGCCGGCGGAGTGCGTGGATGAGGGTTACCAGTATCCGTGCGCCGGAGCAGCCTAGCGGGTGGCCAAGCCCGATGGCCCCGCCATGCACGTTGACCCTGGCGGGATCCGCATCCAGCAGTTCGGTATTTATGAGCGTTACCACGGCGAAATCCTCGTTGATTTCCAGAAGGTCCATATCGGCCACGGTCTTTCCGGCCCGTTCGAGGGCGCGGCGCATTGCAGTGGCCGGGCTGGTCGTGAACCATTCCGGTGCCTGCGCGGCGCTGGCCTGGCTGACAAGGCGTGCAATGGGGCGCAGGCCGAGTTCTTTCGCCTTACGGTCGCTCATCAGCAGCAAGGCGGCGGCTCCGTCGTTCAACGATGAGGCATTGGCCGCCGTGATGGTCCCGTCTTTCTGGTAAATCGGCGGCAGTTTCCTCATTTTGGCGGGTTCTATCCGTCCGGTCTCCTCATCGCGGCTTATGACATCGGCCTTGCCTTTGCTGTTGCGGACTTTTACGGTGGCAATCTCGGCTTCAAAGGCATTCTGGTTGTGCGCCAGCTCAGCGCGACGGTACGATTCCTCGGCGAATGCATCCTGCTGGTCACGCGTGATATTATGGGTGGATGCGCACAGTTCGGCCGCGTTTCCCATGTAGTTTTTTTTATACACATCCCACAGGCCATCCTGTATGATCCCGTCCAGCAGCCTGCTGTGCCCAAGTTTGATGCCAAAGCGCGCATCATGGTCGTAATGCGGCACATTGCTCATGTTCTCCATGCCGCCGGCCACCATGATATCCACATCACCGGTCTGGATCTGCTGCATGGCAATCATCACCGCTTTCATGCCGGAGGCCCCGACCTTGTTGATTGTGCAGCTGGACGTGGTATTTTTTAAACCGGCGCGAAGGGCTGCCTGGCGTGCCGGTGCCTGTCCAAGACCTGCCTGAAGCGCATTGCCCATCACCACCTCTTCGATGATGTCCGGATTCAGGCGGTTGTTTTTAAACAGTGCGCCAATGACCACCGAACCCAGGTCCGGAGCGGGGGTGGATCTGAAAGCGCCGCCCAGCGATCCGATGGGCGTGCGGACGGCATCGATGACGACTACTTCTTCCATGATAATTGGGATAGGGGTGTTAAGCGATACGGGCCAAAATCAAATATCGGACTCGTCCCGCCATGAAACAAGCCGCCAGTTGGCGTTTTCATCCGGGCGGGTAAGCAGGAAACTGGCGGAACCGTCGCTGCGCAAAGCCGGTTCGGAAGGCGACAGCACTACTGTCAGATTGAACCGGCGGATGACCAGGATCGACTCCTGCGCAGAGTCATTGGCCGTATCCACCTGAAACTGATCAATGATGTTGTTCCAGCGCAATGAGATGTCGTAGCTGCGCGAGAACATGTTGTAGGTGCTGTTCATCTCTTCGGAGCGGCTCCAGGTTACATCCACATTGCGCTCGTAGTCCCGGAATGTGAACGTAAACTCGGGGTGGATGAGCGGTCCGTAGAGAGACGTGTCCCGCAGTTCGTAGGACTTCTGGAACCGGGTGTAGAACCCCTCGATGGTCGACGGATCACCGAGAAGGTCGGCAATAGGGTCACCCTCCAGTTCACCGGGGGCGAACGGATTGATGCAGGCGGTTGCCAGGAAAGGCAGCGCCACGAGCATCGCCAGGATCAGGAGTATGGATGAGCGGCCGGGAGTCATCGATGGTCGTTACGGGTTGGACCGGTTATGTAACGTAAATGGCTGGTATGATTGTTTGAAAAGGGTGGACTGGTAGATCGAGGATGCTGGTTATCCCGTTCAGGTAACATAGTTGGGGGTGAATATCAACTGAGGGTTTTCTTGAATGCATGATCCAGGTCGGCTATCAGGTCGTCTATGTCCTCGATTCCGACCGACAGCCGGATGAGCGAATCGCGCAGACCGGCCGCTTCACGAATATCTTTGGGGATGGACGCGTGAGTCATGCTGGCGGGATGACTGATAAGCGACTCGACTCCGCCAAGGCTTTCAGCCAGGGTAAAAATGTGCGTGTTGCTCATGAATCGTTCGGCGGTCTGCTTGTCATCCTGTTCCAGGGTGAAGGAGACCATGCCTCCAAAGTCCTTCATCTGCCGGGCAGCGATTTCATGACCGTGGTGATCGGGCAGGCCGGGATAGCGGACTTCGGCCACATGGGGATGGCCTGACAGGTACTCCGTCAGCGCCCGCGCGTTTTCACAGGAACGCTGCACACGCAGGGCCAGCGTCTTCACTCCGCGCAGTGCCAGATAGCAGTCCATCGGTCCGGGCACGGCACCCGTGGTCTTGGTCTGGAAGGCCAGGTTTTCGTAGATATCGTCGTTGCTGGTGCATACGGCACCGCCAATCAGGTCGGAATGTCCTCCAATGTATTTCGTGGTGGAGTGGATGACGGCATCGGCCCCAAGGAGAAGCGGCTGTTGCAATGCAGGTGATGCGAAGGTGTTATCGACGACTGTGTAGGCTTTCTGGTTGGATGCGAGTTCTGCCAGTGCGGCAATGTCGACAATGTTAAGAAGCGGGTTTGTAGGTGTTTCGATCCATAGCATCCTTGTTTTGCCGGTAAACGCTTCCCGGACATTGTCAATGGAGCTCATGTCCAGAAAGGAAAAGCGGATGCCGAAGGGTTCGAAAACCTGGGTAAACAGGCGGTAAGAGCCGCCATACAGATCATTGGTGGCTATTACATGGTCGCCGGGTCTCAGCATTTTGACAAGCGCATCCATCGCGGCACAGCCGGATGCAAACGCTGCGCCATAGCGCGCTTCTTCGAGTCCGGCCAGAAGTTGCTCCAGTGCGGTGCGTGTGGGGTTGGACACCCTTGCGTATTCATGGCCCTTGTGCTTGTTTGGCGCTTCCTGGGCATAGGTTGAGGTAAAAAAAACAGGCGGCATGACAGCGCCCGAGGTTTCTTCGGGTTTCTGTCCGGTATGAATCGTCTTGGTATTGAATTTCATCTGGTTTGATGTTTATGCAGCAAGCTGCGGGACGCCTGGTATTCAAAGGTGCGAGCAGTTAGATTAATGATACTCAATAAGCCTTCGATGTTCAAAAAGAAACAGTGAGAAATTACACGAGTTTGACTCCGTTTCATTCAGCATGGATCAGAAAAGACACCCTGTTTGCAGCTTGTCTCACACTGGTTGGGCTTGTATGGACAGGGTTTATTCCCTGTTGCCGCTCCCATCCTGGCCAAAAAAAAGCCCGGCAACCAAAAGGTTGCCGGGCCGGAGACAAATTTTACCGCGCTCACCACCCTGCAAAACAATCTATTTGACTTGTTTGTTGGTCAGCAGGGCTGAAATAAAGCAATCGTACGTTGGCGGCTGTATCTGAGGGGATTACATGCCGGCTTTTTCTTGTGCCCGCTCTGCTTCCTCGGTCATTCCGAGATTGGTGTAGACACGGAAAAGCGATAACCAGTGCTCCGTGTTATCGGGCTCCAGCTCCGCCGCTTTTTCGTAATGCGGGAGAGACTGTTCCAGATATTCGCGAGCCTGACGGTCAAACTCTTCGGCTTCGTCCATATCCTCGGTCATGTTCCTTTTGTCCTGCATCAGCGCACCGCGGTTCTGATAAACAATGCCCAGAGTAGAGTGGATATCAGCGTTATTCGGATCCGCTTCAAGGGCAAGAAGCAATTCTTCCTTTGCAATATCGGAAAAGCGGAAGGATTCATCGATCAGTTCATTGGCCTGATCCTGTTTCTCTTGCATCTCAGCCAACATGTTCTCTATTTCCTGCTGATCGGCGCCGGGCTCACGGGCCTTTCGACGGATTTCCCTGCTCATGTCGTAAACTTCGTCGTGCAACCTGCGAACCTGATCGTCAAGATCCTGTACCATCTGATAAACCTGGGTGGCATAGACGAGTCGGTATTGCGGGTTCTCGGGATCACGTTCGATCAGTTCCTGAACCACTTCCAAAGCTTCATCGGTCATTCCTATCCTGAGGTAGGCATTGGCAATCTCCTGGATGATTTCGATCTCATCAGGAAATACATCTCGCGCTTCAAGCAGCAGATCGACCGCCTCCTCATCGCGACCATCTTCCATCAGGAAGAAAGCCAGGCGATAGTAGTTATAAAGATCGCCCTGTTCCATTTCATAAATAATCATGCGGCTGATCGCTTCTGCCTCTTCGTTATTTCCAAGGGCAAAGTTGACTTCTGCAAGCAGGTTGAAGCTCAGTACACTGTCCGGATTTATGGTCGTGGCATTTATGAAGTGATGCCGTGAAAGCCTCAGGGAATCCTCGGGGGAACTGATGATGTCATCGCTAAGCGGCTGAACACCCATATTGTGCTCGTATCCCCAGGTTTCAACGATGATATCGCTCAGGTTTTCTGCTTCGTTGCTGCTAACGTCCTGCTCCCGATACAGCCTGTGGGCTTCCATCAGGTATTCACGTGCCCTTTCATAGTCTTCAACACGATCTTCGGGCGGTTTATCAGCTGCAATCGACGCGTAGGCGACACCTTTGTAGTAATAGCCGTCGCCGTTTTCAGGATTGGCCTCAATAGCGGCGTCCGCTGATCGGATCACTTCCTCAAAATCCTGTTGCACCAGAGCAAGACGCGCTGATTCGATATTCGGGTCAGCAGCGCATGACCAAACCATGAACATCATTGCCAGCATGACAAGAAATTGCGGTAAATATTTGATTTTCATTGTTTTTACAGGTTGAATTGTATGATTTCGGAGGAACTGGTTCCGGGTCGGCCCTGCATTCCACCTGCAGGAGCTGCCAGGAAATTTCCTCTATGTTAAAAAAAGTGTTTTATTACCGGAGAAACTTCGTAATGTAAAGTAAGAATAGCACTTTGTACTCGCAATATACTTTGTACTCGCAATATACTTTGTACTCGCAATATACAAGAAACGTGCCAGAGTTTCTCAGCGAAGCATTGTACAAATTGCCGGAAAGCCGATTGCTAAAACAGTTCCAAAAGCAGAAACGAAAATAAACATCAAAACTTATGTTCAAACAAACGGTATCAACCATTCATGCACCAGCTGCCATAGGACCATACAACCAGGCCGTCATATATGACCAGTTGATTTTTTGCTCAGGACAGATCGGATTGCATCCCGAAACAGGTGAAATGGTGGGACCCGAAACAGCGGAACAGATGCGCCAGGTCATGAAAAATCTTGGGGAGGTGCTGAAGGCTTCCGGATCGGATTGGGAAAAAGTCCTGAAATGCACCATCTATCTTGCGGATATGGACGATTTTGCCGTTGTAAATGAGATTTATGCGGAGTATTTCCCTGCGGAACCGCCGGCAAGAGAAGCCGTTGCCGTGAAGACCCTGCCCAAAAACGGGCGTGTCGAGGTCAGTTGTATCGCACACCGGTAAACGTTCTGTGGACCGTGTTGCCTGCCCGGTCAGACAGCGTCACCGATATTTGATTGGTTCGCTGCGGACGGAAGTCCGGGTGATGAAATATCAGCAGTTTTTTTTCAGGGTCATATTCGGCTATTCCACGCTGTCCGTTTACATGGATTATGGCGGAACGGTGGTCGATTCCCGAAAGGTCATCGTCCACGCTCACGGTTGCATAGTAGCGGTTCACATGGTTCCATTTGCCGATTTCAGGCCGGGATATTTCAGGAGCGAGGGTATCGTAGGCGATGGTGTAGCTTCCACCGGCGCGGATGGTGCCTATGATCATGCTTCCGTTTCTGTCCGTATGTGATGAGACATGGGACAATCTGCCGTTTCGCGGATTTATGCGATAGAGGCCAATACCGTCGCGATTGCGCAGGTCATCATCCAACAGAATACGGACGGTGGCCGGCCGGCGGAAGGGCTCGATGTCAGGAAACAGGGTGAACTCGGGATAGGTGCCGGCTATGCCCATGCTCACCGGCTCGAAAAAGGCGTCCAGGGGGAAGTGAACGGAAATGCGCATCCCTTCGTGGTAAATGGTTGCCGGGTGTTCGGGGCGGATCCGGTGGAGTATCCATGCGCTGTCGCCTTTTCGCAGTTCGAGTCTGTCTGCGACGTCGAGAGGCAGACCGGCAGAGGCGGAGGAGTAGATACGCATTTCGTCCCGGAACGATCCCAACGGCCGTACCGAGAGGTCCGGCGACCCGGCGGCTTCGGTTGTTTGCGGACCCGGGCGGACCCAGTTTTTGTGCCAAACCAGTGTAGTCGGCGGCTCATTGGTGAGAGAAGTGTTCAGAATCCTCCAGTCGGCATACCCCCGTGGAAACTGAAACCGGTTGGTAATTTCAGATTCCTGAGGTTCCGTGATGTTCAACTGCAGGCGGGCCTGGGCACTGTTGCCGTAGAAATCGGAGGCAACAATGCGGACGGCATATCCGCCGGGTGGCAGATCAAGCCGGCCTGAATGCCCGGTATCGCGGTAGAAAGGCAATGTGTTGGCATTTCGGACATAAAGCCGCTGGTAGCCGCGACGCTCGTCGCGCAAAATCGGAAAAACCCTGTCGATGAACATCTGGCGGGCCTGGCCATAAGAAAAACTGTCGGCCCGTGAGTGAAAATAAAGCTCATCATCGACGTACATCTTCAGTTCATAGACGGCGTGGACATTGTTGGATGCGTTGGCCCGGTCGAACACATTGACGGCCAGACCCACTTCACCGCTCACATTCAGGGTACCGAAATCATAGGTGCCACCGCGCCGGGCAGGTCGGCTCCTGTGGATTTCGGGGGATCCGTTTACGGTGCTGTTGTAAGAAAGGGGCTCCACTGAAAGACCGGAAAATTGAGGCGGAATGGTATCCTCGATGTAAACACCGGCCAGTTTCGGGTTGAAGGGGCGTCCCTCAGGAGTGCGAAGTTCAAAATGGAGATGGGGCGGACCCACGCCGGTGGATCCGGTCCAGCCAATCTG
>SL_3KL_010_SEDDRAFT_10002853_pt1 | contig 15748 bp, 13 predicted proteins | sample SodLakKL_010_SED_2_FD_10381 | JGI IMG/M metagenome (IMG submission 10381) | reverse complement strand
TTGAGGTGTTGCTCGGAATTGTAGTAATCGTCGCTGTCGCAAGTGAGTCCCCCGAGAAAAACCCTTTCGTAGTCCTCTTCCCACCGATTGAGGGGCAGTAATACAAACCTCTTGGAAAGCGCCCATGAATCGGGTAGATTGGTCATAAAAGAACTGTCGATCATGTTCCATTTTTCCCGGTCGTTTTGTTGCTTCTGACTTAAAATTTTAAAAATAGCTCCTCCGCTTTCACCCACGGTAAACGATCCGAATTCGGTGTAAATATCGGGCTCTTCCACACCCTCTTCCCGGCAAAACTTTTTGGTTTGGAATACGATTTCATCAATCATGTAAAAGTAGTCGTAGTCAAATGCCAATGAATTTTTTATCGGCATTCCCCCACCGATGTTAAAAGCATTGAGTCCCGGGGATATTTTTTTCAACTCCACATAGAGTTTGAGGCATTTAAAAAATTCGTTCCAATAATAGGCATTGTCGCGTATGCCTGTATTGATAAAAAAGTGCAACATCCGGAGATTGAGCTTTTCGTTGTTCTGAATTTTAGAGGTGTAGAGCGGCAGGATATCTTTGTATCCGATTCCCAATCTGGAGGTGTAAAATTCAAATTTGGGCTCCTCTTCTGAGGCTATTCGGATACCGATGTCAATTTTACCGTCAATCTCATCGGAGAGTTTTAACAATTCAGAAGTATTGTCAATAACGGGAATGATTTTAAACCCACTGCGGTGGAGTTCTCCGATTTTGGAGAGGTATTGATCGGTTTTAAATCCGTTGCAAATAATTTCTTTCTTTTTGCTGAAATCCCCGCTTTCGTAAAGCTTTTGGATGATGTCCAGATCCGTTGCATAGGAAGTCTCGAGATTGATGTTGTTCTCCAGGGCTTTTTTCAGCACAAATGAAAAATGCGAGCTTTTGGTGCAGTAACAATAGTGGTATTTTCCACTGTACTGATTGTCTTTTATTGCTTTGTTAAACCATTTCTTAGCACGCTGAATATTCCTCGAGATATTGGGCAAATAAAAGAATTTCAATGGAGTACCGTACTTTGCCACCAAATCCATCATCGAGATGTCGTTAAAAAATAACTTACCATTGACCACCTTAAATTCCTCCTGGGGAAAATCATAGGTTTGTTGAATAAAGTCGTGGTATTTAATCTTCATAAGTTTATAATTTACTCCTTAAAATACAGCATCTATATAAAAACCACAGTAAACATCCTCATATCATTAAGAAATTCAAGCGGTTTAGGTTGCTTTTTTGAACGATGCACGAACCCTCTTGACTCCTGCCGGCCACGGGATCTAAAAAGATCCACCCTATATTCCGGGGAGCCGGAAAGTCCGTTTTTTCGATAAAAAAGTTCTGATTTATTCAATAAAAAAACCAGTGGCTAAAATACCAATAATTTGAGGTCCGTTAAGTTTTCACCGCTTTAATTTTTTTCTAAATCTGTAATGCCGATTCAAAATATCATCCGGGTTGACCTACTCCGTGTCTTTCATTTGAACCAACAAACCAATATAAAAAATCTTTGCAACCAATTCACCCACTTTTAAAATTTCATAAATCACTTATTATCAATCACTTGAAGTGAAAACAAACAATTGACTACGGGAAACAATGGCACTTAAAGCAAATTATTAATTATCTTGCAGCTTAATAAAAAATTGAAACGATTTCATGAACATAAAACCCTACATTGACCACACCCTTTTAAAAGCAGATTCCAAAGAGTCAGACATCATTCAACTCTGCAAAGAAGCCAGGGAGTACGGTTTTGCGGGTGTGTGCGTGCCGCCTTTTTACCTCAAGCTCGCACGTCTGCACCTAAAAGATTCAGATCAGCTTTTGAGTACGGTGGTATCCTTTCCAATGGGATACGACCACATTGGTCCCAAAATAGACAGCATAAAAAAAAGCATCGATCAGGGGGCAGATGAATTGGATGCCGTTATCAATATAACTGCTGTGAAAAACAGGCGTTGGTTGGAGGTAGAGAGTGAAATAGACAGTTTGGTCACTGCGTGTCGAATAAAAAACAAAACCATTAAGATTATCATAGAAGCCGCACTGCTGGATCGGGAAGAACTGGACAAACTATTGGAAATACTCGTAATTCACAAACCCAATTTTGTAAAAACGAGTACCGGCTTTGCCGTTCCGGAACAACCGGTGGAACTCGTAAAACACCTAAGGGCAGCACTGCCGGACAACATTAAGATTAAAGCCTCCGGTGGAATCAGAGATCGCGAAACAGCCTTACAGCTCATTGAAGCGGGAGCAGAGAGATTGGGAACTTCTTCCGCACTGAAACTATTGAATGAATAACAATTGATTACTGTTCACCAACTCAAAACCACAAACATGAAACTTGTTTTCCTGTTTTCCATTTGCTCAACTCTTATTCTCTCCTCACTGTCCTCATTTGCACAAGAGGTTGAGTTTTCTATAGCACCGGGCGTGGAGAAAGCGCGGGAGGTCTTTTTTCAAAAAAAGAAGGAAAGGCCCTATTTTCGCGCCTGGCGAATTGTTGTAGGGATTACCAGGGAGCGGCGGGAAATCGACGAGATGTCGAGAGCTTTTAAAAGGAAATTCCCGGATTTACAGGTAGAATGGGTGTACTCAAATCCCTTTTATCGACTTTTATCGGGCCACTATCTCACCCGGTGGGACACCATCAGCGATCTTAAAAAGATTCGCACGGAATACCCCGGAGCCTTTGAAATGAACTCAGACATTCCGTTTGACAAGTTTTTTGATGAGTGAAAATAGTACCGCCCATGAGCAGCAATCGCTATTCTCCGAGGAGCAAAAGAAATTTTGACTGGATTACACTTTGGGTTCTGGTCTCTTTGTTGGCCGTGGGCTGGTTGATGATCTTTGCCGTGGAATACCGCGAGGAACTGGGGGGCTCCATATTTAACCTCTCCACCTCATACGGCAAACAGCTCCTTTGGCTGGGAATATCCAGCATGGTAATAGGAGCCTGTCTCATCATCCACGCAGACTTTTGGAAAACCTTTTCTTTTCCCATATTCATAGGGTTTTGTTTTATACTGGCACTGGTGCCAGTATTCGGCCAGGAAATCAAAGGTTCGCAATCGTGGTTTACATTTGGGTTTATATCGGTGCAGCCCGGGGAGCTTGCCAAATTTCCAACTATTCTGGCCCTGGCGTCATTTATTTCCTATTACAAGACCCGTCTCGCCAGAAATAAAAGTTTTTTCACAGCACTGGGAATTATAGCTCTTCCCGTCGCCCTCATCATGCTACAGCCCGATGCGGGAACGGCTTTGATTTACGCAGGACTTTTAATTGTACTCTACCGCTTTGGGGCCAACCCCATTTGGTTTATCATCGTTTTATCCATAGCCGGACTGTTCATCAGCTCTATTGTTTTTGACGATTTTTATGTCATATTAAGTCTTATTCTATTGGCTTCTGCTTTTATGATAACCAATATAAGAAGGGATCGACACCCGTGGATGCTGGTTTTTGCTCTCGTTCTGACCCTGGTCATTATCTCCTCTGCTATGGAGTGGTACGCTGTATCCATGATCACAGCTCTGCTGTTTTGCCTGGCCTGCCTGGGACGACTTTTCCTCTCCGGTCAGGAAAGACTGGTTTTCATACTTGCTCCGGCTCTGATTTTGGGCAGTTTATTCAGTTTTACATCTACCTATGCGTTCGACCATCACCTCAAACCACACCAACAAGACCGCATTAATGTATGGTTGCAACCCCATCTGTGTGATCCACATGGATCGCTGTACAATGTTTTACAGTCCAAATTGGCCATAGGCAGCGGTGGCTTGAGCGGCAAGGGTTTTTTGGAGGGAACCATGACCAAACTGAATTATGTGCCGGAGCAGAATACGGACTTTATTTTTGTTACAGTGGGCGAAGAACAAGGGTTTATCGGAGGGGTGGCTGTTATTGCACTCTACTGCATTTTGTTGATCCGGATATTTATGATGGGTGAGCGAATGAACGGCAAATTCGAAAAGGTTTTTGCCTATGGAGTCGGCAGCTTATTATTCATCCATTTCAGTATCAATATAGGAATGACCATGGGGCTGATGCCTGTGATTGGAATTCCACTTCCCTTTATGAGTTACGGAGGTTCCTCCTTATTGGGCTTTTCATTGATGATGGGAGTGTTGTTGAAACTCGATTACGACAGCAGAAACAGATAACGGTCAATAAGTGTGAATTCAACCTGAGCTACAAATAATTTCACTTTGAATTTTTGCATCGGTAACTAAATGGTAAAAAAAAATACATGAAATTTAATATAGAGGCGAAGTCCTCAACAGCCAAAGCCAGAGCGGGATCCATTGTCACAAACCGGGGTGTGATTCAAACCCCTGTTTTTATGCCGGTGGGTACTTTGGGAACGGTCAAAGGTCTCAATCAAAAAATGTTGAATGAGGAGCTCAAGGCACCGGTCATTTTGGGCAACACCTACCACCTTTACCTCCGGCCGGGGCCAGATATTCTTCACTCGGCGGGAGGATTGCACGACTTTATTGGTTGGGATCAGCACCTCTTGACCGACAGTGGAGGTTATCAGGTATACTCCTTGAGTAATATGCGAAAAATTACTGAAGAAGGGGTTTGGTTCCGCTCTCATATTGACGGGTCTAAACATTTTTTCTCACCGGAAAATGTAATGGATATACAAAGAACCATCGGAGCTGATTTTATCATGGCATTTGATGAGTGCCCTCCGTACCCGGCTGAAAAAGACTACGTGAGAAAGTCCATGCACCTGACTCACCGCTGGATCAAAAGGTGTATTAATCGGTTTGGAGAAACCGAGCCGCTTTACGGACATCCGCAGTATTTACTCCCCATTGTTCAGGGAGGTACTTATCCTGATTTGCGCAAAGAATCAGCCAGTTACATGTCAGAACTCGACCTACCCGCCAATGCTATAGGAGGGCTGTCCGTCGGAGAACCCAGTGACTTACTGTACGAAATGACCGATTTGTGTACAGATTTTTTACCCGCCTCCAAGCCGCGCTATCTAATGGGAGTGGGAACCCCCGCAGACCTGTTGGAATGTATAGACCGGGGCATCGATATGTTTGACTGTGTTTTGCCCACGAGGAATGCACGGCACGGCCTGGTCTACACCTCAGAGGGAATCATCAATATAAAAAACGCTAAATGGGCAGACGATCATTCCCCCCTGGATGCCAATGCCACCAGTGAATTGTCGCGAAATCACAGCAGGGCTTATGTCAGACATTTGTTTCACACCGGAGAATTTTTGGGGCCTCAGATAGCCAGCATGCACAATCTTTCGTTTTATTTGTGGTTGGTAAGAAAGGCTAGAGAGAAAATTGTGGCCGGCGAGTTTCCCACCTGGAAAAAGTCAATGATGGCCTCCATTGTCCGCAGGTTGTAAAAAAGCGATGCCCACACATATTGTCCATACCATCTATTTAAAAATTATACTGTTTATAAAATCAACAGGCGATTACAGGAGAAGGAAATATTAAAAAATGCGATTTAGGCTAAAAAAACTGGACTTATACTTACTGAAGAAGTACCTGCTTACCTTCTTCTTTGCCTGCTTGTTGTTCAGTTTGGTAGGCCTGGTGATCGACGTAAGCCAGCGCCTTGAAAACCTGATGAAAACCGGTCAACCGATTGAAAAAATTACACTGGAGTACATTCTGCCATTCATTCCCTGGATCAATGGCTTGCTCTGGCCCCTCTTCGTTTTGTTGTCCGTTATTTTTTTTACTTCCCGACTCGCGAGAGACACTGAATTCATCGCCATGCTGAGTGCCGGTATCAGTCTGCGAAGATTGTTCGTTCCCTACATGATTGGCGCCATTGTCATCACCTCTTTACACCTATTCTCCAACCACTACGTCATCCCTGTGAGCAACGACCTTCGCTACGAATTTGAATACACCTACATAAGACCCGATCGGGTGGAAGGGAGAAACCAGGACGTACACTTTTTCCTCAATCCCGATCAAAAGATATACATCCGGTTTTACAGCAGAATGGATACGACCTGTCGCGACATACGCATAGAGTCTTTTGGAAAAAACGGAGAACTGGAAGAGGTATTAAAAGGGAGAACCATGCGCCTCATTGAACCGCCCAATACCTGGCGAATCAACGATTACGAAATACGCAGACTCGGAGAAAACAGGGGTTATGAGACTTTTTTCGGGCAACACATGGATACCCTCCTCAATCTGCTCCCCGACGACTTCACCACCTATGCCAAGGAAAATCAAATGATGACTTCTCCTCAATTAATCGCACACATGGACCGGGAAGACTCCAAAGGAGTGGGAGCCTCCAGGTCGCATCTGACTGAATACTACCGAAGAACCGCTGAGCCCTTTTCCATTTTAATTCTAACACTCATGGGGTTCTCCCTTGCCTCGAGAAAAGTGAGGGGAGGCGTAGGTATTCACCTCGCACTGGGCGTGGTGTTGGGAGCCGTCTTTGTTTTGTTCTCCAAGTTTTCAACTGCAATTGCAATCGGGCCCCACATCAACCCCATCCTGGCCATGTGGCTTCCAAATCTCTTTTTCGGAGCCATCGCCCTGTTCTTATTCGCCAAAGCTCAACGGTAAAAAGATAGCGAACTTTCAGTATTTACTGAAACTTTAGAAATTAATATAAATTTAACAACACTCACAATTTACTGCTTTTCAGGGTTTTACGTTTTATACAAAAGATTACTTGTAAAGTTTATTCTCTTTTGTTCCACTTTAAGTTGCAAATGTTTAAACAGTGTAGTATATTTGTACCATCGTTAACATCAAAACTTTCAAACATGTCAAGTATAGAGTTTTATAACAAGTTTCACGCTTTATCGAATATGCTCAATGCTTTTGCTTACAACCTCACAAAGAACATGGAAGAAGCCAAAGATTTGTATCAGGAAACCGCTTTTCGGGCTTTGACCAATAGAGATAAATTTCGACCCGGTACCAATTTTAAAGCCTGGTCATTTACAATCATGAAGAATATCTTCATCAACAACTACAGAAAAAAGAGCAAAGCCAATACCATATTTGACTCTACCGACAATCTCTACTATCTGAATTCAGGTAAGAACTCCATAAATAACGGAGCCGAGTCGAATATCATGATGGAAGAGCTTGTAAAAATGGTTGACGAATTGGACGACAATATTCGGACGCCTTTTGAAATGTATTTTGAGGGGTACAAGTATCAGGAGATTGCCGATCACCTGGAGCTCCCTTTGGGAACGGTCAAAAGCAGAATATTTTTCGCCAGAAAAGCACTGAAGGAAAAGGTGTATCACAGATACGGCAAAAATGTAAACCGCCATACCAAAGCTGTTTAAACAGCCCGATCGAAAATTAAAGTTTTAATGGTCTTTTTCATTTTAGTGATCTGAGGGTTTGTGCCCGAGATCCATTGAGTATGTAAAAAAAGAGAAGTCTCAGTCGACTTCTCTTTTTTTATGGGTTCATTCCAGGTTGCGGGGGTACAAAATAAATCATTGATTCAACCACTCCTCGGGGTTTAAGACATCCATACCCCTCCACAATTCAAAGTGTACGGTATGGTTTCCGGAACCTGGATCCCGTCCGACTTCACCGATTTCATTGCCCGCAGAGAGCTCAGAACCCTTGCTGACGTAAACCGAATTCAACCCGGCATATACAGTGAAGTAATTGCCGTGTCTGACCAACACCATATGCTGTCCGCCCGGCATGGATACAATGGCCGAAACTTCCCCGGCAAACACCGCTCTTACCGGCGCTCCCTCCTGGGTTCTGATATCAATTCCGTTGTTATTAATGGTCACATTGCCCAAAGTGGGATGGGGTTGGTTGCCAAATCTGGATTGAATGATTCCCCGGTCAACCGGCCAGGGCAATTGACCTTTATTCTGTTTGAAATCGCCGGACAATCGCTCGTATTCCGCTCTTCTTTCGGGCAGCATCTCCTCGGCTTCTTCGGCCCGCGCCATTTCCTCTGCAATCAGTTTATCGATTTTTCTCGATAACTCCCTCCTGTTTTGCTCCTGCGACCTGAGATTCTCGCGGAGTTCGCGTTCCCGCCCCTTGAGTTCTCCCACCATTTGGTCGATTCTGGCCAAATCGCTGTTGAGTTCATTGACAGACCGCCTTTCCTGAACCCGCAGTTCTTCGACCTCCAAAAGGGTCTTTTCGAGACGATCCTCCTGATGGTTCAATTCTTCTGCCAGGGAATCGAGTTGAGATTTTCTGTTGTTCATAAACGTGCGAAACTGGCGATTGTATAAATGTCTCTTTAGGGCTTCGTTCAGACTTCCCGAAGCGAGCAAATACATCCACTCTCTGGTGGTGAGCTCGCGCACATAGGACACCCTTAATTGCCGGAAATACACCTCTTTTAATTCACTGAATTCGGTTTCAATCACCGCCATGGAGTCGCGAATAATGACCAGAGTGTCGTTCAACATCTGCATTTGCCCCTGAATATTTCTCAGGATACTCCTCCTGTTTTCCAGTTGATTCTGAAGAGCCACATAATCCTCTACTGTAGACTTTTGAGCGCGAACGCTCTCGTCCAGTAAGGATTTGGTGGTCCGTATCTGTTCTTCCAGTTGTTTGCGCTGACTTTCAAGCTCTTGTCGGGTCTGACCTGATATTTCAATCGTCACCAATAACAAGAGCAGAATAAACAGCCCCTTGAAACAATTATTCCACTCGATCATATCTGTTCGGAATACTGAATGGTAAAGAGGGATTGTTGTTGATTTCAAGATCCAAGAATTCGCAATACAGGACAAATTCATCCACTCCGTCTTTCCCTGTAATCATTCGTTCAAATGCAAAAAATCCGGCATCTTCAACGAGCTCGTATTGCGAGTTTTCGGCATACAGCATTCTTCCCTCGGGGTCAATCAAACTGTATTTATCTATTAAACGATTTTTATTGATCTCGTAAATAACTTGAAAAGTGTTCAAAAAACCAAAAATAGTCGCTTTGGGGTTCTCAATCTTTAAATCTCTTACTACCACATCGTCAAATGACGGACTTCCCAAAAGCAATTGCTGCAGTTGGTGAAATTCAATATCCAAACCGTAGCGTTCTCCCACCACGTCCATCGGCAATTTGACGTATTCCCTGTTCACCCGGTCTATGAGTTGAAACGTGTCCGGAGTCATCAGCACTCTTCCCACTTCAAAACCGAGTATGGTGGCCCTGATCCAGATGGCCGAATCGGCCACAGACCGAATCTGACCTCTAAAGGAAAAACTTTGGCCGTCAAAACTCACTTCCATCCTGGCGCGTGAGTCTATACTGTTGGCCTTAAACTCCAGGGCACTGACTTCAGAGATAAGTTCGTCCGCCATCATTTTGTCTGCCGGCAATTCATCCTTCGGCTGTACTGTCTTACAAGCCCCAAGTCCAATGGTCAACAAGACCATGCCCAACCAGATCCAGCTGCGTTGCGGAACTGTATTATACCATTCATTTAAATTGATTCCAGTCATAAATTTCTCAGCTGATTCTCTCTATTATACAATCTTTTTTTTTTGAATACATCCACTTTAAGGGCGATGAGATTCGATTTTATCTTTGATCTCCCGGGCCTTTTCCGGGTCGAGTTGAAGGTAGAGTTCATAGACCCGCTCCAATATATAACTGGTTTCATAGGTGTCGTAGTCTCTGAGGCGTTGCAGGTATTCGACTGCCATCTCCTCATTGCCTCTTTTAACTGCGGCTTCGGAGCTCATAAGTATATACCATGGATCGTAGGCTCGCCTTTCTCCCAGTCGATTGAGGGTGGCTTTTATTTCATCGGAATCCCCCTCCGTTTTTAGAAGCAGGTAGCTTTTCATCAACAATAATTCAGGATCCGATCCAAATTCGGACAAACCTTCATTGATGCGCTCCACCGCTTCCCCGTGGTTTCCCTTTTCAAAATTCAGCAAGGCATTTCCCACAATGAGGTAGGTCTGAATACCCGCTTGCCTCCGACCCATTAGTTCAGCTCTTGATAGGTGAAATTCGGCTTCTTCAACATCGCCCAGCCCCAGATGAGCTCTTGACTTGTAATAGTGAAAAAGCGCCTGGTTGGGATAAAACTCCATGGCCTCTGAGATCAACGGCTTCAATTTTCCAAAATCGCGTATTCGAAGGACAGATTCCATGTAATTGTACCAAACCTGAACCACATTCGTCCTGATTTTCAAAGCCTCGGCATAGTGGTGAGCGGCCTGAACAAACTGAAAAGAAGAAAAAGCAATGTCGCCTGCAATGGCGTGGATTTCGGCCCTGTCCGGGTGGGCTTCCACCAGCTTTGTACTGATTTTTCTCAGGCCTTCCGCGATTTCCACACGGTAATTTTCGCTGTGCTCCATCAGGAAGGGGATAACGGATTTTATTTTTTCATCCGCATCAATGGCCGGATTACTCATTACTGGCAACATAGACAGCAATCGTTCATCGGCCTCCATTTCTCCACCTTCTATTTCCGTGAGTGCCAAACGGGCCTGAGCGTGATGGGGGTTCAGCTCCAGAATATCACTGTAGATGGATGCAGCCGCTTCGGTATTTCCGGTATACTCGAGAAATGAAGCGTACTCCATCCTCAATTCTGTTTCGTTGGGGCGCTTTTCCATCAGCTTTCTGTATTCCCCATCGACCTTCTCATAATTATTATCGCCGCGGTAAATACTGATTTTCTTCACACTGATTTCCGGTGTAACCCCTATTTTTTCTTCGATCTCATCCAGGACATTCAAGGCGTCGGATCTCTGCCCTAAAAGCAATAGGTGATAGGCTCTGCTGATGGCATAATTCGATCGGGAGGGAAACTGATTCAGTAAATTGGCATAAGCCTCCTCTGCCAGTTCACTCCTGTTGAGATCGGAAGCCAGGTTTGCCAGGGTGTGCAAGATCCACTCATTGGTGGGATCGTACAAATGGGCGCGCTCTATCACATCCAGCGCCCGCTCCTTCTCACCCAGAAAATTATAGGTCCTTGCCAATTCGTACAAAAAAACGGGATTATTGGAATCCTCAATCAACAACTCTTCCAGTCTCTCAGCCGCCTGACCGTATTGTTCGGTCATCATATACATCCTCGCTTCGATAAATTCTGACTGCAGGTCAGCCGTTTCTTCCTCCACGAGGTCGGAAAGATCAAAATCCTGAGCCATTAACACCCAGCCACTACCCATAAAACAGAGGAGAAACAAGCTCATCTTAATCCGGCCTATACTTCCATAACCTATCATGCATATATAGTTTTACAACCCATGGCTTCCGGGTTTTGAACACCTATTGCTCAATACGGGCATTTGAAAAAATGGCACCGCATCAATCTTTAAGCAACTCACCGGATAACGTTTTCACTGGTTGAGAATTGAATAATCGCCCAGGCTGATGTTTTTGGGTTTTTCCCTGTATTCAGCGTGATTCCCTATCATGCTGTTTTTCAAATTTACATTCTTCAACCTGGATTCATTCTGAATAACGCTTTTCTCGACTACAGATTTTATAATGCGCGAACCTTCTCCTACACTTACAAAAGGTCCCACCACGGAATTCTTGATGGTCGTCCCACTGCCGATATAACAAGGACTGATAATGGTACTGTTTTTCAGGACCACCCCTTTCTCGATGGTATCTCCTGAAGTCTTGGAAGCGAGTATTCTCTCATTGGTGTGAATGATGGCCTCTTTATTGCCACAGTCCAACCACTCTTCGATGGATGCAGTTTTAAACTTCAGGCCATCTTTTTTCAGCAATTCCAGGGTGGTGGTAATCTGAAACTCGCCTTTTTCCCGAATTCCATGGTCGATGAGGTATTTGAGTTTTTCCTTGAAGCGACGGCCGTCCTTAAAGTAATAAATGCCCACTATGGCCTGATCGGACACAAATTCCTTCGGTTTTTCTACAAAATTGGTAATCACCCCCTCTTTATCCACTTCCACCACGCCGAAGTTGGCCGGATTTTCAACCTTCTGAGTCCATATCACCCCTTCACTATTGTGGTCAAAGGAAAAGTCAGAGATAAAAAGTGTGTCGGCAAGTGCGACCATACACGGACCATCAATACTGTCGGCAGCACAGTATATGGCGTGAGCAGGTCCAAGTGGCTTATCCTGGTAGTAAATAACTCCTTTAGAACCCGTTAATTCGGCCACCTTCCTGAGTTGATTCTTCACTTCTTCACTGAAGTCGCCTATTACAAAGGCGATTTCTTCAAAGGGTTCCCCCAGTCCTTCTGACAACATTTCAATCAGCCATTGCACGATGGGTTTTCCGGCAATTGGCACCAGGGGTTTGGGAGTGGTGAGTGTATGGGGTCTCAGTCGGGAGCCCCTACCGGCCATGGGGATTATTAGTCTCATTTATTTCAATTTTTTACTGAATCTATTGCTGCGGACGAAAAGATATAAAGAAAAAATTTTTTTGTCGGGCATGAAAGCAGTCCAACCGGGCACTGCCATCACTTCACACCTGTACTTCCAAAGCCTCCTTCACCCCGGTCGGTTGAGCTCAATTCATTGCTCAATTCCCACTCTATGCGCGCAAAGGGTGCTACCACCAATTGAGCGATGCGCTCTCCCGGTTTTATGACTGCAGTTTCTGAAGAGAGGTTGATCAATATCACTTTTAACTCTCCGCGGTAATCGCTGTCAATGGTACCCGGACTGTTCAACACCGTAATGCCCTTTTTCACTGCCAATCCGCTCCTGGGCCTCACCTGGGCTTCTAACCCGGCGGGAAGAGCGATTTTCAATCCGGTGGGAATCAGTTTCCGTTCGAGCGATTTCAATTCAATTTCACCGGCGATATGTGCGTACAAATCCATTCCCGAACTCCCTTCCGTGGCATAAAATGGCAATGGCTGATCCGATTCATTGACAATTTGAACTGCAAATGTTTTAAGATGATTTTGTTCCTGTTTCATACTTTTTATAATTTTATTGAATCCGTATCGGTGCTCTTCCGTCCTTGTATTTCGGATTTGGAAAACGCCCCCTCAACTTCAATATTTTTTACTCCCGGACTGATTCGGCGGAAATGCAATCGGACAGAGGGCAGGAAAACAATACAGCTCCTGAAAGAACTAATCTACCCTGGTGATTTTCAACATATTGGTCCGCTGTTTTTTCATAATAGGCATACTGCCGGTATTGACAATATAGTCCCCCACATGAACCTTGCCGTCGTCCTTCAACATCCGCACAACATCTTCAATGGTTTCATCGGTGGTGGTGTATTTATTGTAGAAATAGCACCTCACTCCCCAAACCAGATTTAGTGTTGACAGTATATTGGTTTCCTCTGAGAAAATATAAATTTTATTGTTGGGGCGATAAGAGGAAATTTTGAATGCCGTATATCCGGATACCGTCATCCCAACAATGGCAGAGGCCTTGATATCTTCAGCTGTTTTAGCGGCATTCAGACACACCACATCCGAGTAAAAAGTAGGCGATTTTGGATTGGCTTTGGGTCTCTTCTGCGGAACTTTAAGGTATTGCTTTTCGGCTTCCTCCAAAATTCTATTCATGGCCTTGACCACTCTTGCAGGGTGGCGGCCCATGGCTGTTTCCCCACTCAGCATCACTGCATCTGTACCATCCAAAACCGCATTGGCCACATCGGTCACTTCAGCTCTTGTCGGACTGGGAGCAGTTATCATGCTCTCCATCATCTGTGTAGCCACTATCACTGTGCGCGCGCGTTGAATGCACTTGCGAATGATATCTTTTTGAATCGAAGGGAGTCGCTCAATGGGCACTTCAACACCCAGGTCGCCCCTGGCAATCATAATGCCATCGGAGTGTTTAATAATTTTATTGATATTAGTCACTGCACTGGGCTTCTCAATTTTTGCAATGATCTTAGCCCGATGGTTGGCTTTATGTATATGATCTCTGAGGTCCAAAATATCGCGATGCGTCCTCACAAAGGAGAGTGCGATCCAGTTTACCGGTTGTGTGAGGATGAATTCCAGGTCTTTCAAATCTTTTTCTGTAAGGCTTCCAAAAGAGGTCTCCGTATCGGGAAGATTCACCCCCTTATTGGAACTGAGCTTGCCACCGAAGAGCACTTTCAGTTTTACCCCGTCCACTCCATTGGTCTCCAAGACTTCCAGGATGATTTTCCCATCATCTATCAACACTTTTTCACCCACCGAAACATCTCCTGCAAAACCACTGTAATTCAGGTAAACCTTTTCTTCGGTACCCCTGCAGGGTGTATTCACTATATGAAACATCTGTCCTTCCTCCAATCTAACATTTTCTGCCACTTCCCCAATACGCAGTTTGGGACCCGACAGATCCGCCAGGATACCTATGTGGACATTGAATTTCTGATTGATGGATTTGATGTCTTTAATTACCTGTCCCAGTTCATCGTGCGTACCGTGGGAAAAGTTCAGCCTGAAGGTATCGACTCCCGCTTTGACCAGCTCCAGTAAGCTATTGTAGGAACTGGAGGCAGGGCCAACGGTAGCAATAATTTTGGTGTTTTGATGTTGGCCAATAAGAATTTCCTCTTCCATAATCTGTATTGAATTTACGAATCACAAATATAATTGAATTTCCGTACTCATTTATCTACCCATCGGCATAGTCAAAAGAAATAACCACGCGTTAACCTCCAATAAAAGCATAAGAAGCAGCCGGTCACTCCATTAGAAAGGTTTTTAATGAGATATGTAAAGTATTGACTTTTAACATTCAATACATTTTAGTGATTTTTTTTCGTGAAAACGTTGGGAAACAATCTGAATGCACTTAATTTTGCATCTTAAATCAAAAATTCATACCATGTCAAATGTTTCAGAAAAGGTAAAAGAAATCATCGTTGAAAAACTTGGAGTAGAGGAAGCAGAGGTTACTCCTGAGGCAAGTTTTACCAATGATCTGGGAGCAGATTCTCTCGATACAGTGGAGTTAATAATGGAATTTGAGAAGGTTTTTGATATTTCCATTCCGGATGATCAGGCTGAAAATATTCAAACCGTAGGTCAGGCCGTTACTTATTTGGAAGCCCAGGCCAAGTCTTAAATTTCTTTTACACAAAAAAAAGATGACCAGTTAAAGCGCGCTTTTAATTGGTCATCTTTTTTTAAGCCACTGAGAAGAAACTGACAGCTTACCGGGATTAATTCCCGGAATCCAACCGGATTATTTATTTTCTGTGAGAGTTGCCGGAAAGTTTCTCTTGCAAAAGAAAAGATTTATTATCTTAGTCCCTGTATTATTATTAAAAAGCCAATTATGCAAAGAGTTGTAATCACAGGTATTGGAGTTTTGGGCCCTACCGGCAATAACCAGAATGAGTTCCTCGAAAGCCTTCAGAACGGTACAGGCGGAGCCGGCCCCATTACTCACTTTGATGCAGGGGAGTTTAAAACGCGCTTCGCGTGCGAACTAAAAAATTTCCAGATCACCGATCATCTGGATAGAAAAGTAGCCAGAAAACTCGACCCCTTTTCCCAATATGCACTCGTAGTCGCCGATCAGGCGATTGAAGACTGCGGCATTGACCTGGAGAAAATCGACCCCTACATGGCCGGAGTAATCTGGGGTTCCGGAATCGGTGGGTTGGAGTCTCTTGAAAAAGAAATAGAAGATTACGCGAGAGGGAGTGGTACCCCCAGGTACAACCCTTTTATGATTCCCAAGATGATATCGGACATCGCTCCCGGACACATATCCATAAAATACAATTTCAGAGGGATTAATTACGGAACGGTATCTGCCTGTGCTTC
>SL_3KL_010_SEDDRAFT_10002852_pt1 | contig 15751 bp, 13 predicted proteins | sample SodLakKL_010_SED_2_FD_10381 | JGI IMG/M metagenome (IMG submission 10381) | reverse complement strand
ATTTAACTGTAACTTCACCTCCTTATAATGAAATGAGATCTTATGATAATAAAGGATTTAGCTGGGAAGATTTTTCTAATATAGCACAAGAATTATATAGAATAACTAAACCAGGTGGAGTTGTGGTATGGATTGTGGGAGACCAAACTAAAGATGGAAGTGAAACATTAACTTCATTAAAACAAGCATTATATTTTAAAGAAAAATGTGGTTTTAGAGTGCATGATACAATGATATATGAAAAAGCAGGCTTTAGTAATCCTGGCAATGTTAGATATCATCAAACATGGGAGTATATGTTTATTTTATCTAAGAATAAACCTAAAACTTTTAATCCTATTAAAGATCGACCTAATAAATATGCAGGACAAAGCCGTAGAGGAACGAACTTTAAACGACAAAAAACAGGAGAATTAGTTGCTGCAAAACAAACTGCTCCATATGGAGAATTTGGAATGAGATTTAATGTTTGGAGATATGCAGTAGGAAAAGTTAATTCTACTCCTGATGATATTGCTTTTAAACACCCTGCAATTTTTCCTGAAAAACTTGCCTTAGATCATATTTTATCATGGAGTAATGAAAATGATATTGTGTTAGATCCAATGGCAGGCTCAGGAACCACATTAAAAATGGCAGCTTTAAATAATAGACATTTTATAGGCATTGAAAGACATTGTGATTATGTTGACAATATTCTAATAGAAAGACTATCACAACATGGAATTAAAGCGATAGTTGACAAAACTCTAATTCTATGATATAATATAATTAAAGCAGTAAAAAAATAATAAACAGAATGGAGGATTATAATTAGTGGAATATATTAATATACATAATCACACAGAATACTCTAATATTAGACTTTTAGATTCTATTAATAAAACTGAAGATTTAATTGATCAAGCAGTAAAAAATAATTATAAAGGTGTTGCGATTACAGATCATGAATCTGTTTCTGCACATATTAAAGCAATTCAACATGTAAAGAGACAAAGAGAAAAACAAGCAATACCAGATGATTTTAAACTTATTTTAGGGAATGAAATTTATTTAATTGATGATATAGATAAGTATAAAGATCATTATGATAAAGATACTATGAAATATTATCATTTCATTCTTTTGGCAAAAAACAAACAAGGACATGAACAATTACGTAAATTAAGTTCTACTGCATGGCAAAATTCTTTTACACAAAAGCGTATGAATAGAGTGCCTATTACTTATAAGCAAATAGAAGATGTATTAAGCCAATATAATACTTGTGAATTAATAGCATCAACCGCATGCTTAGGCTCATTTTTTGCCCAACAAATATTAAACAAAAATGAAGATTCTGATAAGAATATCAAAGATTTTTTAGAATGGGGATTAAGAGTATTTGGAAAAGGCAATTTTTTCATAGAAATACAACCCTCTATTGAGACTCCTGAACAGCAATTATATAATTTAGAAGCATATAAAATTGGTCAAAAGTATGATATTCCTGTTATTGTTACTACTGATAGCCATTATTTAACAAAAGAAGATAGAAATATTCATAAAGCCTATTTAAACAGCAAAGAAGGAGAAAGAGAAGTAGATGATTTTTATGGTTCTACTTATCTTATGACAATAGAAGAGATAAATAATTATCTAATAGATAATGGCTTTAATGAATCAATGATTGGAGAAGTTATTACAAATACTATGTTAATTCATACAATGATAGAAGAATATGACTTACAACAAACTCCAGTAGTGCCTAAGTTTACTTTGCCTAAATTTAAATTACAACATTTATTTAAACAGTATTATGATGAATATGAATATATTGCAAAATTTAGTCAAAGTGAGAATGTTCAAGATCATTATTTATTATACCAAATAGAACAGGGTATAACAGAAAAATATATGAATCGCGGCAAAAGCTACAATGAAACGGAAATAAATAGGATGAATATAGAATTAAAAGAATTGTGGCAAATTAGTGAGAAATTAGATATCAATATAGCTGCATATTACAATACAATGCGGAAAATCATTAATATTATGTGGGATGATGGTGATAGCATTGTTGGTCCTGCACGCGGTAGTGCTACTGGTTTCTTTATAGCTTATCTTATGGATATTATTCAAGTTAATCCTTTAGAATGGGATTTACCAAGTTGGAGACATATCACAGCAGATAGACCAGAATTGCCTGACATTGACGTTGATACAGAAGCTATGAAAAGGCAAAATATATTAGAAGCATTAAAAGATTTCTTTGGTGAAGAATCAGTTATTAATATTTGCACTTTTGGCACAGAAAGTAGTAAAAGTGCACTATTAACCGCAGCAAGAGGTTTAGAGATTGATGTAGACACAGCTTTATATGTTGCAAGTATGGTGCCTATTGAGAGAGGATTTAACTGGGAATTAAAAGATTGTTTCTATGGAAATGAGGAAAAAAATCGCAAACCAGTTAAAAACTTAGTTAAAGAAGTAGAAAAATATCCTAATTTAAAGGATGTAGCATTTAAAATTGAAGGATTAGTTAATAAAAGATCTATACATGCTTCTGGTGTGTATATTTTTAATGAACACTATAGTAAATTAAATGCAGTAATGCAAGCACCAAATGGTCAGTTGATCACTCAATATAATATGAATGATTCAGATTATGCAGGTGGTTTAAAGTTTGATTTATTAACAGTCCAAGCATTGGATAAAATTAGATTAACTCTTAATTTCTTATTAGAAGATAATATAATTGAAGATCAAGGCTCATTATTATCTACTTATAAAAAATATTTACATCCTGATGTTTTAGATTATGACACTTCTGAAATGTGGGACATGGTAGGGAAAAATGATATTACAGATTTATTTCAATTTGAAACTGAAGTAGGTAGCTCTGCGGTTAAATTAGTTCGCCCTCGTAATTTATTAGAATTAGCTACTGCCAACTCATTAATGAGATTGATGGGAGGTAGTGGAAAACAACCTTTAGATGAATACCGTGATTATAAACAAAATTTAGATTTATGGTATGAAGAAATGAGAATGTCAAAGTTAACTCAAGAAGAAGTAGCAGTATTAGAACCTCATTTGAAAAAATTATATGGAGTTGCTGATACACAAGAGGTTGTTATGGAAATGGCGATGGATCCTAAAATTGCTAATTTTTCTTTAAGCCAAGCTAATAAGTTGCGTAAAGCTATTGGTAAAAAGTTAGAAAAAGTAATGAAAGAAAGTCGTGATGAATTTTTTAAAGAGGGTGAGATCGCGGGAACATCCCCTGCATTACTTAATTATGTTTGGCACATACAAATTAGTAGACAATTAGGGTATAGTTTTAGTAAAAATCATACTGTTCCTTATTCTATGATTGCTTTACAAGAAATGAATTTAGCTTATCACTATCCTATTGTTTATTGGAATACTGCTTGTTTGTCAGTTAATTCAGGTTCAGCAGATGAAGATCAAGCTAAAGAACAATCAACAGATTATGGTAAGATTGCTGCTGCTATTGGCAATATGAAGTCAAGAGGTGTTAATATTTCTTTACCTAACATCAATGAGTCTAATTTTGGTTTTGCCCCTGATGCAAAAAATAATCGTATATTGTTTGGATTAAAAGGTATTAACAAAATTGGTTCTGATCTATGTATAGATATTATGCGATATAGACCTTATTCCTCTTTATCAGATTTCTTAAGCAAGGTTAAAATTAATAAAGATAAAGTTATTAGTTTAATTAAAGCAGGTGCTTTTGATGAAATAGAGCAAAAAGAACGCATAGATATTATGAAAGAATATATTGAATATATTTGTGGGTTTAAAAAACGATTAACATTACAAAATGTTCAAATGTTAGCAAAACAAAATTTATTTCCTGATAAGCTAGAGCTTGAAATTAAAATTTTCTTTTTTAATAAACATTTAAAGAAGAGTAAACAACAACACTATTACAAATTAGATCAAAGAGCTTATGATTTCTTTATACAACATTTTGAAGATAACCTACTTACTTATAAAGATGATAGTATTTTAATTGTTCAAAAAGATTGGGATAATATATATCAAACAACTATGAATAAAGTAAGACAATATATTAAAGACAATCATGATGATTTATTAGCTCAATTAAACAATACTATTTTCCAAGAAGAATGGGATAAATATGCTACAGGAAATTATAGCTCTTGGGAAATGGAATCAGTTTCATATTATGAACATAAGCATGAATTAGCTCATATTAACAAAGAAAAATATCAATTAACATCTTTTCATGATTTAAGTAGTGAACCAGAAGTTGTTAAATCATATTATGCAGGCGATAGAGAAATCAATATTTATAAATTACATCGCATTATAGGAACAGTTTTAGATAGAAATAAATATAGACACACTGTCACTCTATTAACAACAGATGGAGTTGTTCATGTTAAATTTTATAGAGATCAATTCAGTTATTTTGACAANCAATTATCACAACGCCAAGCAGATGGAAAGAAAAAAATTGTAGAAAAATCATGGTTTAATCGCGGAAACAAGCTTCTTATTACAGGTTTTCGTAGAGGTAATACTTTCGTTCCAAGAGTATATAAAAATTCTATATATCAACATCCAATATATTTAATACTTGATATAGATGAAAAAGGAGAAATTACTACTATATCACATCGTGCAGAAATATAGGAGGTGCACTTATAATTGGAAATTATGAAAAGAAATGGTAAAACTGTTATATTTGATAAAAATAAAATCATTAATGCAGTAGAAAATGCCATGCGAGAAACTGTAAAAGGAGTAGACACTAAAATTAGCCATTATGTTGCTGATAATGTGCGTGAAATTTTAGAAGGTCATAATAGTATTACAGTAGAAGACATACAAGATTTAATTGAAACTTTGCTAATGGAAACCGCCAGAAAAGATGTTGCTAAAAGATTTATATTATATAGAGCAGAAAGGAATAGAACAAGAAAATATAGAAAACAAAAAAAATATAGATTGTTAAAAGAAGACTTTATAAGTCAATACAAACATAAACCAACCCCTATGGAACAACTGGGTATGTTCACATATTATAGAACATACTCACGTTGGCTCCCTGAAGAAAACAGGAGAGAAGAATGGTATGAAACAGTAAGAAGAGCAGTAGAATATAATTGTAATTTAGTTAATACTACCCAAGCAGAAGCTCAAGAACTTTATGACAATATGTTTAACCTAAAGCAATTTTTATCAGGAAGAACATTATGGACAGGCAATACAGAAGTATCTGAAAAATATCCATTAGCTAATTTTAATTGTTGCTTTACAATTGTTGATAGCATTAAAGCTATTAGTGATTTATTTTATTTACTTATGTTAGGAGCAGGTGTGGGAATTAGAGTATTAAAAGATCAAGATGTTAATAAATTACCTAAGTTTAAAACAAAAATTAATCTTATACATCAAGATTATATAGGTGTTCCCGCACAAAAAAGATTAGAACACACTAGCATGAAATTTATTAGTAATGATACAGTAGAAATTACTGTAGGAGATAGTAAAACAGGATGGTCTTTAGCTTTATATCATTATTTAGATATATGCAGTAATAAAATGTATGATTCTGTTGATAAAATTATTGTTAATTATAACAATGTTAGACCTTTGGGTGAAAAATTAAAAACTTTTGGGGGATATGCTTCAGGTCATATTGCTATTAAAAATATTTTAGAAAAAGTTAATATTATTTTAAATAGAAATAATGATATAAAATACAGATTATTAAAACCAATAGAAGTAATAGATATTTGTAATTGTGTAAGTGAGGGTGTAGTAGTAGGAGGCACAAGACGAGCTGCACAAGCTTGTTTAATTTCTCCTTCAGATGAAGAATCTATTCAAGCTAAAAACAACTTATTCATGCAAGAAGATGGTCAATGGATAATTAATAAAGATATCTCACATAGAAAAATGAGCAATAATAGTATTTTTTATGAAGAGAAACCTAAACGTGAACAATTACACTGGCATTTACAACAATTGAAACAATCAGGTGAACCTGGTTTTGTTAATGTAGATGCAGCTCGCAAAAGATTGCCAAGTTTTGAAGGGTGCAATCCTTGCTTTGAAGTTTTATTACCAAGTAAAGGAGTATGTAATCTTGTAACTCTCAATGTTTTTGCTTTTGTTAATGAACAGAATAAAAAACTTGATATAGAAGCTCTTAAAAAAGCTCAAAAATTAAATGTAAGAGCTGCTTACCGCATGTCTTTAGTAGAATTAGAGCTAACAGATTGGAACAACAAAAGCAGAGAAGAAAAAATTATTGGAGCTTCTTTAACAGGATGGCAAGATATGGTTAATCTTTTAGACTTAAACAAAGCAGAACAAAAAGAAATATTAGCTATATTATGGGAAACAGGATTAGCTACTTGTGAAGAAATGGCAAAAGAATTTGAAAACACTGTTCCTACATTGATTACTACAATAAAACCTGAAGGAACATTAAGTTTATTGCCAGAAGTGTCACCAGGAATTCATGTTAGTCATTCACCTTATTATATTAGAAGAGTTAGGATTAGTGCAAATGATCCTTTAGTTAAAGTTTGTGAAGAATTAGAATACCCTATCTTTAATGATGGTGATGATGATGATAATAGCTGTAAAACAAAAGTTATTGAATTTCCATGTAGTTCCGCGGCAAAGGTAAGTAAATATAATATTACTGCTATAGAACAATTAGAAAATTATAAAATGTTTATGGATTATTATGTAGATAGTAATGTATCTGTTACAATTACAGTTCAAGAGCATGAGTGGGAAGAAGTAGAACAATGGTTGTGGGATAATTGGGATAGTGTAGTAGCGATATCTTTCTTATCTTTATCAGATTCTTTTTATGATTTAATGCCATATGAACAAATTACTAAAGAAGAATATGAAGAAAGAAAAAGAGAAATGAAACCATTTATTCCTGCTTTATTGAGTAAATATGAGAGTGAAGAAACTGATTTAGATATAGGAAATTTGTCAGATTGTGAGGGAGGAGTGTGTTCTATTAGATGATGGTCCAAGGAATAGATTTAAATGATGCTTGGAGAAATACTTTATGGGAATGTGTAAAACATGGAGAAAGATATATTATTAAAAAAGGAAGCTATGTTGGACAAGAAAGATCGCAATTAAAATCTCTTATATTGCAAATTGAAGAACCTGGAAAAAGACCTTTTAACTTTTACACTCCTAGCGGAATTCCTGCACCAACAAATGAAGAAAAAATAAACACATATTTTGAAAATTATATTATAACAGATACTAAATGTGATATGGAAGATTATACTTATGGTGAATTTATTGCGCCTCAAATTCCTAAAGTAATTAATATTTTAAATGAATCAGGAGGTATGACAAATCAAGCTACCATTAATATTGGGGGAGAAAATAATATAAATATGGAAGATCCTCCTTGTTTAAGAGTTTTAGATTTTAAAGTTGTTAACTCTAAATTAATATTAAGTGCATTTTTTAGATCATGGGATTTGTTTACTGGTTTGCCAGAAAATTTAGGAGGTTTACAATTACTTAAAGAATATGTTCTAGCAAGCTTAACTTTTCCTATAGAAGATGGAGAAATGATAATATATAGCTCTGGAGCTCATATTTATGAAATGTATTATCCTGTAGTTAACACTATGAATATTACACAAATATAAGGAGATATAGAATATGACAAGAATGTTTGCAGAAGTTGAAAAACAGTATAAACAACATCAAGAACCTGCAATAATGCCTATTAGAAAAACAGAGTATTCTGCAGGTTATGACATTCCCATTCCACAAAATATTAAATTAAAACCAAAAGAACAAAAAATGATATGGACAGATTTAAAAATTCATATGCCCTCTAATGAATTTGTAATGATACATATTAGAAGTTCTTTAGCGATTAAAAAACAATTATCATTAGTGAATAATGTAGGAATAATTGACGCTGATTATTGTGGAAATGAAAGTAATGATGGAAATATAGGAATGTGTATTAAAAACAATGGAAAAGATGAAGTAATTTTGAACAAAGGAGATTTTATTGCCCAAGCTATTTTCTGTGAATATAAGATTGCTGATAATTGTAATTTTAAAGATAATCGAAAAGGTGGATTTGGTTCTACAACTGAAGGAGGACAATAACTTGGTAGATACAATAGAATTAAGGAAAAATATTCCAAGCTACCAAAAAAGAAAAAATGCGAGACAACCAGAAACAAAATATGGTTTATTTATCTATAAAAAGATTACAACAGAATTAACCAAAAAGACCAAAAAGAAAAAAGCAATTGTTTCTACAGAACATAAAAAAGAAAATAGTAAATCATATAAAAATATAACATGGTTAAATAGAATGTATGAAAGAAAAATGAAAGAAAATCCAATTGACCCATTATATAAAGTGGTTATTCCTTTGCAAATTCCTAATGGTTATAAACTCTATGATCATAAAGGTCAATATTATGCTACTGTATTAGATCAAAATGATGTTTTTTATTTTTTAGCAATACAAAAAGACACTGAAGATATTCACTTCTTTTTAAGAACTTTTGTAGATAAAATGTTTATTCAAGCACAATGTGGTGGACCTTATGGTTTTATAGTTCCTGAAGAATTCTATAAAAACTATGAAAGAATTGATTAAATGGCGGTGATATATTATTATTTATATAGGCTTAGATCAATCAAGTAAAATGGTAGGATATGCTGTAATTGACAATGAAGAATTAGTTCGTTATGGAGTGTTTAAAACTCCCTCAAGCAAAAATGTTATGAAAAGAATTAGTTATATTATAGAGTTTTTAGATGATTTACTTCATGAATATAATAGTAATATTGTTGTAGGCCTTGAAGACACACAAGAAAGTGGAATGAATACGAATACTTTTCAATTATTAACAAAAGTTTTAGGTGCTATTGAATTTTGGCTATACACAGAAAATATTTCCTATATGGTATGTCATATAAGCTCCTGGAGAAAACATTCTGGAATTAAAGGCAAGAGAAGAAAAGAGAAGAAAGCCAATGCCATCAAAGCTGTGAAAGAAAAATTTGGGATAAATGCTGAGGAAGACGCGGCTGAAGCTATCTTAATTGCCTATTATGTAAAGCACCAAACACAAACTAATGAAGAAGGGTGGAGTGCTGACTAAGCACAAAATTAGGTATATATTCATATATGAAAAAATAAACTATAATTATAAGAGTTTATTTTCCGCTTATATCATGCTTGTAGATAGCTTCTATTCTTTGGAAAGAGTGATTTAAAAGACAAAAAACATAATTCGGACATAAAAAAAACCCTACTGCTTATTAAAACAGTAGGGTTTATTATTTTAAACTATGCCATCTTATATTAATCTTCTTTTTCTACCTCTACAACAATAACTTCTACATCTTCTTTGGTTCTATTCAAAGCAGAAATTAAATCATGAATATAATTAGAACCAGCCATGATGAATAATGCAGAAATAGCTTCACCTACAAAAGGAACTTCAAACTGAATATTTACCATTTGGAAGAAATCTAAATTTCCTCCATAAGCAAATAAAAGTCCTAGCAGTAATGCAATTCCCATTTTGATATTAAATTCTTTTAGATTAACATNATCAAGAACAGGNAATAATTTACTTATTACCTCTAATGTTCTTTCAACTACTACACTTAAAAAAATCCAAGCTAACAATGGATCCATTGTAAATCCTCTCCTTTTTATTTTTATTTATAGGGATAAACCCTACTAATAACTCCCATAAAGAAATGACCAATAGTTTTAAAACTGTCATGCTCTGCATTTGCCACTCTTGAAATCACTAATGAAGTAATAATATAGCTTATTATAGGAAATTGAGGTTGGAATGGCAAATAATCAAAAATAGTTAATGGCCAAAAAATATAAGCGACCAATAATCCTAATATAGGGGGTATAATTAAATCTTTCCAAGTTGGTGGTTTCTTTTCAAACCTGTCAAAACTTGGGAATGGCGGTAAATATTCATCTTCAGGAATGATTGCACGAGTTTTTAACTCTTCTTTTTTTTCTTCTTTATCTTCTTTTTTCTTTCCTGTTATCACATCAATCAAAGGATCAAAAATGCGATATAATGATTGCACAACTAAACCTAAAATAAATATATATAATCCTAATTCATATAAAAATATGTCACTCATAATCTATCATCCTTTATGAATTATGATAAAAGCTCTAATTCCTTGTTGTAATAGATTTCTGCGCATCATTTCCGCATTATCTCTTTCACGATAAGAACCAGCAACAACTCTATACCATACATCATTTTGAACTGGTAAATCAGGTGCTTCAGGTTCTTTTAAATGATTTTCTACATTTTTAACAAATTGATTCCAACCATTTTGTCGAGCCCTAATCCATGAAGGACAATTTTTACCTGACCAATCAAAATGCTGTTTTAAACAATCAGGAAAAGCAACAAGAGAAGGAACTTCTTGGATTAACCATGCGCATAGCCTTGCCGCGTGATCTTCAGCTTGTAAATAAAGTGATTCATTGCGTGGTGAAGCTAGCATTGCATAATCACAAATTTCTATTCCTATTGTTGTAGTATTTCCTGGGCCTAAGTTGTCTCCTGCGTGCCACCCCACTTCATTTAATGGTAAAGCTTGATAACAATCTTTTTCATCTATGCTAAAATGCCATGAAGCAGGTCTATTAGCTGCATCCATCCCTTTCACATATTGATGAAGTCTTGCGGCAGGAGCCCTTGAATAAGCATTGTGAATAGTAATATATCTTGGTGTCATTGTTCTTTGATATAAACTACTACTGGGATTAGTCATTGGCCTATTACGTCTTCCTGCAGGTATAAAATCTTGAATAATATTCATGAATATAAAACCTCCTTTTATTAATTTGAAAATGCTGTTATAGCACCATATATTGCTAACAATGAACCTACAAATCCTAATAAATACTTAATATATAACCATATATTGTTATATATTTCTTTTTTTGTTTCTTGTGCTGTTTTTAAAGTAGATACCTTTTTATTAATATGCTGTTCAAATAAATGTCTTGCTTCCGTATGTTTTAAAGCAAAATCATGATAATTTGCTATCATTTGTGTTAGTTGTTCTTCTGTTTTACTTTGATTATTTAATATAGTATTAATTGTTTCCGATTGAGTATCTAATTTTTGATTACTTGTAATTTGTGATTCAATTAATGGCATTATTCTTTCTTTATTGCAGTCTTCATAGTTGCATATAATCTTATCTATCTTACCTTCTTGTGGACATAATCTATCTGGATGCTTACAAGGCAATGCTTTTAAGTCGGCTTTGATTTCATTTAACATTTGTTCTATAACAATATTAAAATAATCTGTTGTTCGTCTTTCTTTTTTTAGTAAAAAATTATTTGTTTGTTTCTCTTGCTCTTTATCGCTCATTCTTCATTGCAAAGCCTCCTTACATAACCTAAAATATATAAAAAAAGAGAGCTTATAAAATAAGCTCTCTTGTAATTTTACTATTTAGTTTTTATTTATTTAAAATAAATCAAACCACATTTGTGCAGCTTCTACAGGGAATTGAACATCATATAATTCAAATGCTTCTCTAATGCTTACCATACCATCAACGTCAATATAGTCATTAATGTAGGTTTCAGAGATTTCACCTGAGACATCAATATATCTACGGAACTCTCCATCAGTTAAATCAACTTCATAATTAACAGTAAAAGTATCAATATAGTTAAAGTCATCATCATCAATCTCTTGTGTCATTCTTGTTTGTTCAATAATATGTGCTACTTCACCTTGATGTGGGCTAACATATGAACCATATAATTGTGTTGTTTCACCATCGCCATCAAAGTTAGCACGAGCTGCTAAAATTACTTCCATTGAATCAAATGGATGCTTATCTGATGTTTCTACAATAATTTCTTCATCAACATTAATTTCCCCAATTCTTTGATCAATACTTCTGGTAGAAGCTACTGTTCCTTGCCCTTCAATCAAACTTGCTCTTTGACCTCCAGTGGTATCAGTTCCTGCAAGTGTTTTCCAGTGTATGTCTCCATCAAGCATATATTCACCTTGAAGAATCATGTTACCTGGGGTTTGTTCTGCGGAAACTACTGAGACCAAACTGAAAATCATCATGATTGTAACAAGTAAAACTAAGATTTTTTTAATCATAAACAATCACTCTCCTAACATAAAATTTTTGATGCATTATTTTACTTACATCAATGTATATATTATACCATAAAATTGCGAATTTGTCAAGTATAAATTTAACAATTTCTTAACAATTTTATTTATTAGCTTGTTGAGAATTTTGATTCTGCATTATTTCTTCACATTCAGTAGGGAATCTATCTTTTAATGTTTGCTCTAATCTCTGTTTCTCATTAATTGCATTTTTTAAAATAGCATTTTCTAAATTTAATTGTGTTATTTTTTTTAATANCTCTTCAACAACTCCATTNCTAATTTGTTGAGACATAGTGTTTCCTCCTTTTATTGCGTATGCAAATATATAATTTCAACATCGGCTTTGCCATAACTTTGAATAGTAANATAAAATTTATTGTTTATAGCCGAAACTCCAGGAATTGCAAAATAATAATTATNATCTCCACCTTCTATTGAAGAGGGTGCTAAAAAAACANTTGACCAATCAGCTTCTNCTNCNCTTGGTTTAATAACTCCTTGACTAATAATCATAGGAAAATAAGCGTCCCAAGTATCATTAATGTTAATATGAATATTCGCAGTATGTTGTGTAGAATAACTTCTTCTGTATTGTGTTCTTACTCTCCCAGTTAATCTTACCACTCCATCTCCTCTGCTTAATCTTCCTCTCATATTTAAAGTTCTAGAACTACCTGATCTCACAGGAAAAGTATGTGAACCACCATGTCCTATATGTGCTGCTGTACCAATTCCATCACCAACTTGAGCAGCAACAAAACTTGTATTACCACTAGTGACTGNTACTTGAACTCCACCTTGTCTACCAATAGTTGTCCAACCATGAGACGGACCAGTAATATTTCGATCTACCCAACTACCACTACTAGATCCTATTAATGCACTATTATAGCTAGTATAATGAGTTGAATCGGGAGGTTTATAGCTATATCCTCTAAATCTCATTCCACAAAGGATAACTTCAGGGACATCAGATAAATCAACAAAATATGTTTTCATATTTTCTATAGTTTGCCAAGGAATTTTTGTGAATCTTTCAAATCCAATACGACACTCATCTATCCAAACATATTGACATTTATTTTCATCAACCCACACTTCTTTTACTTTATCAGGATCTATCCTAATTTCTGCCATGTCCTTTTTCTCCTTTTATGGACATATAAAATTGATAACCCCAGGAGGGTTAGGCAATGGTCCATTTTTTCTTATTACATATGCTTTAGTAGGTGCACTATTGTCTATATGACTAATAGCTGTTATTCCATGTAAAACTACAGAAGGTGGCTGAGCAAAAGGATCAGTCGTATGAACAGTTCCTTGAACACTTACTGCTCCATTAATATTATCAATAGAAATAAATGTATTACCACCTATTCCTAAATTAATACCTGCACTTTGTATGTTTATAATCTCGTCTGCTTCTAAAATAATATTACGATCTGCTTCTAAAACAAAATCTCTTTCTGCAACTACTCCTATATCTTCATCGCTATATAAGAAGGCAAAATCACCTTCAAAGAAAATTCCTGATTCATCTACAGTATCAATAACTCCTCCACTTTTAGTTGCATCAATTGCGACTAATTGAGTACGAGTATATGGCCAAATATCAGTTTGTATAAAACTAGCCCTAAAAATATCCTCTATATTAACATATGATCTAAGAGTTCCAACATGATTAGAACCTAAATCCAAAACATGGTTGCCATCTTTATGCCATGCTTTTAAATATCCTGCAAATTCACCTGTTTCATCATAGAACCGCAACATTTCTTCATTAATTTGCAGCCTTTTGATATTATCTTTATACAAGTCTATAAATGGCTTATATGTAGCATCACCTGAATGAAAAAACTCACCTAAGTGCATATAGTTATTATTTTCTGTTCCTGCAAATAATTCGCGGAAAGAGCCTGTTACCGCGTCTAAATTGCCACCTATTTGTAAGCGGCTTCCATCCCATTCTAAATAATGTTCTTGACCTGAATATAAATCAGTAGCACCTTTAAAATAAAAGCCATATAAATCACCAGGAACATAATCAGGATCATCAAAATCTCCTAAATCTCCTATATGAATACGTTTAACTTCATCCCTATCATAGACTTTAATACCTTGTCTATCCATAATGATATTGCCGCCTTCATTAATAATCCGCATTTCTGCACTCAACATAAGTTGACCTATTAATGTTTTTGCTACAATACCATTGCCATTAATAGCTGTATAAAAATTATTGCCACCGTCTGAGCTAATACCAATCCACCCTGCTACAATACGAATCATTTGCAAAGGATGATCAGGATTAGTAATAGTAATACCTTGTCTATCAATCTCTACTGAATTATTTACTCCACTTTTAATAGCTTGTCTTGCCGCGTCCCATGTATTACTTAATATTTCATCTAATTCAGTAGTTTTCTCTGTAGCACCATCCCATTTATATTTTTCTTCTAAAACTGTAGCAGCTGCCATTGTAGAAGTATTCATTTTCTTCAAGAATTTTTGTTGTTCTGTTAATACTTCACGAACATTAGATAAAACAAAATTTAATTGTTTGTCATTAGAATTCCAATTAATTTCTACTATCATACAAGCTACATTAATATTATGTTTTTCATGTTTAACAATTATGGTATCATAAATACCTGCTAAAATAGGATTATAAAACAATTTATTGTAATCATAATTTGGTTCAATCATATCTAAAAAACTAACTAATTGCAAATTTAAAACTAAAGTAGGTTCATTAATTTGTTCAAAATATAACTTTGCTACAGTTAATAGATCATCTGGATTAATAATATTACTATTAGAATAAGTTTTTTCAATAATGAAATTATTTCGTTCTTGTAATTCAGCTTCAGTAAAATTATTACTTAATGCTAATTCTTCTTTGATTTCATTAATATCTGCATCAACCGCAGCAATTTCCTCTTGTTTATTGGTTACTAATGCTTGTTGTTCATTAAAAGCTTTTTGTTTTAAAGGTTCATTATATTTTTCCAATAGTGTGGTTCTTGCTTGCTCTTGAACAGAATAACCAAAATGATTATCTACTTCCATCCCATCAAAATCTACTACTAAAGATGCTGATCTGCCAAGAGCATGAGGAAAAGTAATAGTGAAATAAGCTGTATCAATTACTTCTCCTCCAGGCTTATAAATTATATTTTTCTTTACTGTAATGTTGCCAATATCATAAACAGTTTCTAAAGCTGTCTTTAAATTTGCTTCACTAATATTCCAATCTAAAGGAGCAGACCATACAATATTACTATCTGGATCAGCTGCATCACCAAAAAGCCATGTGCCTCCTGCGGGCTCTCCCATGAAAATAACTTGAATTTCTTGTGTTCCATCATCATTATATTCTTGTTCTGTTACTCTACAAATTTCTAAATCAAAATCAACAGTAATATCTCCACCTACATCAATATGTAGTTTATCTATTCCTGTAAATTTATAAGCAACATACCAAGTATTACTTGGTTCTCCTGCAGTAATATTATCTCCATTGATTAATACTGCAGCAT
>SL_3KL_010_SEDDRAFT_10002851_pt1 | contig 15752 bp, 14 predicted proteins | sample SodLakKL_010_SED_2_FD_10381 | JGI IMG/M metagenome (IMG submission 10381) | reverse complement strand
CCGGTTCCGGTAATAGATTCAAATTGTTGAACTTCAATCTTTTCGTTTACACCATCAGTAAACCTGACTATTGCTTTGCTGATCGGATGTTCGGACAGATTTTCGACAGCAGCCACTTTTTCGATCAGGCTGTTTTTATCAACTCCGTTAAACGTTTTGTACCCGATAACTTCCGGCTTACCTTTTGTTAGTGTTCCGGTTTTATCGAATACTACTGTGGTTACTGATTCAAGGATTTGCAGTGATTCACCTTTCCGAATAAGAATTCCGTTTTCGGCGCCCAATCCGGTTCCCACCATCAGCGCGGTTGGAGTTGCCAGACCCAATGCGCACGGACAGGCGATCACCAAAACCGCCAGAGTGGCAAAAAATGCTTGTCCGCCCACGGAAAGATCGGTCATGACCCAGGGTAAAAGATCATCGCCCAGATTCAGCAACGGAGCATAAAATTCCGGAAACAGTACCCAGGTAACAAATGTAAGCAGCGCAATGACCAGAATTACAGGTACAAAAACTGCCGTTACTTTATCGGCAAAATCCTGAATCGGGACTTTCGAGCTTTGTGCTTCCTCTACAAGACGAATTACACGGCTTAAAAATGTATCTTCTCCAACTTCGGTAGCTTTTACCCGAATTGTACCCTCCGTATTGATCGTACTTCCAATTACCTTATCCCCTTTTTTGCGGTGCACCGGCATCGACTCTCCCGTAACCATCGATTCATCCACCGAACTTTCACCATCCACGATTACACCATCGGCAGGAATTTTTTCACCGGGACGAATCAGCATCACATCACCGGTTCTCAGGTCAGAAAGTTCTACTGTTTCCTCTTTTCCATTTTTTATGATACGTGCTGTTTTTGCTTCCAGTGTCAGCAGCTTGGTTATTGCATCTGATGCCCGTCCTTTTGCTTTGGTTTCGATATAACGGCCTGTCAGGTGAAAAGCCATGATCATTGCGGCGATTCCAGCAAAACTGTAAACCGGTTCTCCAAACAGATCAACATAATACGCAAGTGCAAAAAATCCGGTGATGAGTGAAGCTATTGTACCTATTGCAATCAGCACATCCATATTGGGATTCAGGTTTTTTGCAGATCGAAAAGCACTCACCAGGGTCTGCCAGCCGGGATAAAAAATCACTGCTGTAGCACCTAAAGTCATAAAAATCTCCATCACCAGATGAGAGGTGATATGAACAGACAGCACCATTTCCAGGAACATCCAGATCATCAGCGGAAGTGTAATTACCCAGCTGAAGATCATTTTAAACCGTGCCGAATTCAGCTTTTCCTGTTCGAGTCGCCTGGCTTCATCCAGTTTACTCTCTTTTTTTTTTCCGGAAGGCTCCAATGTGTAACCGGCATCTTTTACAGCATCTATAAGTTTTTGTATGCCGGTTTCATTCTCGTCAAAATCCACAAACGCTTTACCATTTGCCAGGTTTACCGAAACTTCTTTTACTCCCCCAATATTCCGTATCGTTTTTTCTACAGCATTTACACATCCGGCACAATGCATCCCTTTCACATTAAATTCGTGTGCGTTACTTCTCCCATTTTCAGTTTTTTTTACAGTGTAGCCGGCATCATTTATCGCTTTCTCAATCCTTTCAAATTCCAGGCTTTCCGGATGCTCAACTATCGCTTTACCTGTGGCAAGATTTACATTCACCTGCTCCACTCCTTCCACGCTTTTCAGAGCTTTCTCTACCGAATTAACGCATCCTGCACAAGTGATACCTTCTACTACGTATTGCTTTTTTACTGACATAATCAATCATCTATTGTTATCTGAAACTTCATTCTTAAACCTCTGAAAGATAAGCTCAGATCAGAGTTATTATGTCACAACTGAGAAAGGAAGGTGTGTAATATTTTTGTATCAGAACAGATCAGGTCAGATCTGGTCGAGCGATTTGCGTCTTTTTTCACCGGACTTCAAGTACTGAGTCACTGTTTTTCCGGTTACTTTTTTAAACTGATTCGACAAATACTGAACACTGCTGTATTTAAGTTTCCAGGCAATTTCGGATAGTGTCCACTTGCGATAGCTGAGCAGTTCTTTTACTCTCTCAATTTTTAAACGAATCAGATAATTCTCGACTGTAATACCAACATTTTCAGAAAATACTTTACTCAGATAGGAATAATTATGGTTCAGTTTTTCTGATACAAATACAGAAAGTTTTTGAGGCTGATCGTTTTCCTGCAGATGATTCAGATATTCGATCAGAGCTGACTTTACTTTATTGGCAATTTCCGTTTCGCGATCATAGATCAGTTCAAATCCGCGTTCTTTTAGCTTAGATTCCAACTTCTCTGACTCAGTGCTTGAGAGTTTGCGGCTAAACACGGCCGAACCAATTTCAACAAACTCCACCGGAAGGTTCAGTGTTTGCGTTATGCCTGCAACAGACTCAACGCATCGCGGACAGACCATATTTTTGATACTCAGTTCAACCATTACCGAATGGGTATTTCTCTGAATTATTTGCAGATGAGGATCTGAAATCAGATCACTCAACTGTTACACTTTTCGCCAGGTTTCTGGGCTGATCTACATTACAGCCACGGTTTACAGCAATGTAATAAGAAAGCAGCTGTAAAGGAATTACCGTCAACAGCGGAGAAAAATAATCTTTTGTTGTCGGAATTTGAATTGAAAACTCAGAGAGTTCTTTAACATCTTTATTGTCATCGTTCATTACAGACAAAATTCTGCCCTTTCTGGCTTTCACTTCTTCAATGTTAGATATTGTCTTATCGTTCGTATGTTTGGTTGCAGCAATCACAACAACCGGCATCATTTCGTCGATAAGTGCAATTGGTCCGTGCTTCATTTCTGCAGCCGGGTATCCTTCAGCGTGTATATAGGAAATCTCTTTCAATTTCAGTGCACCTTCGAGCGCAACCGGAAAATTGTAAGAACGCCCAAGGTAAAGGAAATTCGGAGCATAGGTAAACATTTTTGCGATCTTCTGAATCGGCTCATCACACTCTTGAAGAATCTGATCAACTTTTTCAGGTATCGAGTCTAACTCCTGAATCAGCTTTTTGGCCTTCTTTTTGGTAATTTCACCTTTTTCCATCGCGATTTTTATCGCCATCATAATAAGCACCACAACCTGTGCGGTAAACGCTTTGGTTGATGCCACCCCAATTTCCGGTCCGGCGTGTGTAAATACACCGGCATCAGTTTCACGGGATATAGTTGACCCCACAACATTACAGATTCCAAGAACCAGTGCCCCTCTTTCTTTAGCTTCACGAAGAGCAGCGAGCGTATCGGCAGTCTCGCCACTTTGTGAAATTACAAGCAGAACATCGCCCTTCCCGATCAGCGGATCGCGATAACGGAATTCCGACGCATACTCAACTTCAACCGGAGTGCGCGCCAGGTATTCAAAAATATATTCACCAACCAATGCCGAGTGCCAGCTTGTTCCACAAGCGGCAATTACAATTCGTTTTGCATTTACAAGCTCATCCATTACATCTCTCAGACCGCCAAGCTGGATTGTTCCTTCTTCCGGATTTATACGCCCGCGCATACAATCCCCGATCGATCTGGGTTGTTCAAAGATTTCCTTTAGCATAAAATGCGGATAGCCGGCTTTTTCAATCGCCTCAAGCCCCATCTCAAGCTCATGTATTTCTTTGGTAAGCTCTACATCTTCGATAGTTTTTACTTTATAACTGTCTTTCGTTACAACAGCCATCTCACCATCGTCCAGGTAGATCACCTTATTGGTGTATTCAACTATCGGAGATGCATCAGAAGCGATAAACATTTCGTTATCCCCAATTCCAAGAAGCAGCGGAGAACCCTTCCGGGCTACATAAACCTTATCCTGCTGATCAAGACTTACAACAGCAATACCATAGGTTCCAACAATTTGCTTTAGCGTAAGCTGTATTGCCTGTTCAAAGGTAATACCTTTTGTAGTTGTGTAGATCTCTTCGAGAAGCTGCGCGATAATTTCNGTATCGGTTGCGCTTTTAAATGTGCGGCCTCTTAGCTCAAGCTTCTTTTTCAAAGAATTGTANTTTTCGATAATNCCGTTATGTACCACCGCAATGTTACCGGATTCGCTCACATGCGGGTGAGAATTNATATCATTAGGCTCCCCATGCGTGGCCCAGCGTGTGTGGCCAATTCCAATTTTTGCGATCAGCTTTTTGGTATCAATCTTTTTTTCAAGATTGGAAACTTTTCCTTTTCCTTTCTCGATCATCATTTTACCGTTCATCAGAGCAACTCCGGCAGAGTCATATCCACGGTATTCGAGTCTCTTGAGACCTTTTACAAGAACCTGGCTTGCGTCTTTTTCTCCGATATATCCTACTATTCCACACATATTATTCTTTGATTTTACGTAATTTAAAGTCTGTTAATGATGATTTTTGCTTGTAAAGCTTAATTACTGATTATGATATTTATTTATAACTGCACACCTGTGTTTGATAATATGAGATAGTTAAAAACATCTTTGTTACTTTGCCAGTTAGAAATCCATAACAAAATTAAAATAAACCAATATAATTTACCGATTTGGCTGCTAAAATCTGCTTTTTTGAAGATCAATATCTTAAAAACTTTCATCCTCTAACGCTTACAAGACCGCTCTACGATCTCAGGATAGGCAGACTCTTACAAGACCGCTCTACGATCTCAGGATAGGCATTTTATCCCTCGGAGAAAAGTGGCTCCATGCTTTAAACCGGAAGAAATCAGTTCCTGCCGGAATTCTCAGAGAATCTTTTAAAGGGTTGTTTGTTGAATCTGTTCCGGATGAAGATGAAATTTTATGGATTAACCCTCGATTTTTACCTGACTCATCTTTAAAAGATACGGTAAAAAAACTGGAAATAAACCAGTCCCTTCAATTTGAAGGTGATCTAATTGCTGCACTGATTTCAAAAGAAATCCACCAAAAATGGGCACAGAAAGGTATCAATGCAAAAGACACTGAGGCACGAGAAGCTAGTAAGGAGATGGTCCGCCAGGTAACACATGTCTGGAATTTGTTTCAGCTGAACGGACCGGAAATTGCTGCTGATATCAGCAGAATGAACTCGAAATCCGGGAACCATAATAAAGATTTTCCACGGGTATATATTGAAAATGCAGATAAGGTTATTATTGAAGAAGGAGCAAAAATAGAACCGGGTGTTGTGATTATTGCTAACAAAGGCCCCGTGTATATTGGAAAAAACGCTTTGATTATGGCCAATTCAGTTCTCAGAGGGCCGGTTGCAATTTGTGAAGGTGCAACGGTTAAGGCCGGAACAAAAATCTATGAAGAGACGACAATCGGCCCCGTGTGTAAAGTTGCCGGTGAGATATCGAATTCGATCTTTCACTCCTATTGTAATAAAGCGCATGACGGTTTTGTAGGGAATTCACTCTTCGGGCAGTGGTGCAACCTTGGCGCCGATACCAACACCTCAAACCTAAAAAATAACTACAGTACTGTGCGGCTGACCGATTGGGACAGCGGAGAGGAAAAAGAAACCGAACAACAGTTTATTGGAACCGTGATGGGTGACCACTCCAAAACCGGAATAAACGCGATGCTGAATACAGGTACGGTTTGTGGAGTATCCAGTAACATTTTTACGAGTGGTTATCCGCCAAAGCTGATCCCCTCCTTCCGCTGGGTGAGCGATTACGATATTGAAAACTATAAACTTGACAAAGCGATTGAAACGATGCGCCGGATGATGGCACGCCGCGACGTGGAACTGACCCCGGAGTATGAACAGATGATGCGCTCTTTAGCGAATGAATAAAACTGCGGCCGATGACGACTAAATCAAAATTGGGACTTTTTACCGGTCTGTTCCTGTTTGTCTTAATGTTGATTGTTCCACAGCCGGAAGGCCTCAGTTCTGCCGGATGGCTAACCGCCGCTGTAGGAGCTCTTATGGCTACATGGTGGATCACTGAAGCAATTCCGATTCCGGCTACTTCCCTCCTCCCGATCGTTCTTTTTCCACTCTTGCAAATTCAATCTATTTCTGCCACCACAGCTCCTTATGCCAATCCGCTCATTTTTCTGTTCATGGGAGGATTTATGATCGCAATTGCAATGCAGAAGTGGGATTTGCATAAACGAATCGCACTCAATATCGTCAATTTTTCAGGCACTAAACCCACGTCAATCATTATCGGATTTATACTGGCGTCTGCGTTTTTGAGTATGTGGGTAAGCAATACCGCCACCGCATTGATGATGCTGCCTATTGCATTATCCATCATCGCCATTGCTGCAAAAAACAGGAAAACATCCTCTGATGGAAAACCGGTCAAATCCAACTTTGAACTGGTACTGGTACTTGGAATTGCTTACGGCTGTAACATTGGTGGTGTTGCCACCCTGATCGGTACACCGCCTAATGCACTGCTCGCCGGTTTTGCACTGGAAGCGTACGGGCTGGAGGTCGGTTTTGCACGATGGATGTTAGCCGGGCTGCCTATTGTACTGGTTGGACTTCCGGTGATGTACCTGGTCCTAACCCGTTTTATTTATCCCATAAAATTAAAAGATCTTCCGGGCGGTAGTGAATTTATCAGCAGTGAACTGGAAAATCTGGGTTCGATGAGCAATCAGGAAAAAAAGGTGGCTGCTGTTTTTATTGTTACCGCTCTTCTTTGGATGTTCAGGCTGGTTCTTGAAAATATTATTCCCGGTTTATCTGATGCGGGCATTGCTATAGCTGCCGGTGTTGCCCTTTTTATCATACCATCGGGCAGGGTAGATGAAAAAGCAGGTATTCTGCAATGGGGTGATATGAGGCAGTTGCCGTGGGGCATACTCATACTTTTTGGCGGCGGATTAAGCCTTGCCTCCGCTATCACAGCAACCGGACTCGCAGAGTGGATTGCCTTGCAAACTTCCGGTTTTGATGCTCTTCCACTGCTTTTGATTCTTCTGATAATTGTCGCTATTGTTGTATTCCTGACAGAAATTACAAGCAACACGGCAACTGCTGCAGCATTTGTTCCAATTCTTGCAGCCGTGGCAATTGGCCTGGGGCAAAACCCGCTGTTATTTGCGATACCGACCGCGATCGCTGCAAGCTGTGCGTTTATGTTACCGGTTGCCACTCCGCCCAATGCAGTGGTTTATTCAAGTAACGAGGTAACCATGTTTGAAATGTCAAAAGCCGGATTGTGGCTGAACCTTATTTTTATTGCCCTTATCAGCGTTGCTGCCTACACCATTATCGCATGGAATTTCGGGATAGAATTGGGCACTATTCCGGGGTGGGTTGATTAAAGATGAAGGTACCGCTGATAATTGCTGATTTCACTGATTTCGCTGATTTGCACAATCAGCGAAATCAGCGCAATCCCCTAAATCAGTGTTCAATCCCTCATCAACTTCTTATACTGTATCCGTTGCGGCTGATCTTCTGAAATTCCCAGCCTTTCACGGCGATTCTCCTCATACTCCTGGTAATTGCCTTCGAACCATTTTACCTGGCTGTTGCCTTCAAAAGCGAGGATGTGTGTGGCCACGCGATCCAGGAACCAGCGGTCGTGTGATATCACTACCACACAGCCAGCAAAATCGAGCAGGGCTTCTTCGAGGGCTCGAAGCGTGTTAACATCCAGATCATTCGTAGGCTCATCCAAAAGCAGCACATTGGCTCCCTCTTTCAGCATTTTGGCAAGATGCACACGGTTCCGCTCACCGCCCGATATCTCCGAACACTTTTTCTGCTGGTCACTTCCGCTGAAATTAAAGCGTGCAACATACGCACGGCTGTTCATTTCACGATGGCCAAGCTTTACGAAATCCTGTCCGCCGGAAATCTCTTCCCAGATTGTTTTGGACGGATCGAGCGGACGTTTCTGATCCACATAACCAAGCTCAACCGTATCACCCAAAATAACAGACCCGGCATCGGGCTCTTCTTCGCCGGTAATCATCCTGAACAGCGTGGTTTTACCCGCACCGTTCGGCCCGATCACACCCACAATACCCCCGGGCGGCAGGCTGAATGTCAAATCTTCAATCAGGAGTTTATCATCATAGCCCTTCTTCACATTTTTGGCTTCAATCACTTTATCGCCCAGGCGCGGACCGGCCGGAATAAAAATCTCCATCTCATCGCGGCGTTTTTGGCGTTCTTCTGATAACAGCTCTTCATAAGAGTTGATACGCGCCTTACTCTTGGCCCGGCGTCCTTTCGGATTCTGCCTGATCCACTCCAGCTCTTGCTGCAAAGTTTTTTGCCGTTTTGATTCCTCCTTCTCTTCCTGCTGCAGTCGATCTTTCTTCTGCTCAAGCCACGAGCTGTAATTTCCCTTAAACGGAATTCCCTCACCGCGATCCAGCTCCAAAATCCATCCGGCCACATTATCAAGGAAGTAACGATCGTGCGTAACGGCGATTACGGTTCCTTCATAACGATCCAGGTGCTGCTCAAGCCAGCCTACCGATTCCGCATCCAGGTGGTTGGTCGGCTCATCAAGCAAAAGCACATCGGGCTTTTTCAGCAGCAGACGGCAGAGGGCCACACGGCGTTTTTCACCGCCTGACAAATACTCGACCGACGCATCGCCGGGCGGGCAGCGCAGGGCTTCCATCGCCTGCTTCAGTTTACTGTCGATATCCCATGCACCAAGCTGATCGATCTTCTCCTGCAGTTTGGATTGCTTTTCGATCAGTGCGTCAAAATCAGCATCCGGATCTTAATCAGATCCATCGTTTCCTGTACGCCCTCTTCCACAATCTCTTTTACCGTTTTGGACGGATCCAGCTCCGGCTCCTGTGGCAGATATCCAAAAGTGATTCCCTTCTGGCGGGATATATCCCCAAGGTAATCTTCATCCTCGCCGGCAATAATCCGGAGCAGTGTACTTTTCCCCGCACCGTTCAGGCCAAGCACCCCGATTTTTGCGCCATAAAAAAAAGAAAGGTATATATCCTTCAGAACCGTTTTGTTGGGTTTATAAACTTTACTGACCCCAACCATCGAAAAAATTATCTTCTGATCACTCAATGTTACACACTTTAATTGTTGATGTTTTTCGGCTCAAAAGGTACAAATAAAGATGATCTGCACAAACCGGAGCAGATCAAATAACGGAACATCATTGAGCTGTGAATGGCCGGGTAAAATCTTCTGTTCTTTGGATATGAAAAATTTAATTACAGTACTCATTTTAATTCTGTTAACCGGCTGCACAACCATCGAAATTTCGGAACCGGATGTGTTTGACCGCCACTCCACTATTTCAGCCGATCAGTTTCCTCTTCATGACTATCAGCTTCATGAAATGGAAATTGAAACTGACGACGGAGAAACCATTCACTCCTGGTTCCTTGAACGTGATGATGCCGATGCAACCGTGATCTATTTTGGAGGCAACGGATTTTTGATGGTGAAATCGCGTTCACTGATCGATGCCTACTCCGGCATTCCGGTTAACCTGGTGATGTTTGATTACCGGGGCTACGGAAGAAGTACCGGCACTCCTGATGTAGCAGGCATTAAAAGCGATTCACGGGCGGTATATGAAGCCGTAAGAAACGATTTTCCGGCAGACACAGGACCGTTATACCTTCACGGCCACTCGATGGGGACATTTTTGGCTGCATATATGGCCGATACACACGAAGCAGCGGGCTATATACTGGAAAGCCCGATCACAAATGTGGATCAGATGACCCGTCAGCTTGTGCCATGGCTGCTGCGACCATTTATCCGGTTCAGGATCGATCAGCCCGTAAAAGATGAGAATAACCTGACAAGGGTATCCAATATTGAAGTCCCGCTTCTGCTGATGGGCGGCGAACGCGATGAGATCACCCCATTTTCGATGGCTGAAGAGCTTTACAGAGAATCAGCATCGGCAGAAAAAGAACTGGTAAAAATCGAGCGGGGAACTCATAATGATCTCCCAAACTCTGAAATTTACAGGCGTGCGCTCACAGATTTTTTGAGAGCTGGCAGAGACTGAACTCAAAAGGCTCTAACAGATTAATCTAAACAGAACAGAAAGAAGAATACCTTCAAACTGAACGAAATATAAACGGAAAGGCTTCTTCTGCTAACATTCAATGCCCCAAAAATAATCAAGCAGACACCCGGTTGTCAGATTTACTAAACCCCGAACCCCGGTTATTAAAAATCATCCTGCTATTCCAAATCCTCTAATCTAAAGCCGTTGAGCATCATATTTCAATTTGGTTTAACCCTAAACGCTTTCTTTTTCCTTTTATATGGGATTCAGTCGCTGAACTCAGACTGGATGATACAAGAGTTTAAGCGATTCGGCATGACCGATCAGCAGCGAAAACTGACAGGTATTTTGCAAATCCTGGGATCGGCCGGCCTGCTGACAGGTTTTATCTTTCCGGTGATTGGTTTCCTGGCCGCTGTCGGATTTACATTTATGATGCTTGTGGCATTCATCGTTCGAATAAAGATAAAAGATAGCATTATTCAGTCTCTGCCATCCCTCATTTTCATGATGATGAACGGATGGCTGACGATCGGATTCTACAATCTATTGTCAATCTGACCCGCGTAAAAACGGTAAATGAAGCTTCACAGAATCCCTATCACGAGAGAGAGTACCAGGAATGTAAAAGCAGGCAGAGATTTTTTTAGCGGATCACTAATTTTAATGTGCATCGATACGGCACCCAGCATAAGAAAAGCGATCCCGTATGCAGCTATGGCTTCCACCTGAGGATAAAAAATTGATGCGATCAGCAAAATAGCCAAACCTACTTTAGCCGTACCTACCGCATACATAAACCAGACCGGCAGGCCATAATTTTTGAACTCCTCTTCGATATTTTTTGCATCCCCGCCCCTCCAGGCTGTGGACTTTTTTGAACGGACAAGCCATACATTCAAAATGCTTAAACCAACGATAAGTTTTAGTGCTATCATCAAGATTTCCATATTCAATTCCCTTTTATTTTTATTGTGGCTGTTAAGTGTGTATAAAAAGATCGGCCCAAACTGAAATAATTACTTCCCTTTCCTTTGTCGGAGAACCGATTAAAGCTCTCAACCGTTCAGTAACATTAAAAAATGATCTGCGGTGATTGCCGGCATCGCAATGTGGAATAACTATCCATGGGTTTGCACCCATGACTATTGACGTTGAACCCCGTTCGGGGTTCTTGTATAGGTCGCACCTGTTTTTTTACCACTGGGTTGCACCCGGGGTTATTATTGTTAAACTCCTTCGGAGTTTTTTATCACGATGCTCATGGGATAATCGAATCAGACCAACCACGACAGGGATTGAATGTTATTGATCCCATGCGGAGCTCGGAATATGAATGGTGGCCACCGCGAGCCAACCCCGAATGAGGTTGAAAGTCAATTATCCCGTGCGGAGCGCAGGATATGAAAGGTAGGCGGCATCTGGCCTCGAGCCAACCCCGAATGGGGTTGAATGTCAATAGGCCCGTGCGGAGCGCGGGATATGAAACGACACCAGCCTCGAACCAACCCCGAATGGGGTTAAACGTCAATAGCCCCGTGCGGAGCTCGGGGTGTGAATGGCGACAGCCACAAAACAACCCCGGAGGGGTTGAACCCTTTCAGGGTTCATGGTTTTTTACACATCATCTAATCCATGGGTTTGCACCCATGGCTATTGACGTTGAACCCCGTTCGGGGTTCTTGTATAGGTCGTACCTGTTTTTTTCCCACCGGGTTGTACCCGGGGTTATTATTGTTGAACTCCTTCGGAGTTTTTCATCACGATGTTCATGGGATAACCGCATTGGACCAACCCCAACAGAGATTGAATGTTAATAACCCCATGCGGAGCTCAGGATATGAAAGGTGACCTGCCTCAAACCAACCCCGAACGGGGTTGAACGTCAATAATCCAGTGCGGAGCGCAGGATATTAAAGGTGGGCGGCATCCGGCCTCGGGTCAACCCCGAATGGGGTTGAATGTCAATAGCCCCGTGCGGAGCGCGGGATATGAATGGCGGCAGCCACGAACCAACCCCGGAGGGGTTGAATGTTAATAACCACGTGCGGAGCTCAGGATATGAAACGACACCAGCCTAAAACCAACCCCGAATGGGGTTAAACGTCAATAGCCCCGTGCGGAGCGCGGGGTATAAATGGCGGCAGCCACAAAACAACCCCGGAGGGGTTGAACTCGTCAGATGTTATAATTGAGCGCCGGCTTCTTCCCAACCGGTTTTTGAGTGTTGCGTCGATCTGGCCGATGTCGGTCATGAGCATTTGATATTATTTATCATCAATCTGATTTATGACTAAAATCATACAAAAAATTACTCTAAAAATGGTGGTGTTTCGAACAGATCATAAAACCTTGCCGATGTTTCTGGCAGTCCGCTTTTTTTCAACCTTCCAATTAATTCATCCCCGGTAATTGGAGGATTTGTTCTTCTGAGTATCATCTTTCTTAGTGCCCATTTTGCTTGATCTTCACCCTGGCCGATCAATCCTGTCACAAATTTATCTGGGTGAACAGCATCTATATTGTACTTTCGTAATTCTTCAGTGTTGAAGTCTTTCAGATTAAAAGTTACGATTACATTCGATTGACTTACTATTGCGGCTGCTAACACATGCCTGTCGTCGGGATCCGTTAATTGCAGCTGGTTTTCTATTTCTTTGTAACCATACACTTTCGCATTTTCGAATGAACGATTCATTTCATCAGTAATGCGCATAATTATTTTGGGTTCAATATCAGGCCTGTTTTGTATAAGATGGCTGCTCCATTCCCTTTCTATATCATCCGACCATTTTGGCACATAAAGATATTGCTGTGCCAGGCTCAATAGCAGATCTCTTAACAAAAATGGATAGAGTACATTAGCATCCAGTATCGCTTTTACAGGCTCGGGCATATATCAGTAATCAAGGCCAAGCTCCTGAGAGATGCGGGTCAATTCTGTTAATGCCTCTTCACGTTCTTTTTCCATTTGTTTCTTATAGGCAAGCAGGTCTTCAAGCCTGATCCGTCGATGAGAGCCTACCATATGGAACGGAATTTTTCCATTCTCCAGCAACTTAACTAAATAAGGCCGTGACACAAGCAGCAGATCCGCAGCTTCCTGCGTGGTAATCTCTGCATCCACCGGGTTTACGGTGATCGCTTTTCCCTGTGCCATCAGGTTCATGATGGTATTCAAATGCTTTAATGCAGATACAGGGATTTTAATTGAATCTTCTTCACCCTTAATTCCAATCTCTACTTCCTTTGTGGATTTTTTGATATTCCCGGCTATACGATCCAGGATCTCCTTATTCTCACGTGCAATTTTTTGTTCTTTTCGCGAAGGCAGTTTTAATGCATCCATGGCCTTATTAATTCATATTTGTAATTGGTTGTATCTGAATCTACTTAAATAAACGAAATAAACGAAACAAGATTTCAATCTATTCCTTGACAAAATTCCGAATTGGATTGAATCCGGTATGCCCCAATCCACCTATACCAGGTATCTTTCATCAAATTCGACACCATGTTCTTTCAATAACTTTATCAGTTCTTCTTTAAATGTCATTTTCTTGTGATGTTTTTCCTGGTTTTGTACATATCGGATAAGTCTTTCTTTCTCTTTAATTGTATATGTAAATGCCGCATACCCTTCCTGCCAACTTTTGAANTCCGGGAATAATTGTTTCTCTTTGATGTAACTGCTGCTTCCCAGTTTGATGTCTTTTACAAGACTCGATAATGAAATGGATGGGTGAATATGAGTTACGATATGTAAATGATCTTCAATACCATTTATCCGGTAAAGGTGGCAGTCTTTATTTTTCAGAATTCCCCAGATGTCTTTGAATAACTTTTCCCGGTTTTCTTTGATCAGTACGGGCTTTCTGTATTTAGTACTGAATACGATTTGATATAGGATCTGTGTATATGTACTCATAATTGAAACTCTCGATTATTTTTTGGTTGAACTCAAATCTAACCACTATTTACTAATCTGCAAATCCTGTCCCTGGATTTACATCCATAGCTATTGATGTTGAACCACATCCGGAGTTTTAAATATATCGCACCCGTTTTTGCCACCTTACCAACCCCGACAGGGATTGAATGTTAATGATCCCGTGCGGAGCGCGGAATATGAAAGGAGACTGGCCACGAACCAACCCCGAACGGGGTTGAATGTCAATAGCCCCGTGCGAAGCGCGGGGTGTGAATGGCGGCAGCCACCAACCAACCTCGGAGGAGTTGAACCCTTTCAGGGTTCGGATGGGTTATCTGATCCTTTTACATCCACCGGGTTGCACCCGGGGTTATTATTGTTGAACTCCTTCGGAGTTTTTTATCACGATTTTTATGAGATAACCGCACCAGTCCCGGATCGGCATTTATATCAATAACCGAACGAATTTGAATTTCTATAGCCCAATTTACTCCTAAGGTAATAACAGGAACCTCGTACGAAATGCGAGCTATTTATAGTGTACAGCCATTGACCAACCCCGAAAGGGGTTGAATGTTAATAATCCCGTGTGAAGCGCGGGATATGAAAGGGATATGAAAGGTGAATGGCCTCGAGCCAACCCCGAACGGGGTTAAACGCCAATAGCCCCGTGCGAAGCTCGGGGTATGAATGTCGGCAGCCACAAAACAACCCCGGAGGGGTTGAACCCTTTCAGGGTTCATGATTTTTTTTACCATCATCCTATCCATAGGTTTGCACCCATGGCTATTGACGTTGAACCCCATTCGGGGTTCTTTTATAGATCGCACCTGTTTTTTTACCACCGGGTTGCACCCTTTCAGGGTTCATGATTTTTTTTACCATCATCCTATCCATGGGTTTGCACCCATGACTATTGACGTTGAACCCCGTTCGGGGTTCTTTTATTTCGTGGGCAGGCTATTTGTGTTGAATCCTTTAGGATTTTGGTGAAAGGTCCTATTCGTGCTTTTCATACCACCAATAACCATTAACGATTACACGAATAACCACCTACCCAAGCCAAACTTCATCCTGGTGCCACCGGAGGTAATCGGCGGAGGGCTGGTCGGGCAGGTGGTGCGGGAGGTTTTGGAGTTTTTTACCCTGGTAGGCGTAGTACTCTCTTCCGTTTTCGTACTCTTCGCGGATGCGCCGGCTTACTTCCACCCTGTGATCGTCCGTTACGGTTATATATCCCTTATCAAACAGGATGTGCATGTCGGACCGCAACAGCAGACCGTTGCGGGTCAGGTTTGGGCCTGATTTTGCATATGGTTTGATGTGGGCCGCTTCCAGTACCGGCAGGGTTTTCTCTTTTGTGATGGCGCACCGGTAATGATACGCATCTGTTACCATGGCACGGAAAGCACTCTGGCCGATACGGGACCGGATTTCCACTGTATTACCATATAGATCTCCCGGATCCTGCATCACCAGTTCTCCTTCTCTTGCTTTCAGATCACCGAGCCTCTCCTCTACTTTTTGCCAAACATCCGACCCGATCGGCTCATCCGTACTGTATGATTTTCCTTTTACGATGTTACGGCTCCAGTTTTCCGGGATCGGTATCCAGTCACTGCGCTCAAAAAAGAACGGTTCGGTAAGGATGGTGCAGCCGATGGTTGGGTTCAGTCCTTCTCCTTCCCTGAACTTCATGATAGACTGCCGGAACTGGTCGTACAAAGCCGCCCCGTTTTTAATTCCAAACGCATCCCATGCCAGTGAAAGCGGCAGAAACAGGTGGCGCACAAAAAACCCGCCGCCAACGATGTAATTGTACGGGCTGTGCAGCTTAA
>SL_3KL_010_SEDDRAFT_10002850_pt1 | contig 15755 bp, 13 predicted proteins | sample SodLakKL_010_SED_2_FD_10381 | JGI IMG/M metagenome (IMG submission 10381) | reverse complement strand
CGAGAACCTCCGGTTGTAACGGGCACAACACCTGCCAATGAAACCACAAATTTTGACGGTAATGAGGTTCGATTTCAGTTCGACAAATTTGTAGACCGAAATTCTGCCCGGCAAAATATATCCATAGAGCCTAATTTGGGTCTCGATTTTGAGGTAGATTTTAGCCGACGGACTGTCATAGTGAAGTTTTTAGACCCTTTACCTGAAAATACTACCATAATTGTACAGCTCGGGACGGATATTACCGATACTCGAAATAATAATATGTCATCATCGTACGAACTTGCCTTTTCTACCGGCCCGGAGATAGATGATGGAAATGTTATTGCAACTCTGCGCGATCCTGATGAAGGATCGGTAAACGAAGGTGAGCGTGTTTTTCTATATCAAAGCCCGGTAGATTTTTCGGAACCGGCTAATTATGTAGCACAATCTGATACATCCGGCGAGATCAATTTTTCCTACCTGCGGGAGGGGATGTATAGTGCTATTTGGGTTGATGACGTTAATCGAAATCGTATTTGGGATCGAGATCGAGAATTTGCCCAGCCATTTCATCAAGAAGAGTTCGAGGTGGTTAAAGGAGAAGAGGTAGATTTGGGTACAATATTTATTCAACGGCCTGATACTGTATCACCAAATATAAATGGAGTTGGTTTACTATCAGAAACCCGGTTACGGTTGCGCCTGTCTGAACCGGTGGAATGGCAAGATAATGCCTCCATAACAATTCAAGATTCTCTGGGCGAGGATTATTCCACAGCCTTTCCTCTCTATACCGATATTGAAGATCCACAAGTTGTCTATGCCCAGGCTTTGGACCCGCTTGATGAAGAGCAGCGCTTTTCGGTGATCCCGCAAGGGTTTACCGATCGTGCTGGCAATCCACTGCGTAGTAATGTCGATCCATTTAGTGGATCTGCTGAGCCCGATACAGCCGCACTTCGATTGATCGAGGATAACCTGGCAGACGGAATATTTAATGATGAGTCGGTAGAAATTACTTTTTCCAGATTTATTGATGATGATTCTATTACAGACTCTCTGCTCGTTTTCGAAGGGGATCAGATGATTGAAGATTGGGAATTTGTAGACGTAGAAAGAAATATACTATCCATCAATCCAGATATTATTTGGCAGAGCGGGGTTAGTTATGAATTCCGTGTNTGGGATCCTTATGTGAGGGATTACGCCACGTTCCGGCCGGATATTTGGCAACCCAACCAGCTTGGTGCTATAGAGTTTACNGCTGCAGACGGTCTGCCTGAAGGAGAAAATCGCTTACGGTTGTATGATGATAATCGGAAAGTAGATATTGATACTGTTTTTACGGATTCTCTTGAAATAGATCGATTACCNCCGCTCTCATACACGGCTAGAGTTTATAGGGATGTTAATGGGGATGGACGCTGGAATAGCGGTTCTGTAGATCCTTTTGAAGCTCCTGAACCCTATTTTATGCAGAGAGATATCCCGGTACGGGAAGGGTTTACATCCGAAATATCAGTGGAATTTATTCCTGCACTTGAAGCAAAAGAGGATGAAGCTTTAGAAGAGCTTGATATCGATTTAGATCCAGTTGAACCGGTAAATGACGAAAGCGACGAAGAAATTGAAAATTAATGAATGACATTATGGAACAGCGTTGGGCTGATTTTTTACAGGATGGAATGTTGGTTATTACCGTGGTTGGAATTATTGCACTTACATTCTTCACGGCATGGTTGATTAAGCGGGCGTTCACAAAAATATTAAGTGGAGATACCAATATTATAAGTGATGATCCCACAAACTTCCGGTTTATTTACTATGCACTTCTGGGCCTGGTTTATACGGTTGGTTTTGGAATTGCCATCTGGAATATTCCTTTTTTAAGGCATGTAGCCCAATCCATGCTGGCAGGTGCCGGTATTTTGGCAATCGTTATTGGATTTGCCTCTCAGCAGGCATTGGGAAATATTATCAGCGGTGTATTTATCGTAATGTTTAAACCATACCGTATTAACGATAGGATCTCTCTGCAAAACACATTACGCGGCGTTGTTGAGGATATAAACTTGCGCCATACCATTATCCGAAATTTTGAAAATCAGCGTATAATCATTCCAAATTCGGTAATCAGCAATGAGATTTTGGTTAATTCGAATTACACCGATGACAAAATTTGCAAGCTGATTAATATAGGAATTAGCTATGGGTCGGACATCGACCTGGCAAAGTCAATTATGGCCGAAGAGATTGCGAACCACCCGGTGAATATGGATATCCGATCGGAGGAAGATATTGAAGCGGGAGTTCCACGAGTGATGGTTCGTGTAATAGGGCTGGGGGAATCCTCTGTAAATCTGCGTGCATGGGCATGGGCACCAACTCCACCTGATGGTTTTGTGATGGAATGTGATGTAACCGAGAGTATTAAAAAACGATTTGATAGAGAAGGAATCGTCATCCCGTTCCCACAGCGGACTCTAAGTTATCTCGATTCTCCCAAAGAGACGTAGATTTTTCAATATTTACAACGCTTCCAATTACGACTCTGTCGCAATTTCCTTATCTTTTGGAATCGCTTCCACTTAATCATTTTATCTGAATTATGAGTAAAGAATTATCTGAACAAACTTCTGAGAAGAAGCAAACGAAAACAAGTGATAACACAAAAACTCCAAAAAAGTACGAGCCGGAAAATAGTGTCCGTTTTGTAACGGCAGCCAGTCTATTTGATGGGCATGATGCGAGTATCAACATCATGAGGAGAATTCTGCAATCTACCGGGGCAGAGGTTATCCATCTTGGCCATAACCGTTCAGTACATGAAATTGTTCATTGTGCTATCCAGGAAGATGCACAGGGAATAGCTATAAGCTCCTACCAAGGCGGCCACATGGAGTACTTTAAGTATATGGTGGATCTGCTAAAGGAGAATGGTGCGGAGCACATACAGGTTTTTGGCGGTGGCGGTGGAGTGATTGTTCAGGATGAGATTGATGAACTCCACGACTATGGTATAAAGCGAATTTTCTCCGTGGAAGACGGAAGCAGTATGGGGCTGCAGGGAATGATTAATTACATGATGGAATCATGTGATTATGATACTAATGATATTGAAACTCCAACTGTAAATAAGATTTTTAAAAAAAATCACGTTGCGATAGCAAGATCTATTTCTGCGCTGGAGAATAATCACTTAGAAATTATATCATATAAAGATAGTAAGTTAAAATCCGGCAAGGAGATGCTGTTTGAAGTAACCGATAAAAAAACAGTTCCTCTTCTGGGTATTACAGGTACAGGTGGTGCCGGGAAAAGTTCGTTAACGGATGAAATTATCCGCCGCTTTCTAACGGAATTTGATGATCTGACCATCGGTGTTATATCAATTGATCCATCCAAAGTTCGAACAGGTGGAGCACTTTTAGGAGACCGAATTCGAATGAATAGCATCGACACTGATCGGGTGTTTATGCGCAGTATGGCTACTCGGGCATCCAACAAATCGATAAGTGAAGCTATTCAGGGTGCCATTGCTATATATAAAGCGGCCGGTTTTGATCTCATAATCGTGGAGACGAGCGGTATTGGCCAAAGTGGTACAGAAATTGCCGATATCACGGATATTCCCATATATGTAATGACTCACGAATATGGGGCAGCAACCCAGCTTGAAAAAATTAATATGCTGGACCTGGCCGATTTTGTGGTATTGAACAAGTTTGAGAAAAAGGGTTCGCTTGATGCGTTGAGAGATATTCGCAAGCAGATGCAGCGGAACCGGGGTGATTGGCATATCAACCCGAAAAACATGCCGGTGTATCCAACAATTGCGGCTCAGTTTAATGATGAGGGAGTCCACCGCCTCTTTAAAGCAGTTGTTGATAAGGTTAATGAGAATTACAACACAAATTGGGATACGAAATTATATACAAATTCTGAGCCTGCAGAAGATCTTCATACCCAGGCGATAATACCGGGCCGTCGACAACGGTATTTGTCGGAGATTTCAGAAACGATTGAGAGTTATCACCAATGGACCAAAGAGCAGGTTGAGATCGCCTCTAAACTTGACCAGGTGGAAGGAACCATCTCGCAGGTGCAGAACTGGAACCCGGATGAGAAACCGGTTATTGAAGAGAATCTTCAAAAAATGCAGGATCACTGGCTGGAACGGCTTGATCCGCTTCCAAAAGGAATTCTTGATGGTTGGGATGAGCTGTACGAGAAATATCAGCAGGAAACTTTTGACGTACAGGTTCGTGACAAGACATTTAAAAACAAACTCTATCGAGAATCACTAAGTGGTACAAAAGTGCCGCGCATCTCGCTGCCTAAAACAGAAAATAAAGGGGACAGGCTTCGCTTTGCACTCAAAGAAAATCTACCCGGTTATTTCCCTTTTACCGCTGGTGTATTTCCATTTAAGCGAGAAGGAGAGGATCCCACCCGAATGTTTGCAGGGGAGGGAACGCCGGAGCGTACCAATAAACGATTCCATTATGTGAGTGAGGGAATGCCTGCTGCAAGACTCTCAACGGCGTTTGATTCCGTAACTCTTTACGGCGAAGATCCTGATTATCGCCCCGATATTTACGGAAAAATCGGTAACTCCGGAGTAAGTATCTGTACACTTGATGATATGAAGAAACTCTATTCCGGTTTTGAACTTACGGCTCCCACAACATCCGTATCGATGACCATCAACGGTCCCGCACCGATGATTCTGGCGATGTTTATGAATACGGTCATTGATCAGGAAATCGAGCGGCATCTTAAAAAAGAAGGGAAATGGGAGGAAGCAAAGAAGAAGATTGAATCGATATTTGAGAAAAAGAAACTCTCTCAGCCCAACTATGGAGAAGATCTCCCCAATGGAAGTGATGGATTTGGATTGGGCACGCTTGGAATCAGCGGAGATCAGCTTGTGGACAAGAAGACCTACGAATCGATAAAAGCAAATGCGCTAAAGGTAGTTCGTGGAACGGTTCAGGCTGATATCCTTAAAGAAGACCAGGCGCAAAACACCTGTATATTTTCAACTGAATTTGCGTTAAAGATGATGGGGGATGTGCAGAGTTACTTTACCGAGAAAGGGGTGAGGAATTATTACTCCGTATCGATCTCCGGTTATCATATTGCCGAGGCTGGGGCAAATCCGATTACACAAGCCGCATTTACGCTTGCCAATGGGTTCACCTACGTNGAGTATTATCTCTCCAGAGGATTGGATATTGACGATTTTGCCCACAATCTCTCATTCTTTTTCAGCAACGGGCTTGATCCGGAATATGCCGTNATCGGGCGGGTTGCTCGNCGTATTTGGGCGATTGCAATGAAAGAGAAATACGCTGCAAATGAGCGGTCACAAAAGCTGAAATACCATATTCAAACCAGTGGCCGATCGCTGCACGCCCAGGAGATTCAGTTTAATGATATCCGGACAACACTGCAGGCGTTAATGGCGGTATACGACAACTGTAATTCTCTGCATACCAATGCCTTTGATGAAGCTATAACTACGCCGACAGAGGAGTCTGTGCGCCGTGCACTAGCCATTCAGCTTATTATCAACAAAGAGATGGGGATGACCAAGAATGAAAATCCGCTTCAAGGTTCATATATCATTGAAGATATGACCGATCTTGTTGAAGAGGCTATTCTTGCTGAATTTGACCGTATTACAGATCGCGGTGGTGTTCTTGGTGCGATGGAGAGCATGTATCAGCGTGGAAAAATTCAAGAGGAGAGTCTCTATTACGAGTCTCAAAAACACTCAGGTGAGCTTCCCATTATAGGAGTGAACACATTCTTGAATGATAAAAAGAGTTCGGAAGATGAGAAGAAAGTAGATTTAATTCGATCTACTGAAAAAGAGAAAAAGCAGCAGATAGACAACCTTGAGCAGTTTCAAAACATACATCAAGAACAAGCTGAAAATGCTTTACAAAGGTTGAAGAAAGTTGCCCGAAATGATGGAAATCTGTTTGAAGAGCTGATGGAAACCGTGAAGTATGCATCTCTTGGTCAAATTTCCACAGCGCTATACGAAGTTGGCGGGCAGTATCGGCGGAATATGTAAATCCGATTCTTTAGAAGACCTGACAGCATGCCCGGTGCATTTCCGGGTTTCTGCCAGCGTCGGACAAATATTAATCAGTTTTAAAAAATGTACGGTTCATACCAGTAAACCCAACGCTGTCAGATCAGCCGGTTGGCGTACACAGTCCTGTGGGTGTTGACAGGTTGTACATATACACTGTTCAAATCTATTGTGTCCCATAAAAAAAACAGGCCCTGTATGATAAATACAGGGCCTGTTTTCAATTTCGTACTAAAAGTAAACCTTTATTGGGTAAGCTGTCCCAACAGTCGTTCAGCTTCTGCGGCTTGATTACTGTTCGGATAGTCTCTCAGTAACTCATCCAACAGGTCAGTTGCTTCTCTATTCATCCCGGCCTCTTTATAAGCAAAAGCTGCTTCTAAAAGGTTGTGAGGAGTCGTAGAGCTGTTTTCATCCCACTTGGCAGCTTTAACATACATTTCTGCTGCTTCTTCATATCGCTCCAATTCTGACAAGATAATAGCGTGAAGAGTAATTGGGGATACGCCAACAATTCCGTTAGGTATTGAGAAGTTTTTTATATGATAAAGAGCATCATCATAGTTTTCCATCTCAAACTCGGAAACAGCTGCGTAATAGTTGGCAAGGTTGCCGGCATTTGTTCGGCTGTAATTATCAGCTATCTGAACAAATCCAATGGTAAATTCATCATCATCCCCGTAAAGAGCTGTTTGATAATTTCCCTGCATAAACTGCTGTTCAGCTTGACCAAGTAAATTTGCTGCTTCCGTTTCTTGTTGACCGGAATAGACAAAATATCCAATAGCCAAACCAATTATAGCAACTATCGCTAACCCACCACCAACTACGGTAGCTTTATTTTGTTCATAATAGTGCATGAACCGGGAGGAATATTCAATTAGAATATCCTGTTCTAAATCTTCGCCTTTTAGTCGCTTACTCATAAATATTAAGTCGTTGGAAATTTTTATTTCAAGCTGTGAAAGTTATCACAGTTTATGGATTTAACCAAGAGTTCAAAGTGAATTATTCACTCTGTTCAAGAACCCCATTATGAAGTGTGTAAATTGAATCGCACCGTTCAGCAATTTCATTTTCATGGGTGATTAGCACGATAGACACATTCTCTTCTTCACGTAGTTCGAACAACAGTGATAATATAGAGTCCGTATTTTTTTCGTCCAGATTGCCGGTGGGTTCATCAGCCAAAATTGTTGATGGATTATTCATTAATGCGCGTGCCATCGATACACGTTGTTGTTCTCCACCCGATAGTTGAGATGGGCGGTGATGCAGACGTTGTTTAAGCCCAAAGCGATCGAGAAGGGAGGTGGCACGATCTTCAGCTTCAGCTTTTGGTGTCCCTTTAATTAAGCCCGGCATCATTACGTTTTCCATGGCCGTAAATTCCGGTAACAGATGGTGGAACTGAAATACGAATCCAATATTTCTGTTTCGCAATCCGGCAAGTTCATCTGTGTTATATTTGTGGATCGGCTTATCATCCCACCAAATTTCTCCGCTGTCAGGTTTATCGAGGCCGCCCATAATGTGAAGAAGCGTACTCTTACCACATCCGCTGGAACCAATAACCGCGATTATTTCAGACTGTTTAACAGATAGATTTACATCGGTAAGAATTTCGAGTTTTCCTTTGTCCGATTCTGAATCAAAACTCTTTTTTATGTGGTTACAGCGTAAGACTGTACTGTTTGTACTATTCATCCGGTACTGTTTTTAAATTCGGGGTAAATGAGTGATTCAATATGCGTGCAACTGTTTTTCTCTGTATCAACAGTCGCTAAAACGGCACACATTCGATTATCTTTTTTGGCGATGATATATTTTTGCGGTGTCCCAAGTCGAAATCGGTTCAATGCAGTTTTTTTATTCATACCNATTACCGAATCAAACGGACCGGTCATACCGGCATCGGTTATATACCCTGTGCCTTGTGGCAGTATTCTGGCATCATTTGTTGGAATATGAGTATGTGTGCCAACCATAACTGAAACGTCTCCATCAAGATGCCAACCCATGGCAACTTTTTCTGCAGTTGCTTCTGCATGAAAATCCACAAATATTAAATCTGTCTCTTCTTTAATATTTTTAAGTGCCCAGTCTGATGTAGAGAATGGATCATCAATATCAGGGAGAAATGTGCGGCCCTGGAGGTTTAATACAGCAATTTTTTTATCAAGACCGGGTAGATCATATATACCGTATCCATTCCCCGAATTCCCTTTTGGATAATTTAAAGGTCGCAACAAATTGGGATCACTGTTCATATACCCAAATATCTTCCATTTATCAAAGGAGTGATTACCACCTGTAATTACATTCACTCCGATATCATAGAGACGTTTTACGATCGATTGGTTTAACCCTCGCCCTTGATGAGAATTTTCGGCATTGGCGATAACAAAATCGGGTTCATGCTTTTTTAAAAGTCCGGGAAGAATGGTTTCAAGGAGTTCGAGTCCAGGTTCACCTACAATATCGGCGATAAAAAATAGTTTTGCTTCCTTTGGCACACAACTGTGATAGAGTTAAAATTAACATCTATTTAAGGTAAGAAAAATCGAAGGATGATAAGAGTAAAAATAAAGAAAGTGGGTGAGGGTAGGTCGGTTACGCAACAAACTGTGTTACTGTAAAAAAGTGGGTAAAACTACCGGCTAGCACAAAAATGTGCCAGATACCGTGGGCAAATCTGTGTCTGTAATCGATTACATAAAATATTACACCGAATGTGTAGAACATTCCGCCGGTAATCAACCAGTAAAAACCTGTAGTAGAGAGCTCAGCCATCAGCGGGTCTACAATCAAAATTGCTAACCATCCCATCATCAAATATATAATAAGAGGAAATATCCGGTGCCCTTTTGAAGGTATCAGATCAATAATGATACCGAGTGTAGCCAGTCCCCAAACGATGGCGAATATGGTCCAGCCAGTTTCACCCCGTAAAGTTACCAACGTAAATGGGGTATAGGTTCCGGCTATGAGTAAATAAATAGCTACGTGATCGAGTTTCTGAAAAATCTTTTTCAACTTTCCTTGAAAGCTGTGATAGAGAGTAGAAAAGGTATACAAGAGAACCAGACTACTTCCGTAAACAGCAAAGCTGACAATTTTCCATATATCTCCCTGTGTAATAGCGAGATAAAGGAGAATAAAGAAACCTATTACGGAGGCTATAGAGCCTATGAGGTGAGTAATGCTGTTAAAACGTTCGCCTTTATACATGCTACTCTAACGGAGAAATAGGCAGTTTGATTCCTCGGATAAAAAACTTTTTGCGGTATTATAAAATTTCTTCAATGAGCTTCTGAATATCTTCGTTTACTTCATCCATTAACTCATTCTCTTTTTCTTTGAACTCTTCGTTTTTAACCCGGAGTTCAAAAAGTTCTTCTGCGATGCTTAGAGATGCCAATATCATCACAGTAGAATCGGGTTGGTTGGTGAGTTGTTGCCTATAGGCTTTAAACTTTTCATCCACATAATTAGCAATACGCTTCATGTTTTCCACCTCATCGTCATTTACCTTAATGGGGATCTGTTTACCAAAAACATTTACTTTAATTGATTGCATATCAACCCTCTACATGATTTTCAATTTTTTCGATCAGTGATTTTACCTGATGCTTCATCGCAATACGGTCTGACTCACTGATATCAGAAAATATATCGTTCTGCTCTTTCTGAATTTTTTCGAGGTCACTTTTAAGTTTTAAATTTTCACGCTTAAGCTCTTTGATCTCTTTATTAAGCCCGCTAACCCGATCTTTTACCTGGCTAAGCAGCTTATAAAAAGTATCCCTCTGAACGTTGTTGGATTCCATAACGACACGTTTAAGATCTCAATTTAGCATCGAACTTCTTCTTCAATGATTGAACAACTTTTTGAACCTTCGGTTCTACATCATTGATTGTCAATGTTTTATTAGAATCTAAAAAAGAAAGCCTAAAAGCAATACTTTTTTTGCCTGATCCAAGGTTTTCTCCTTCGTAAACATCAAATACATCCACATTTTTTAGTGTTTCATCGGCCGTGGAATGAATTTCCCTAGCAAGATCGCCGGCTCTGATCGCTTGATCAACAATAAAAGCTGCATCAAATTCAAATGATGGATATTTCGAAACTTTTTGATACTCAACATCATTTGAGGCATACCCAAGATTATAAAGCTCCGTTACATCAATTTCCGCAACAAATGCATCCTCTTTGATATCGAAACCTTTCTTCAGCGAATCATCAACAATCCGCAGTGTACCCACCAGTTTTTCACCAATAGAATATTCCAGTTGATAGTTGTTAACAGCATTCTGCTCAACAGAACCTTCAACACCAAAATCACGGAAAAAAGCTTCTACGTCTGCTTTTAAATCGTATATAGAGAATGGCTGCGGTTCGCCTGACCAGCTTTCGAATGTCTTGAATCCACTAAGCCCGAAAAGGAGATGGGTGTGCTCTTTCACACCATCAATCCATGTCCCGTTTTTATCTTTCTTAAACGTATGGCCAATTTCAAAAAACCGAAGTTGATTCTCTTTACGGTTAAAGTTGTACTGTACCGCTTTTAAGAATCCAGCCGTAAGATGAGTACGAAGTGTGGTATTTTCCTGTGAAACCGGATTCAGAGTTTGAATCTGTAACTTTTCATCGGCCAACAAGTCTGACTCCTTTTTTGATAGGAGAGAGTTGGTTGAAATCTCTTTATAGGCAAGTGCTTTTGCCGCGGAGCGGATATTTTCATTAAATCGCTCCCAGTCGGTGAGAGATTCCGGCGTAAAAAATGGGGAGGAGTCCGGAGTAGGAATGTTGTTATAATCGAATACTCGGCCGACCTCTTCAATTAAGTCAACTTCCCGGGAAACATCAGGCCGGAAAAAAGGAACGGTACATGTGATGAGATCTTCACTTTCGTCAGTGATTTCAAACTCCAATGCGGATAGAATTTCCGTCATTTTCTCTCTATTCAGATCTGTTCCAAGCACTTTGTTTACCCGCGACGGGCGAAGTGTTAACGATGCCTGCTCCGGTTTTACGGGATGAACATCTGTATAAGTTTCCCGGACAGTTCCACCGGCAATTTCTGCAATCAGATCTGCTGCACGTTTTGCGGCCTTGTATTGAATTGTGGGATCAATTCCGCGCTCAAACCGGTACGAGCTATCCGTCTGCAGAGCAAGTGCTTTGGATGCTTTTCGTATGGAAGATGGATCGAAATAGGCACTTTCGATTAAAATCTTATTGGTCTCGTTGGAGACTTCTGAGCTTTCGCCACCCATCACACCGGCTATGGCTACCGGGCCGCTGCCATCACAAATAAAGAGGGTATCGGCCGGCACATCCCGCTCTTGATCATCCAAAGTCTTAAACTTCGTCTTTTTATCAAACGTTTTTACGCTGATCTTCTTTCCGCCAATTTTGTCGTAATCGAAAGCGTGCAGCGGCTGACCAATTTCGTGCAGAACAAAGTTAGTGATATCAACCACGTTATTAACCGGGCGCAGGCCGATGGAAGTCAAACGGTTTTGCAGCCAGGTCGGAGAGGGTTCAATTGTAATTCCTTCTACAATAAGTCCTACATACCGATGGCACTTATCACTGTCTTCAATTGTAATATCAATCTCATCAGTTCCCTCGGCTTTCGGTTCAGTAATTTCGGAGTAGGGATTTTTCAGTGAGTTCTCTACAACAGCCGCAAGATCTCGGGCAACCCCAATATGGCATGCGGCATCGGGGCGGTTTGGCGTCAGTCCAATTTCCAGAACATCATCCTTTTCAACATCTAAAACGGTATTGAGAGGAGTTCCGGCATCTTTATCGGTGTCGAGTACCAAAATTCCGGTGTGATCATCGCCTATGCCGAGCTCAACTTCGGAGCAGATCATCCCGTGGGATTTTTCACCACGAAGTTTCGCTTTTTTGATGGTTAGCATTTCTCCGTTTGGGAGGGGAACCGGAAGGGTTGAACCTACCTTTGCAACGGCTACTTTTTGATTCTTCGCAACATTATCAGCACCGCAAACAATTTGTACCGTTTCATCGCCTAGGTTAACATCACAAAGTTGCAGCCGATCTGCATTCGGATGAGGCCGAACGTCTTTTATGTCACCAATCACAAAACCATCAAAATCTGAGCCAATTTCCTCATGACCTTCAACCTCGAGGCCTAATAGTGTGAGCTTATCATCAATTTCATGGGTGGTAAGTGAGGTATCAATATATTGTCGTAGCCAATTAATAGAAATATTCATAGGTCTAAAAACAGTCGTTTAATAAAAATTTCTTTTACGATGTAAATTGCCGGAGAAAACGGATATCGTTTTCATAGAGCGTGCGAATATCATCAATTCCGTAACGGAGCAGGGCTATGCGGTCAACGCCCATTCCAAAAGCGAAGCCGGTATATTTTTCACTATCCACATCTACCGCTTCCAATACGTTGGGATCTACCATTCCGGCCCCTAAAATTTCGAGCCATTGTCCGCCTTTATCGTTATCCCACCATACGTCCATTTCAATACTGGGTTCAGTAAATGGAAAATAGGAGGGACGCACTCGATATTTTACATCGCTTCCGTACATCAATTTTGCGAACATTACGAGCGTTTCAATCAGCTCGCCCATGGTTACATTTTCGTCAACGTAGAGTCCTTCCACCTGGTTAAACTGAAAATAGGATTTGGCGGTTACAGCTTCATTACGGTAAACTCGTCCCGGCATGATGGATCGAATGGGTGGCTCTTTATCTTTCATGAGCCGAATTTGAACGGGGGAGGTGTGGGTCCGCAATACATGATCCTGTTGATTTGGATCATCCGATTTTCGCACAAAAAACGTATCCTGCATATCTCTGGCGGGATGATCCGGCGGAAAGTTCAATGCTGTGAAATTATGGAAATCATCTTCCAGCTCAGGGCCATCGGCAATATTAAAACCGAGACGTAAAAAAATCTCTTTAATCTGATGCAGTGCACGTGTAAGCGGATGAAATGATCCCGTATAGGTAGGTTGTACCGGCAGAGAGATATCTTGTGTGGCACTAAATGTTTTCTCTTCTGATTTATGAAGCGAATTTTTAGCTCCATCAAAAGTAGCCTGTGCGAGGTTCTTAACCTCATTCATCGCTTTTCCGACTTCCGCCTTTTTTTCGTTAGGCACGCTTCCCATCAGCCCGAACATTTTTTGAACACGTCCGTTTCTTGACAGAAACTCTAAACGAAATTCCTCGAGTTCGTTTTCATTAGAGATGGAAGCATTTTGAATATCGGATTTAAGCTCGTTGATTTTTTCAATCATAGGAAATATTAGTGGGAGAGTATGGGCTTATCTAAATATGGTTATGGTTTGATAAAAAAAAACCGACAAACCTAATGGATAGATTTGCCGGCTTAATTCAATAAACAAGCGTTACGCTACAGCTTGTTTTACAACTTCAGAAAATGTTTCTGGATCTCGCACAGCGATATCTGCTAACATTTTTCGGTTGATTTCCATGTCATTCTGTTTCATTCCATGGATCAATTTTCCATATGTGGTCCCGTTCAGTCGGGCAGCAGCATTAATACGAGTTATCCATAGCCTACGAAAATTCCGTTTCCGGTTTTTTCGGTCGCGGTATTGGTACTCAAGACCTTTTTCAACCGCATTTTTAGCAATAGTATAAACGTTTTTACGTCTGCCCCAGTAACCTTTCGCTTGATTTAGAATCTTTTTGCGACGGCGACGGGAAGCCACTAAGTTTCGTGAACGTGGCATTTTGTTTTACGTTTTAAGAGTTAATATTAAATTTATTTGTAAGGAAGAAGCTTGTTAATAGACTTTTCATCAGCTTTATCCACTAATGTGTCTTTACCAAGGTTATTCTTTCTTTTCGCTGACTTTTTGGTCAAAATATGACGTTTAAAAGCTTTTTTACGCTTCAGTTTACCGGTTCCGGTACGCTTGAAACGCTTTTTAGCGCCACTATTTGATTTCATCTTAGGCATAATTTTCTGCTTTTTCTGAAAAATTAAAGACTAGAAATATAACGACTTTTATCGCTGGATAAAAGTATTGTTTAACCCTTTGATGGAGAAAGTATCATAATCATACGGCGTCCTTCCATAGTAGGCCTGGACTCAATAGTACTTACGTCATCAAGCTCTTCTGCAAGGTTGGCTAACAATTCTTTACCCTGTTCAGTATAAAGCATATCTCGCCCTCGAAACTGAACTGTGGCTTTTACTTTGTCACCGCCTTCTAAAAATTCACGGGCGTGCCGGGTCTTGAATTCAAGATCATGATCATCCGTCTGCGGACGAAATCTCAGCTCTTTAACCTGAATAGTATGCTGATTCTTTTTGGCTTCTTTCTCTTTCTTTTTCTTCTCATACATAAACTTCCCGAAGTCAATAATTTTACATACGGGTGGTTTAGCATTAGGCGCTACTTCAACGAGATCCAAGCCATAGCCCTCAGCAATCTCAAGTGCTCTATCTGCTGAAACGATTTCATGATCATCATCAGGTTTGATCAACCTGACTTTTTCTGCCCGGATTTCTCCGTTGACATTTGGTCTGTCATCGTTTCGTTTTCTTCTTATGGTCCTTCTTCTTGCGATAAGTTTCCTCTGTATTTTAGTTAAAGTTTAGGGGGAAGTTCTTTGTTTTGAACTTCCTTCTCTAATTTATTAATAAAATTTGATACCGGAAACGTTCCAATATCACCATGTTTGTGTCTTCTAACCGACACGGTACCATCAGACTCCTCCTCGGAGCCCACTATTAACATATAAGGAATTTTGCGGTTTTCCGCTTCCCTGATTTTTGAACCGATCTGTTCACTTCTATAATCAGTTTCGGTTCGGATGTCAATCTCTTTAAGCATTGCATTTACTTTATCCGCATAGGGGATATAATCCTCAGAAATTGGTAGTACTTTTACCTGAGTAGGTGATAACCATAAAGGGAAATCACCAGCAAAATGCTCTATTAATATACTAACAAATCTTTCCATAGATCCAAACGGTGCACGGTGAATAATAACCGGGCGATGCTTGCTGTTATCGGATCCGATGTAGGTTAAATCAAACCGTTCGGGCATTACATAGTCAACTTGTACAGTTCCAAGCTGCCACTTTCTTCCAATGGCATCTCGAATAATAAAATCGATTTTTGGCCCATAAAAACTAGCCTCACCTTTTACAACTTTGTAATCCAGATTCATTTCGTCAGCAGCTTCGCGGATCTCTTTTTGTGCACGATCCCAATATTCAGTTTCCCCACCATATTTATCATCATTGTCATCACGGTAGGAGAGGCGAATATCTACAGGCATGCCAAACGTTGAAAAGACGTGTTGTGTCAGCTCTATTGTGTGCTTAATTTCATCTTTTAACTGATCGTGTGTACAATAGATATGGGCATCATCCTGTGTAAAACCTCTAACTCTAGAGAGCCCATTCAATTCACCGGATTGTTCATAACGGTAAACAGACCCAAATTCTGCTAAACGTAAAGGTAAATCTCTATAGCTTCGCAGATCGGAAGAATAAATTCTGTGGTGATGAGGGCAGTTCATCGGTTTTAGCATGTACTCATCATCATCCACCTTCATTGGATTAAACTGTGAATCTTTATAGTACGGATAGTGGCCTGATGTTTCGTAAAGCTTAATATTCGCTAT
>SL_3KL_010_SEDDRAFT_10002849_pt1 | contig 15758 bp, 12 predicted proteins | sample SodLakKL_010_SED_2_FD_10381 | JGI IMG/M metagenome (IMG submission 10381) | reverse complement strand
CCTGCCAGCATGATCACCACCGGCGGGCGGGCGCGCAGATCAAGCGCCTCGTTGCGCTCGCCCAGAGCCGCTTCCAGCTCCTCGCGCACCACCCCGATCAGGGCCTGCCCCGGCGTCAGGCTGCCGATGACCTCGCGTCCCAGCGCCCGCTCACGCACCCGCTCAATAAATGCGCGCACCACCGGCAGGGCCACATCGGCCTCCAGCAGCGCCATGCGCACTTCACGCAGAGTGTCCTTGATGTTGTCCTCGGTCAGACGCCCCTGGCCGCGCAGGCGACGGACGCTCTCCGAAAGACGCTGACTGAGTTGTTCAAACATGGCTCAAGATCCGCTGAAACAGGGACGAAAACGGGGCTTCGCCGCAGTGGCGAGGAGGCGCAAACTATAACCTGAAAACGTCCCCGGCCGACAGGGGGTGCAGATCACGCCCGGGCATCGCGGCCCGGCACTGCTCAATAATGGTATCGGCCAGCCCGGGTTTGAAATGGCTCAGACCAATGCGCGGCTGGTGCTTTAATTTATCCAGATCCGCCGCCAGCAGTGTCGGACAATAGTGGCCGGCCAGCGGACACAGCCATTCAAGCTCGTCGGGATAGGCAGCCTCGACCAGCAGCAGATCCAGGCGCGATTCACGATTGAGCGCCTCCCACAGACTGTTATTGCTGGTGGTGTCACCACTGAAGGCCACCGTGGCCTGCCCGTCACGGAGAATGAACCCCACCGTGGGCACGGTGTGCTTCACTGGCACCATCGCCACCTCCACGCCCTCCATCGCCACCCACTGCCCGGGCTGCATGGGCGCAAAGCGCAAGACCGGTGACTGCTCATCCGGCAGGCGGGTCATATCGGGCCACAGCGTATTATTGAACAGATGCTCGCGCAGGGCCGCGATCGTGGCCTCGCTGGCATGCACCGTGAGCGACTGCCCTTCTCCCTTGAGCAACATGCCCTCCAGCAGAAAAGGCAGGCCCATCACATGGTCCATGTGGCTGTGGCTCACAAACACATGCCGTACCCGGGCGGCGACGCTGGCGTCGAGATCGCCCAGACCACTGCCGCCGTCCACGAGGAAGCTGTTATTGACGAGAAAGGATGTCGTGCGGCCGCCCTCCACAGGCCCGCCGCTGCAGCCCAGTATCCTGATTTCCATGGCGCTCAATCTACCTGCCGCGCCGGGCCATGTCACGCCCGGGCCGGGTCAGCGACCGCTTCCGGCTTCAATGCCGCCAGCAGTTATGCCATCATGACGGTGTTTTACCGTCACCACGGACTCCCGCCCATGACGCTTTACATTGGCGCCCTCATTGCCCTGGTCGGCTATGTTTGCGGAGCCACACTGCTGCTCACCCGACTGCGCCTCGGCGCCACCGGGACGCCCCCTGTCCGCTGGCCGGCGCTGACCGTCATCCTGGTCGGCCTGGCCGGGCACACGCTGTTGCTGGAAGCCACGGTGCTGGGTCGTGAGGAGGGTCTGCGTCTGGGGCTTTTCGAGGCCGCCTCGCTGATTGCCTGGGTAGTGGTGCTGATCCTGCTGCTCACCAGCATCCGCCGGCCGCTGGAAAATCTCGGCATTATTTTGCTGCCGGTGGCGGCCCTGCTGGTCGGCATCCAGCCCTGGGCGCCGCCGCCCCAGGCCATTACCACCGCCGGCGAATGGCATCTGACCCTGCATATCCTGCTTTCCACCGGCGCCTATAGCCTGATTATGCTGGCCGTGGCCCAGGCCCTGCTGCTGTATTACCAGGAGCGCGCCCTGCGCCAGCGCCAGCCCGGCGGGCTGATACGCGCGCTGCCGCCCCTGCAGAGCATGGAGCTGTTGCTGTTCCAGCTCATCATTGGGGGGTTCTTCCTGCTCAGCCTGGCCCTGGTCAGCGGCCTGCTGTTTGTAGAGGACCTCTTCGCCCAGCATCTGGTGCACAAGACCGTGCTCTCCATAGCCGCCTGGCTGACCTTCGCCGTACTGCTGTGGGGGCACTGGCGCCACGGCTGGCGCGGACGCACCGCCGTGCGCTGGACGCTGGGCGGCGCCACCTTCCTGATCCTGGCCTACTTCGGCAGCAAGCTGGTGCTGGAAGTCCTGCTCCAGCGTAGCTGGGGCTGATTCGCCCGCAACGGAGGCGTTGGCGTGAACGAAATCTCCACCCTTGCCCTGTTCGTGATCCTGGCCGTGTTGCTGGTGCTCTCGGGCCTGTTTTCCGGTTCAGAGACCGGCCTCATGACGCTCAACCGTTACCGGCTGCGGCATCTGTCCAAGGCCGGGCATCGCGGCGCGCGCCTGGCCGAACGCCTGCTGCAGCGCCCCGACCGCATCATCGGGCTGATCCTGCTGGGCAACAACTTCGTCAACATCGCCGCCTCGATGTTGACCACCATCATTACCCTGCGCCTGTTCGACGAATCGGCCCTGGCCATTGCCGCCGGCCTGCTGACCCTGGTCATTCTGCTGTTCTCGGAAGTGCTGCCCAAGACCTTTGCCGCGCTGCGCCCGGAGCGCATTGCCTTTCCGGCGTCCTTTGTCTACTGGCCGCTGCTGAAAGTGCTCTACCCGCTGGTTTGGGTGGTGAACCTGGTCGCCAACGGCATCCTCAAGCTCTTCGGGCTGTCTTCACAGGAAAGCTCGCTGCGCGCGCTCAGTGGCGAAGAGCTCCGCACCGTAGTGCTGGAAGCCGGCGCCATGATCCCGCGGCGTCACCAGAAAATGCTGCTCAGCATCCTGGACCTGCAGAAGGTGACCGTGGAAGACATTATGGTGCCCCGTAACGAGATCGTCGGCATTGATATTGATGAGCCATGGGACGAGATCCTCGATGAGCTGGTCAACAGCCAGCACACCCGTCTGCCGGTGTTCCACGGCAGCATTGATCACACCATTGGCATGGTGCACATGCGCCGGCTGCTCAACAAGCTGGCCCGCAACCAGCTTGACCGCGACACCCTGCTGGCCGCCGCCCGTGACTGTTATTTCATCCCCGAGGGCACGCCGCTCAACACCCAGTTGCTGAATTTCCAGCGCGAGAAACGCCGCATCGCCCTGGTGGTGGATGAATACGGCGATATCCAGGGGCTGGTGACCCTGGAGGATATTCTGGAAGAAATCGTGGGCGAATTTACCTCCGACCCGGCAAGCATGCACCGCGACGTCTTCCCCCAGCCAGACGGCACCTGGCTGGTGACGGCCAGCGCCAACATCCGTCATCTCAACCGCAGCATGGGCTGGCATTTACCCGATGATGGCCCCAAAACGCTCAATGGCCTGATTACCGAGTACCTGGAAACCATCCCCGAACCCGGCACCAGCGTGAAGTTCAATGATTATCCGCTGGAAATCGTCCAGACCCAGGGCAACGCCATCAAGACTGTGCGCGTCAGCCCCCGCATCCGCAAACCCGTTACTCGCAGTGAGCAGTCAAGCAAACACTGATTTACCGCCCAAACCCGGTGTAGCGCCAGGCCAGGCCGGTGAGCGGGAAGAAAAACAGCATGACCAGGCCAAAATTCCATTCCATCGCGCTGACCAGGGTATAACCATCCGCCAGCATGGCATTGCCCACCGCCGTCATGGTGCCCATTCCCAGCAGCAGCAGACAAACCGCCAGCATGCCCCGGCGCAGACCAGGCGGCACCGGGGCGTGCCCGCGAATGGCGATCACCAGCATCAACTGGCCAAAGGCCAGCGATGAAAACACCATGACGCCGCCATAGCTGCGCATGAATTCAGCCATGGGCGTGTCCCCGCCCAGATGCAGGGCATACAGCGCGACCCCGCCGGTCCCCAACAGTGCAAAGCCCACCATGGCATAACGGCTATAGCGCCGGCGGGGCACCTGCTGCCGGAGCCAGTGGTGCGACAATCCCCAGTACAGCGCCACCAGCCCCACCCACGGCAACATGGTCCAGCGAAACAGCAGATTCATCGGTTCGGGGCGGGCAGCGCGGCTGATGGTGGTGCAGCCTTCCACGAAGGGCACACACCAGGGCACGTGCCCGGCACTGGCCGACCACAGATACACTGTAATGATGGCCACCACCGGTAACAGCAGGCAGGCCATGGCCAGGCACATGGGGGTAAAAAGCAACTTCAGAGCAGACATGCTTACCGGGACCCGGCCACGCATCAGTCAGTTCCGATTGACCTCACGGCCGACGATCTGGGGATAACCATACAGAAAGCCCTGGGCCGAAGGACAACCGGCCCGTCGCAGATAGTCCGCTTCCGCTTCAGTTTCCACGCCTTCCGCTGTCACTTCCACATCAAAGGCCCTGGCGAGCGCCAGAATGGTTGTGACAATGGCGGCATTATCCGGGCGCTCATGCACCCTGGACACAAAGGTACGATCAATCTTGAGACGGCTGATCGGCAGGCGGCGCAAATAACCCAGCGATGAATAGCCGGTGCCAAAGTCATCAATACTGACGCCGATCCCGAGATGGCGCAGCTTGCGAACCTGTCGCAAGGGTTCGGCCGGGTCGCCCATGAACACTTCTTCGGTAATTTCCACATCAATACGCGTCGGCTCCAGCCCATGCTCGCCGGCCAGACGCACCACCCACTCGGCAAAATCCGGTTCCTGTAACTGCTGCGGCGCCACGTTGATGGCGATACGTACATCGTCTTCCGGGTGATTTTCAGCCAGCCAGGCAAAGGCCCGGTGATAGACCTGTTCGCCCACCCGTGCTGCAATACCCAGTATCTCGGCCATGGCGATAAAACGCCCGGTATCAATCTCGCCGGCCTCGGGATGCGACCAGCGCGCCAGCGCCTCATAGGCAATTACCTGATTATCCGTGAGCGAGACGATGGGCTGCAGGGCGACTTCGATTTCGTCATTTTCCACCGCGTCGCGCAAACCGGTTTCCAGCTCCCGCCGTTCCGCGGCCGCCTCGGTGAGTTCCGGCGAATACCAGGCCCATTGTCCGGTGCCACTGGCCTTGGCTTTATAGAGTGCGGCATCGGCGTTACTCAGCAGCACCTCGGGGCTGTCTCCGTCACGGGGATACAGACTCAGACCGACACTGGCGCTCACCCGCACGGGTCGCCCCCCCACTTCAAACGACGCATCCATGGCCCGACACAAACGCTCCGCCACCACCTCGGCGGCGGCGACATCCTCCATATCGGGCACCACCACCAGGAATTCATCGCCGCCGATACGCCCCAGGGTGTCACTCTCGCGCATGGCCGCCTGCAAGCGCTCGGCCACATCCGCCAGCAATTCGTCACCGGCGTCATGACCCCACGCGTCATTGATATCCTTGAAGCCGTCCAGATCCACATACAGCAGCGCAAGTGCTGTGCCATCCCGACGGGCGCGACGCACCCCCTGGTTCAAGCGGTCATTGACCAGGCTGCGGTTGGGCAGGCCGGTGAGCTGGTCATAATAGGCGCGCTGGCGCAGGGCCTCCTCCAGCGCCTTGCGCTCGGTGAAATCCTCGACCATGACGACACCGCCGATGATGTTGCCGTTGCCGTCCCGAATCCCGGTGCAAAAGGCCCGCACCGGTGTGGCCTTGTCGGCCGTCACCGAGTGATACACATCCTCGTAGTAGCCATCGCCCCGCGTCAGCGACAGACGCACCGCCTCCTGAAACTGTTCATCTCGCAGATCATCAAAAATATTCAGGCCGATGATGCGACTGCGATCCGAACCGATGATCTGCTCCATGCGGGCATTGCATTCCATAATCCGGCCGCTGGTGTCGAACTGGAACACGCCCAGCGGGGATTGCTCAAATACCAGTCGATACTCCGCTTCGCGGGCCGCCAGCTCCAGGCGCCGGCGAATATCGTTCTCGGCCACGTCGGTCAAATAGCGCCGCAGCAACACCAGCAGCAGCAAAAAGAACACCGCAAACAGGCCCACCGGCAGACTCAGGGGCGTCCACGACAACAATAACAGCCCCATGGGCAACACCAGCATGGGACTGACAAAAGCCAGCATGGATGACCACATGGGCGCCATGACCAGCACCGCCCCCACGGTCACACCGGAGAGTACGGCGACGAGGATGGACTGGATCACCAGATCATCGGCGTCAAACATCAGCATGCCGCCAATACCCCAGGTCAACCCCGCCGAGAAGGCACCCCCTAACAGGAAGACATAAAATCGCCGGCTGAATACCGGCCGACTGACAATACGCTGGTAGGCCCGGACAAAAACCAGACAAATCCCGGCCACGACCACATACGCGGCCAGCCAGCCCAACATCAGCGAGGGGTTGTCGAGCCGCGGCCACAATACCCCGACCAGCATCGCCGCGGCGCCCACACTCAACACCAGGGCGGCCGGCATCATGGAATAAACCAGACGCAGCTTCTCCCCGAACACGCGCTCGTATTCCGGGGTGCGATACATTTCCATGGGGGTGTGTGTTGTCATGCCCGGTGCCCGAAGGTTACAGCGTGCCTGCGGCGGCGCGATTGATAAACGGCTGCAGCCGCTGTAACAGCAACGGCAGCAAGGTCAGGTTGGCGGCCAGCGCCAACAGCATCGCCACCCCGGTAAACAGGCCGAAATACAGGGTGGGAACAAAATTGGACAGCACCAGGATGGAAAAGCCCGCCGTGATAATCACCGTGGTATAGAACATGGCCCGACCCACCTGAACATGCGAGATATCCATGGCGCTGGCGTAATCACGGCCATGGCGCACTTCATAACCGAAGCGATCCGTATAGTGAATAGTGTCATGCACCCCGATCCCGATCGTGATCGCCGCAATCGTCATGGTCATCATATCCAGCGGTATACCCAGCCAGCCCATCAGCCCCAGCACCGCACACGCCGCAATCAGGGTGGGCAACGGACCGATCAGGGCCATCCTGAGCGAGCGGAACAGCAACCCGAACATCAGCATAATAGCCACAAATACGATGGTCATGGTGACATATTGAGAACGCAGCAGGCTTTGCATCACATTGTTATACAGCACCATCATGCCGGTAAGATTCACCTGTTCCGGCTCGAGCCCGAAGCGCGCCGGCAATTCCGCCTGCAACTCCCGCAGGAACGCGTCCCGGCGCAGATCCGGGTCGGAATCGATAATCCGCAGACTCATGCGCAACTGGTTGCCGTCCTCCGACATATAGGGGTCGAACAGGATTTCGCGCAACTCATCCGGCATTTGCTGGTAGATCAGCCCCAGCGCGAATGGATCCGGGCGCTCGCCCCGATTGAGATGGGTAATCACCCGCATGGCGGTGGCGACCGACAATACCTGACCGGTTTCAGGCAGGCTGTCGAGATAATCATGAATGGCCTCGACCTCCTCAAGCTGCCAGGTATCAAACCAGTACCCCCCGACCGGCCCGCTGTCGGCCTCGGATTCAAACGCAAACTCATCGTCAAAATCATCTTCTTCCTCCCAGGCGAGGAATTCGGGATCGGCATCCAGGATGATGTCCAGGGGTGTGGTCCCGCCAAGCTCGCGGTCAATCAGCATCATGCCCTGGTAAATCTCGGTGTCTTCATGGAAATAGTCAATGAACCGGTTTTCCACCGTCAGCCGCGCCATGCCGCTGACACTGCCAATCACCACCGCCGCCATCACCAGCCACACCAGTGCGGCGCGGTTTTGCACCAGACGCGCAATTGAAGCCATCAGACGGGCCGTGATATCGCGGTGCAGGATGACCGCGGGACCACTGCCAAACGGCCGCAGCAGCGCCGGAAACAGCAGCAAGGTCAGCACCAGCGCAAAGGCCACCGCGCACACCATCATCAGGCCGAAATCCATCACCGGGCGGATTTCGGCAAAAATCATGGCGCCAAAGGCCACCATGGTCGTCAACGCGGTATACAGGGACGGTCTGAATTTGCTGTCGATGGTGCCGCGCAGCAGGGTCTGCACATCAGCATCCGGTGAGGCGGCATACAGCTCCCGGTAACGCACGATCAGATGCACAATCAATGACAACGTCAGGATCAGCACCAGTGAGATGAAATTGGAGGAGACCACCGTGACCGGCCAGGCCATAAAGCCGATAAAACCGATCATGCCCACACTGACCCCGGCACAGATCAGGGCCGGCATGAGCACCCAGCGCACCCGGCCGAAAGCCAGTGCCAGCAGCGCCAGAATAAACAGCGCCACCCCGATACCGAAGGTGCGAATGTCATCCCGCACAAAGGCCATCATGTCTGCGGCAATCATGGACACACCGCCGAGATGGATACGCACCCCGTTGCGGTGCTGATCCAGCACGGCCCGCACCTCGGCGATGTCGCGTTCCATCTGGCGCTGCTGTTCGGTATTGACCCGCGCGTACTCGCGCTCCACCTCGGCGAGTTCACGGGCCTGCGCCTCCTCCAGCCCTTCACGTGACTCAAGCACCCGCAACGCCTCGCGTCGTTCGAACAGCCGGCGGGCGGTCTCATCCTGACGCCGGGTCACCAGCAACATGGTGGTATCAAAATCCCGGTTCACCAGCAGGTCACGGTACAGCGGACTGGTGCGCAGCTCCTCACGGGCCAGCGTCCGATCGGTGTCTTCATCCAGGAGGGTGCGAATATCGCGCTGGATCTCGGATAACGTCATTCGCGGACTGTCGATGAGCGGAACATCCAGAATGCTCGTCACCGACTCAACCGCCTCCAGCGCCTCGAGATCGTCACGCAACTGTTTGAGCCGGGCAAGACTGTCGTCCGTCAGCAGAGGGGCATCCGGGGTCCAGGTCACAAACAGGAAGCTGTCAGAACCGTAGCGGGCGCGGATTTCCCGGTAATACTGCATATCCGCGTCACCCTCAATCATGAGTGACTCGGAGGAAGCATCCAGCTGGAAATGACGCGCCTGAGTCAGCGCGGCCACAAGCAGCAGGGCCACCACCGCCACCACCAGCCAGGGCATACCCAGTACCAGGCGGTAATAAATCCGGCTCAACCACTCAAACATGAAACAGCCTGTCAGGTTCCCCGACACACGGACCGGTGCGCCGGCATTCCTGGAAATTAGTGGGCCGTGGAAACGGCGCGTTCAGAAGTCGTGGCCTCGGCGCTTCCCCGGGGATTATCCGGATCCTGCAACCAGAAGTGATAGAACTCGCGGGCGATTTCCACAAAGATGCGCTGTTGCTTGGCATCTGCTGCCAGCAGATTGAGCATGGTACTGACACCGGCGCGATAGGTCAGGGCGTTGCCATGATGCGGCGCCAGCAGATAGAGCATGCCGCCCAGCANCCGCCCCTGGCGTTCCACCAGACGCGTGCCGATCCCGCGTTCACGCAGGCATTGCAGATAGCGCTCAAGATTGCGCAAATCCCGCACCTGACGTTGCAGTCGACCGAGATGACTCACATACCAGGCACGCCCGGCCGAGTCTTCCAGCAGTTGTTCCAGCGATTGTGGCGCCTCGATCCTGACTTCGGGCGCCCGGGCCGAATCGTTATCGGCAATGGGCACCTTCCCGCCTTCCGCATCCACAAGATAATGCGAAAACTCGCGCGCCGTCGCCTTGAACAACATGGCATCAGGCCCACTGGCAAACTCGGGTAACACGCGCGCCACGGCAATACGGTACATGGCGGGCGAAAAGGATTCATTGCCCACCAGTTCCACCAGCCGCTCAAGAAATCGCTGACGCTTGTCCAGACTGGCTGGCGCGATATCGCGTTCCCGCGCCTTTTCCAGATAATTGTCCAGCGCCTTTCGGGCAATGCTCGCGTCCATCTTCAGGTCCCCTGCTGTACTGAATGGTCTGCCCCGTCACCCGCCGGGCTAACCATATCAGCATAAAACCCTTCCGGGATCAAAGTTATGCCCCAACGACTTCAGCCATTTTTTTGCCAGGCCACTGAATCCCGCAGGTACACCGGGACGGCTTGCTCGGGCGCAAATTCGCCGCCCCCGGCCAGCATCTGGCGGGCCATCGGCAAAAGATCCAGTGCCCGCGCCAGCTGCGGCTGTCCGGGGGCCTCAGAAACACGGCCGGGCTGGCCTCTCACAGCCGCCTCGAGAATCTCTGGATAGGCCTGCCAGCCGCTGCCAGACGCCCGCCAGTGGCCTGCCGGCAGATCAATATCCGCCGGGCTGCACACCCGTTCAGGCACCACTTCAGCCACCACGCCATGCGCATCCGCCTGCCACACGCCCCAGTAGACTTCGTCCATACGTGCATCGACTGCAGTTACCACACCCGCGCTGCCATCACGGCGCACCACACCTTGCGCCAGCGCCGCCAGGCTGGAGACCGGCACCAAGGGCAGATTCGCGCCAAATGCCAGCCCCTGGGCCGCGCCCACGGCAATACGCACCCCGGTGAAACTGCCGGGCCCCCGACCCACCACCAGGGCATCCAGCCCGGCCAGTGACAGCTCGGCCTCGGCCAGCAATTCCACAGCCATATCCAGCAGCAAGCGCCCGTGCATGCGGGGCTGTTCATGATGGCGTTCCAGCACTTCAGTGCCGGTATCCAGCGCCACCGAACAGGCGTCCGAGGCGGTTTCAATACCGAGCAACTTCATCAGCCCCCTCCCGCCACTGTTTCAGGACCGGCAAAAAAAGCCTCCACTTCAGCCAGTTCGCTGGTCCGGGGCAAGGGCGGCAGACTGTCCAGAAACAGCCGGCCATAGCCACGACCGCGCAAGCGCGGATCACACAGCATGACCACCCCACGGTCTTCCACATCACGAATCAATCGCCCTACCCCCTGCTTGAGGGAAATCACCGCTTCCGGCAGTTGATAGTCGACAAAGGGGCTGCGACCCTGGTCACGCAGGGCCTGCAGCCGCGCCTGCAGTACCGGATCAGACGGCGCGGCAAAGGGCAGACGATCAATAATCACCACCTCCAGCGCCCCGCCCCGCACATCCACGCCTTCCCAGAAGGTCTGGCTGCCCAGCAAGACGGCGTTGCCATGCTCACGAAAGCGTTGAATCAGCTCGCCCCGGGGCGCCTCGCCCTGCACCAGCACCGGATAATCCAGCTGCTCCCGGATGCGGCCCGCGCACCAGCGCAAGGCGCGATGGCTGGTAAACAGGAAAAAGGCGCTGCCGCGGCTGGCGCGGATCACCGGCAGCGCGGCATCGACCACGGCCTGGTGGTAATCCGGTGCATTGGGATCGGGCATCCCCGAGGGCAGATAAAGCAGCGCCCGCCGGGCGTAATCAAAGGGGCTGTCGAGTTGCAGGGTACGCGCCTCCGGCACACCCAGCCGTCGCGTGGCATGCTCAAAGCTCCCGGCCACCGACAGGGTTGCCGAGGTGAATATCCAGGCCGCCGGCCGGGCGTCCATGTAGGCTCGCAGGGTCTCCGCGACTTCCAGCGGGGTGCGGTGCAGCTGGAACCCCAGCCGGCTGGTTTCCGCCCAGCGTACCCAGCCTGCCTCGTCGGCTTCCATGCCCCGCAGGGCATCCAGCGTCTCGCGTGCGCGGCGAGCGCATTGTTCCAGCCCGCGACCCCGCCCCGCCGCTTCCTCCAGCAGCACCAGCAACTCGGCCAGCGTCTCGCGCACCCCGGCAAAGGCGGCACCCACTTCTTCCAGACCCTGCCAGTGGGACCAGGGCAGGCGCTGATCAGCCTCGCCCAGGGCCAGGCGGGCATTGCGCACCCGGCCTTCAAGCCGCCAGGCCAGCTCCGGCAAGGCCGGCATATCCCCCGCCTCGCGGCTGTGCTCGGCAATACTGTCGCGGGCCAGGTCCAGCAAACGCCGGCTGCTCACAGTCACGCCCAGAAAGCGGCTGGCCACACTTTCCACCTGGTGCGCCTCGTCCAGAATGACGGCGTCCACCCCCGGCAGCAGCTCACCAAAACCCTCTTCCTTCAATACCATGTCGGCAAACAGCAAATGGTGATTGACCACCACCACATCCGCCTGTTGCGCGGCCCGACGGGCCTTCAGCACATGACATTCCTCGAACACCGGGCAGCCCGAGCCCAGGCAGTTATCCACCGTGGAGGTCACCAGCGGCCAGACCCGGGAATCCTCCGCCACGCCGGGCAACTCGCCCACATCGCCGTCACGGGTGACGCCGGCCCAGTCCCGGACCCGGCCCAGATCCCGCAGGGTGGCCGCATCCAGGGGGTCGCCCTGGTCAGCCATGTCCATGCGGTGCAGGCACAAATAGTTCGAGCGCCCCTTGAGCAGGCAGACTTCAACCGGCGCAGCCAGCGCCTCACGCACCAGCGGCAGGTCCCGCTGAAACAGCTGATCCTGCAGGGTACGTGTGGCTGTGGAAATCACTGCCCGGGTGCCCGATGCCAGCAGGGGCACCAGATAGGCAAAGGTTTTGCCGGTGCCGGTGCCGGCTTCCGCCACCAGCAACCCGCCCGTCTCCAGGGTTTCGCCAACAGCCGTCGCCAGCTGCTGCTGCTCGGCCCGGGGCGCAAACCCGGCCACATGATCCGCCAGGGGGCCATCGGCCCCCAGCAGTCGGGCGACATCATCATCCATCACATGGCTCAAAACCGAGTCTGCCTCAAGTTATTCACCAAAGCGCCAATCTTAGCAGTCCGGGCAGGCTCGCGAACTCCCCGGGATTGTGCAATCTGCACCTCCAGCGTGCATCAACACCAATGCCGAATACACCACGGCGAGCGCAAAACCCTGCCATGGCGGCCCCTGCAGGGCAATCAGACAAACTGGCGCGGGAATTGCATTGTTATTGATGCCTGGTTCCCCGACCATCAAACGGGGTGCAGGCGCCGGACCAGGGAAGCAAGTCCGGCAAAAGTGCGCACCCGGACACCCAACCGGGCGCACACTCCCTCTCCAGCCATTACGCCATCCGCCCTCCGGATGGCGTCTTTTTTTCCGCGCTGCGCGCGGCGTCTAAAGTCTAAAGTTTTACGTCTTAAGACGTCTTAAGACATTAGACTTTAGACTTAAAACGCCCGCGCTACGCGCGGGCAAAAAAATGCCTCCACCGGGGGGATGGTGGAGGCCAGACATCAACGTCTCAAGAGAGAGGGAGAGTAAGGGGATGCACAGTGCATCCCCCGCGCAATACAGCCATGGTGGGGGGAACCGATGACTGCATTACGGGTGCAGTCTACCGCGGGGATTATTAACCTGATGTGAACAATTCCTGACTGTGAGATAAACGGACCCGCGCTTTGCGCGGGCGTCTAAGGCTGGAAGGCTGGAAGGCTGGAAGGCTGGAAGGCTGGAAGGCATACAACTTTCCCGCTTTCCCGCACCCCCGCGAAGCGGGGGCGTTACCACGCCCCCGGCAATATCGCAGTAACCGGCCAGCCGATCGCCACCAGGGCCACCGTCAGGGCAACGGCGATCACGATCAGGAAGGCCGCGCGTTCGCCCGGCGGAATACCGAGCAGAAGGCCGGCTGCGCGCCAGGCGACCAGTAATGCCCAGGCGAAACCGATGGCCACCACCACCCTGCCCCAGGGCAAGGCCAGCGGATTAAAAATAAAACCGGCCAGCGCCGGGACTGCCGCCATAACTGCCAGGGCCAGTCCGCGTTCCTCGTAATCATTGCGGCCCATCAGCGCCGACACCCGGGTGGCCAGCCAGCCGGTCACCAGCAGCGCCGCCCCGCCCAGCACCATAATGCGCAGCACCGGACCCAGCGTATGCGGGTCAAACAGGCCCCGCGCCGGATCACGCAGCAGCTCCAGCACCAGCCCGTGAGCCATCGCTGCAAACAGCAACAACAGCGCCCCGGTAAACCACAAGGCCCGTGACGGCAATTCAGCAGCAGTGCTCATTCGCTGGCAAAGCAACCCCGGCCGGATCAGCGCCAGCAGCGCAAACCAGAGTGGATTCCGTGGGACCGGCGACGGATTCTGTACGATCTCAGTCTTCCTCCCGGCGCGCACCGGCCTTGGTGGCGGCTTCCTCGATCTGGTCCATGGGCACATGACGCACATCCTCGCCACCCACCAGGTAGATCACATATTCGCCGATGTTACGCGCATGATCACCGATGCGTTCCAGCGCCCGGGCTGACCAGATGGTGTCGAGCACGCGGCGCACGGTGCGCGGATCTTCCATCATGAAGGTAATGCACTGGCGCAGGATGCTTTCATATTCGCGGTCCACGCGGGCGTCATCCTGCACTACCTTGAGCGCCGCTTCCGGATCCAGCCGGGCGAAGGCATCCAGCGCCTCGTGCAGCATACGGCCCACATGCCCGGCCAGATTCTCGATCTCGGCCACACCCTCGGCCGCCTTGGTATCATCTTCGGCCATGCGCCGTGCCATCCGGCCGAGTTTCTGGGTTTCGTCCCCCATACGCTCCAGGTCGGTAATGGTCTTGATCACGGTGATGATCAAACGCAAGTCGGTGGCCGCCGGCTGGCGCCGGGCCAGGATCCGCTGGCATTCCTCGTCAATGGAGCGCTCGAGGAAATTAACCTCGTCATCGGTTTCCTCGACCTGGTGCGCCAGTTCCACGTCACGTTTTGCCAAGGCTCGAGCGGCGCGATCAATCTGCTCTTCCACCAGCCCGCCCATGGTCAAAACACGATTGCGAATATCTTCCAGTTCCTCGTTGAACTGACGTGAAATGTGCTGATCCAGGTGTAACTTGTCCATGCCAATATCCTCGCCTGCAAACCGGTGCGCGTCAGCGCCTCCGGATAGATTCAGCCATGTCGGCCGGTAATGTAGTCTTCCGTGGCCTTCTTGCCCGGATTGGTAAATACCGTCACCGTATCGTCGAATTCCACCACCTCGCCCAGATACAAATAGGCGGTGAAATCGGACACCCGCGCCGCCTGCTGCATGTTGTGGGTCACAATAACGATGGTGTAATCACGCTTGAGTTCATAGATCAACTCTTCGATCCTGGCTGTGGAAATGGGGTCCAGCGCCGAAGCCGGCTCGTCGAGCAGGATGACTTCCGGCTCAATGGCAATAGCACGGGCAATCACCAGCCTTTGCTGCTGGCCGCCGGAGAGCGAGAAGGCGTTCTCCTGCAGCCGGTCCTTGACTTCGTCCCACAAGGCCGCCCGCTTGAGTGACTGCTCCACCACCTCGTCGAGCACCCGGCGACTTTTCACCCCCTGGATGCGCAGGCCATAGGCCACGTTCTCATAGATGGACTTGGGAAACGGGTTGGGCTTCTGGAACACCATACCCACCTTGCGCCGCAATTCGGCTACATCCACCGACGGGTCATAGATATTCTGCCCGTCAAGCCGGATCTGGCCCTCAATCCGGCAGGTGTCGATCAGGTCGTTCATGCGGTTGCAGCAGCGCAGCAGCGTGGACTTGCCACAGCCGCTGGGGCCAATAAAGGCAGTCACCCGCTTCTCGGGGATTTGCAGGCTGATGTTTTTCAGCGCCTGTTCCTCGCCGTAGTAGAGGTTGAGCCGGTCAATCTCAAGACAGGGCTTTTCCTTTTTCAGGTCCAGCCGCCGCGCCTGCATATCCCGGAACTTGCTCGGATCCAGGCCGTGGGTCATGGTTTCGTGTTCGTTGCTCATCGCTTTGCCTTCCATTATCTCAAGCAGAATCGGTTGCCGGGGGCCAGGATCAGTCGCTCTCCGCCTTGTACTTCTCGCGCAAGCGGTTACGGATCGCGATTGCCGTGAGGTTCAGGGTGATAATAATCAGCACCAGAATCAGCGCGGTGGCGTAGACCAGTGGCCGCCCGGCCTCCACGTTGGGGCTCTGGAAGCCCACGTCGAAAATGTGAAAGCCCAGATGCATGAAGGCTCGATCCAGGTGCAGATACGGGAAGTTGCCATCCACGGGCAGGTTGGGCGCCAGCTTGACCACACCCACCAGCATCAGCGGCGCGACTTCGCCGGCGGCACGCGCCACTGCCAGGATCAAGCCGGTCATCATGGCCGG
>SL_3KL_010_SEDDRAFT_10002848_pt1 | contig 15763 bp, 11 predicted proteins | sample SodLakKL_010_SED_2_FD_10381 | JGI IMG/M metagenome (IMG submission 10381) | reverse complement strand
CTGGGCGACGTGCAGCGGCTGGAGCCCCAATCGCCGGTCTACGCGGCAATCAGGTGGATCACCTTCGTGGCGCTCATCGCCATGATCGGCGCAGTCGTGTTCCGGGGAGGCGTGCTTCCCCGGGTGCGGCGGAGGTTGGACGCTGGCGGGTCGCTTGTGGTGGCAGGAAGCCGCAGGGCGGCGGGGGTCGGGATCGCCGCCGCGCTCCTCCTCCTGGTGGCTGGAATCGTTCGTCTCTGGGCCCAGACGGCCGCGCTCCATTCCCCGGCGGAGGCCATTTCTCCTGCGGCCTGGGCTGCTGCCCTGGGACTGCAGCCGTGGGGTGCGGGCTGGTGGCTGCAGATGGGGGCAGCCCTGGCCGGTGCCGTGTGCTTTGCCGTGGCTCGGCGTGGGAGCCGGGCCGGTTGGGTCGGAGGGGGGCTGGCTGCCGTAGTGGCGGCGACCACGCCGGCGCTCTCGGGACATGCGGCAGCGGCCTCCGGGACGGCCATCGCCGTGGATACGCTCCACGTACTCGGTGCCGGCGGGTGGGTGGGAGGTCTGGCGCTTCTTCTTGTGGCCGGGATTCCGGCAGCCCGCGGTCTGGACCGAGGCCATCGAGGGCCGGCTGTGGCGGCCCTGGTGCATGGCTTCTCCCCGATTGCACTCGGCTTTGCCGCGCTCGTGGTAGCCACGGGGGTGGGCTCCGCCTGGATCCAGCTCGGGGTGCTCCCGAACCTCTGGACCAGCGGGTACGGGCTTACCCTCCTCCTCAAGCTGGTGCTTGTGGCCGGCGTCTTCGGGATGGGCGCCTACAACAACCTGAAGGTGCGCCCCAGCCTGGGGGACGAAGCGGGGGGAACCCGCATTCGCACCTCGGGCACCCTCGAGTTCCTCCTCGCCTTGGCGGTCCTGGTGGTCACGGCTGTGTTGGTGGCCACCCCACCCCCGACGTACTGAACGACTCCGGAGACCCGGTGTGCCGTCATCCGACCAGAGGTTGGAACGGGCCCCCTGCTTCATGAAGAAACCTTCATCCGGCCTTCATCCTTCTTTCATGGCGGCCGGTCCATGATTGTTGTCATCATGCCTACCTTCCCTTCGACTGTTCGTCATCCCCAGGTCGCCCGAGGCGTCGTCACGGCTCTGTTTGCGGTCTTGTGGATGTCCGCTCCGCCCCTGGCGGCCCAGACCGACTTCCACAACCTGGACAAGGACCGGCCGCTCCGGGTGGAGGATGCCTATGCCACCAAGCGCTGGGCATTCGAACTCAAGGCCTCTCCCCTGACCCTCTCGCAGGATGAGGACGGAGTCCTGAGATATGCTCCCTCGCTGGAGCTGAAGCACGGCTTGCTCCCGGGTGTGGAGGTGTCGGTGGGGCAGCACCTGGATGTCTCTCGAGTCGACAGTGAGACGTCCACGGGGTTGGGCAGTGTGGAGCTCTCCGCCCTTGCGAATCTCTGGGTGGAGAGTCGGACCCTGCCTGCCGCCGGCGTCCGGGTGACGGGCCACGTGGCCACCGAATCAGAAGCCGACAGTTGGGTGGAGATCCGCGGGCTCGCAACCAGGAGTCTGGTCGGTCCGGTCCGGGCCCACCTGGCCGGGGGATGGATGAGGGGGGATGGACGCGCCGAAGACTGGTGGGCGGGCCTGGCCCTGGACTACGTCCTTCCGTTCCATCATACGCTCCTGCTGGCGGAAACCTGGATTGCCGAGCCCCGGTCCGCGTCGGAAGACGAGCTGGACCGGACCGTCCACTCGACCCTGGGGGCCCGGTATCAGCTCTCCCCCACCCTGGCGATGGATGCCGGTGTGGGTCGAAGCTGGGCGGGTCAGATCCGGCAGGACTGGTTTCTGACGTTGGGAGTCACCCATGAGTTCGCGGTCCGGAGCCTCATGCCGCGGAGGAATCGCTGAATGCGAGGAACAATGGACCGTCAATCCCTGATGCGCGTAGGCCTCTCCGTCTGCACCGCGCTCCTTGTGGCGGGGTTCGTGTCGGTACCCCAGGCGGAAGCCCAGGTGGAACGGGTCTACCACCCCATGTATCTGCCTGCGGACCACAACTGGGAGTTCCGTGAGCACTTCCCGGCCGTGGACCGACTCTTCAACGCCTTCGACTACGGGCACGGGATTCTGTATGAGACCCTCTGGTCTGAGCCGGAGGCCCCGGTGGCTCTCCTGGAGGAGGAGATCTACCTGGAGCTGACTGGGCGGATTCTTCCCAACCCGCCCCGCCTCCCCATGCCGGAAGCCTCCTTCATGCCTCAGTACGCCCGGCTCGTTCCGGTGGCGAAGGAGATGTTCGAGTGGGCGCACATCCTCCACAAGCAGTCGTACGACATTCTGGCGGATACCAGGCTTTCGGAGGCGGAGCGGGACCGGGCCATGGAAGAGCTGTTGGACCACTACCTGTCCAACGGGCTTGCCTTCACCGACGTACCGAAGGGCATGGAGATCATGGACGAGCAGTACTTCTCCAAGGCCTTCCGGGCGCGCTACCCGAAGTTCAACGGCCTCATCTGGGCCTACCACTGGCTCCAGGTGGCCACGTACGAGCCGCTCCTGGCGTACGAGGATCCGGATGAGAGGCAGGCGGCCATGAACGGTCTCGTCACCCGGTTCTGGCAGATGCTCGAGGACCCGCCGGAGGCCCTGCCGTCGGAGATGCCCATGACGCCGGCCATCGCTCCGCTGTTCACGGAACGGTATCCCCGCTTTGCGGCCGTATTCGACAACCTTCACATGATGCACGACGTGATCTCGGACATCCTGGTCTCGGCGGAGGTGCCCCGAAGCGACAAGCGGGAGGAGATCTACCGGCAGGCGGACCTGTTCCGGGACCCGGGAGCCATGGCCATCACCCACGACGACTGGATCGCCATGGCGCTGGCACACGGCGTCGATGCCCAGGGAGGGCCGGCGGTGGGATGGTTGCCGGTGGCGCCCAGCCGGGGCGCGGCCCCCATGCATGATCACGAGGCACACTCAGAGCCGGCCGACCAGGAGCCACGCGCTCACGGGGAGCATGCCCATGACGGCCATGACGGGCCCCATACCCCGGCAGAGGATGACCCACAGGCTACGGTGGCGGCCTTCCACGAAGCGCTGGCCCAGGGTGACTCCATCGCTGCTCTCGAGCTTCTTCATCCGGACGTCCGGATCTATGAGCAGGGGCACGCCGAATCGCTGGAAGAGTATCGGGCCGGACACCTGGCTGCCGACATCCGCTTTGCCGAAGCCGTCAGCCGGCACGTATTGCGGGAGGAGCTCCTGGACGGCGTGGACGGCCTCGTGGTGTACCTGGCCGAAGTCCACACCGCCGGGCGGATGGGAGACAGGGAGATCGATGCCCAGGGTGTGGAGACGGTCGTCTTGGAGCGTACCACCGACGGCTGGCGAATCCGTCACGTCCACTGGTCGAACCGATGACGTGATGTGCGCCATGAACACATCTTCATCCGGTCTTCACGGATACTTCATCCGCTTCCGGGTAGAATGAAGGCGTACCCGACGGCCTCCCGTCCCACGGGACCCCCGGGTGCCACATGTAGGTTCACCGTCTAGCGTGACGATCCACCCGAGGAGACATACGATGAAGATCCCAACGACAAGAGTGCTGTCGCTGGCCGCCGTTCTGGTCCTGGCTTCGGCAAGTCCGGCCCTGGGCCAGGACCATGCCGGCCATCAGCATGCAGACCAGGACCGCCCCACCGGCATGATGCATCAGATGATGGAGGAGTGTCCCATGGAGGCGGGACAGATGATGGGGATGATGATGGGCGGGATGATGGGTCCCGACGCCCTCCTGGCCCACGCGGAGGAGCTGGAGCTGACCGAGGGGCAGGTTGCTGAGCTGGAGGGGCTGGCGGCACGCTCCGCCGAGCTTCATGCCGAGATGCGCGAGATGATGGGCTCCATGCACGAGGTGCTCACCTCCGAGCAGATGGAGCTCATGCAGGAACGGCACGGCGAAGGGATGCGCGGGATGCGCGGGATGCGCGGAATGGAAGGAACGGAAGGCATGCAGCGCATGATGCAAGGCATGATGCGGGGCATGGATCACGGGATGAGGCAGGGCATGGACCGCGGGATGATGCGGGGCATGGACCGGGAAGGCATGCAGGGAGCCATGGGTGAAGGGATGATGCGACACGGCGCCATGGATTGCCCCATGATGCAGTCGGATGGGGACACGCCGGAGGAGCACCCGCACTCGAGGTAGGACCCACACTCGAGGTAGGACCCACACTCGAGGTAGGACCCTGAGGCCGGGCGGAGGCGTGCTTCGGTTTGCCCCGAGGCGCGGGCTCCGCCCTACGTGGCCTTCGCCGGCTGTGGGCGTTCCGGCACCTCGCCGGTGAATCGGACCCGGAACACGGCACCTGTCTGGTCCGGGCGGTTTTTCGCAGTGAGTTCGGCGCCGTGGAGCTCGGCCGCAGCGTGAGCGATGGCCAGACCCAGCCCGGTCCCCGGAGTGTCGGGCGACCGGGTTCTGGCCCAGTCTCCCCGGGAGAAGCGCTGGAAGATCCGCTCCAGATCGGTCTCATCCGCGGTGAGCCCCCATTTCACCAGGCGCATTTGTCCCTCGTCTGCCTCCGTGGCGGCGCCCGCCTGGATGGACGCCACCCCGAGAAGGGTCGCTTCGATCTCCCGATCCAGGGTCTCCCGCACGGCGAGGAAACTGAGAAGACCCACGATCACCAGGCCTGCCCCCATGGCCCCCGCGAACTGCAGGGCTAATTGGAAGCGGAACGACCGCTTCATTCCGGGCCCTTCTCCGACAGGACGTATCCTACGCCCCGGACCGTGTGGATGAGGGGTGATCCTCCAGCATCCTGCAGCTTCTTCCCCCTGACCAGGACCCCACCGTGCCCGGACCCCATCCCGAACGGTTAGGAGCATTTTCTTGCGGCTTTGCTTCTGGCCGTCGACATTGAGCACCAGTTGGAATGTGGGTTCTGCCATGTCACCTGCGCCATGAGGACGCTGAATGGGCACCCGAGGGTCGGACGATCTGTCAGCTGAGTCCGGCGGCGACCCAGCGGATGGCCGGAACTCCGACCCCTACCTCGAGTGGCTGGAAGCTGAGATTCAGGAGGGAAGAGCCGACCTCCGGGAGCGGCTCAAGGAACTCGAGTGTCTGTTCAGCGTGGACCGTGCACTGCGACGGGCCGACTGCCACTGGCGGGCATGCCTCCAGTCCGTCGTCGACATCCTTCCCTCCGGCTTCCGACTCCCCGCGCGAACCTCGGTCCGAGTCCAGTGGGGTGACGCGGAATTCAGGAGCAACGGGTTCCATTCGAGCCGGTTCAGCCGATCCAGGCCCATCGCTGCAGATGGAGAGCTCCGGGGCGAAATCCAGGTGTGCCTCACGCCAACCCCGGATGAGTCGGAGCCTTCCTTCGCCCCTGAGGAGGTGAGCCTCCTTTCGGGGGTGGGCGACCGATTGGGGGAGGCGTTGGGACGGAGACAGGCCGAGGCAGAGCTTCGGGAAAGTGAGGAGTTCGTCCAGTCTCTGGTCAGATCCTCGCCCGTTCCTCTCTTCACCATCGATGCTCAAGGCCAGGTACTGAGCTGGAATCCGGCGGCGGAGCGTACCTTCGGCTGGCCCACTGACGAGGTGGTGGGCCGCTCTCCCCCGATCTGGCCCGAGGACCGAAAGGAGGATCTAGCAGAGGTCCTCCGGCGGGCCTTGGCAGGGGAGTCCCTCTCGGGGCTGCGACTCCCCTGTCGGCGCCACGATGGAAGCGGGGTCGACATCGCCCTCTCGGTGGCTCCGGTGCAGGACCGGGAAGGTGGGGTGACGGCCATACTCTTCGCGGTGCAGGACTTCTCCGGTTCAACCGGAGCGTGGAAGAAAAACCTGTTCCAGGCCAGGCTCTTGGACGCAGTGGGTCAGGCCATCATCGCCACCGACCTGGATGGGACGGTCATCTACTGGAACCGGGCTGCCCAGGAGCTCTACGGCTGGAGATCCACCGAGGCCCTGGGAAGGGACATCATGACTCTCACCCCCGGCCTCCAATCGGGAGCCCAGGCAGAGGAGGTGATGGTGACCCTGAGGCAGGGAGAGAGCTGGACCGGGGAGTTTTCAGCGCGGCACAAGGACGGCTCCCCTCTCCAGGTTCTCGTCAGCAATGCGCCTGTCATGGACGAGCACGGGGACCTGGTGGGGATCATCGGGGTCTCGTCTGACGTGAGCATCCTGAAAAACCTGGAGGCTCAGGTCCGCCAGTCCCAGAAGATGGGGGCGCTGGGGCGGTTGGCAGGCGGCATCGCCCACGACTTCAACAACATCCTCACCGTGATCCAGGGTCACACTGAGATACTCCTGGACGATCTTTCGGAGGATTCCAGACTCCGAGGTGACATCCAGGAGGTCCTTGATGCTACCCAGCGAGCGACCCACCTCACCCGACCGCTCCTGGCTCTGAGTCGTCAACAGGTTCTGGATCTGCGGATCCAGGATCTGAGGGAATCCACGAGGCGGATAAGACCCATGCTGAGGCGCCTCGTACCAAGCCGGATCGTACTGAGCTTCGAATTGGCGGGAGATCCGGAGTGGATCAAGGCCGATGTCTCCCAATTGGGCCAGGTCATCCTGAACCTGGTGGTCAATGCGGCGGACGCCATCAAAGGGACCGGAGCCATCCACGTCACCGTGGATCGGCGTCAGGTCTCGCAGGAACAGGTAGAGGCGACACCATGGGAGGTGACGCCGGGCACCTACTCTCGCCTGGTCATAACCGATTCCGGGATGGGGATGTCCCCGGAGACGGTGGAGCGAATCTTCGAGCCCTTTTTTACGACCAAGCCTCCGGACGAGGGCACCGGGCTGGGCCTCAGCACGGTCTTCGGGATCGTGCGGCAGTCAGGAGGCTACATCCTGGTCGATACGGCCCCCGGTCGGGGGACCACCTTCGAGGTGCTCTGGCCCCGGGTCGAATCTCCCGAAGAGGATTCGGCGCCGGTCGAGGGGCTCGGCGTCGAGGGTCACGAACGGCCTCGGGGGAGCCAGCGCGACCGGGTCGTGCTCATCGTGGATGACTCGCCCCAGATCCTCAGGGTCGCCACACGGATGTTGGAGCAAGCCGGCTACCGAGTCCTCACGGCGGACAACGGTGAGGAGGCCTTCAGGATGGTGGAAACCCATCATCCCGAACTCGCCCTGGTCATCAGCGATGTGGTCATGCCCATCATGGGGGGAGGCGACCTTCTCCAACGGCTTGATTCGACTTTTTCCGACCTGCCCATCGTGCTCATGTCCGGGCATACGAGCCGGGAGGTGGGCGAGGACCTTCGGGCTCTGGCATCAGGGTTTCTGGCGAAGCCCTTCGGACGACAAAGCCTCATCCAGGTCGTTCGGAAAGCCATTTCCGCCTGAGAAGTCGACCTCCTGGCGTCCTACGAGCGCGTCGGGCCGACCTTCCGCTTGTGATGGGCCATGACCCGGCGCAGCATGGGTTCCACTTCGTCGACCTGGACCACGATGAGATCGCCAGGTGCCACCACCTCGAAGGCCCGGTCGATTGCTTCGAGGGGATCCAGGACGATCTCGACCCGGTCCTCCGGACAACCGCCCTCAATGGCTCCCTCTTTCACCAGGCGCGCGGTCTCCCCGACCTCTCGGTGCCGGGGGTCGGCATCGGCAACGACGATGTGGTCGTACACGGAGGCCAGGGCCGCTCCCAAATCTCGGATGTCCTGGTCCGGGCGTGTCCCCGTCCCGTGGGCGACGGCGATCTTGCGGCCCTTTGTGAGCAACGAGAGAGACTTCCCGAGGGCCAGCACGGCCGGCACGTTGTGGCCGTAGTCCATGAGGACCCTGAAGGTCACGAAATCAATGAGGTTCATCCGCCCCGGATTCTGGCCGGGGGTTGGATGGAAGGTGCTGATTCCGCTCCGTATCCGGGCCACTGGAAGGCCCAGACCGTGTAGGGCTGCAACGGAAGCCAGCACGTTTGCGATGTTGAAGGTGGCGGCACCGCGCAGGGTGATGGGTGCTTGGTCGACGGACATGACCTGAACCGGCGCTTCGGACGAGAGGATGACGACCTTCCCCGCGCTCAGCACCACCGCCACACCTCCCTGTGCAACGTGATCCGCCACCACAGGATTCCCGTCCTCCATGGAGAAGTAGATCACGCGCCCACCCGCACGATCCCGAAGGCCCACGACCGTGGGAACGTCGGCGTTCAGGACTGAGGTTCCGTTGTCCCCCACGACCTCGGTGACGGTGGACTTCACCAGGGCCAGTTCATCCACGTCCTCCACACCGTCCACACCGATGTGGTCTTCGTCCACGTTGAGGAGAATCCCCACATGGCAGGCCGAGAATCCCAGGCCCCGCCGAATGATCCCGCCTCGGGACGCCTCGAGAACCGCATGGTCGATGGTCGGTTCGCGCAGGACCGTCCTGGCGCCCTCCGGGCCCGCATAGTCTCCGGAGAGGATCTGAGTCCCGTCGATCTCGACACCGGTCGTGCAGGCGAGCCCGACCACGTTCCCGCCATACTTCAGGGTATGGGCCAGGAGCTTGGCCGTGGTCGTCTTTCCATTCGTCCCGGTGACCGCGATGACGGGGACATCGAAGTCTGTACCGGGGGGGAACATCATCTGGACGAAGGCTGCTGCCACATTCCGGGGGTGACCTTCGGTGGGGTCCAGGTGCATCCGAAATCCAGGTGCTGCGTTCACCTCGACCACACCTGTGGAGCCGTGGCTGAGAGGCTCTGAGAGCGTGGGTGCGACGATGTCGATCCCGATGCAGTCCAACCCGATGAGGCGGGCGATGCGCTCGCAGGTGAGTCGGACGTCCGAGTGGACCTGGTCCGTGACGTCGCGTGCGCTCCCGCCGGTGCTGAGGTTGGCCGTCGTCTTCAGGTGAAGACGCTCCCCGGCAGGGAGCACATCATCCAACGTCTGGCCACCGAACCTCAGGAGCCGTTGGGTCATCTCGTCGACGGTGATCACTGTCAGCACCCGCTCATGCCCAATCCCCCGGTCCGGATCGGCATTGACCCCGTCGATCAACTCCCGGATGGAAGAGGTGCCGTCGCCGACCACGTGGGCCGGGTCCCGGACGGCGGCTGCGACGAACTTCCCATCGATCACCAGCACTCGAAAATCGGCGCCTGTGAGCGTCTTCTCCACGATGACGCCGGGGTGCACCTGGAGGGCGGAGGCAAAGGCCGCCTCCAGTTCGCCCCGGTGGGAGACATGGGCAGAGATCCCTTTGCCGTGATTGCCCACCTCCGGCTTCACAGCGACTGGATACCCGATCTCCTCCGCTGCTCGGGCCGCCTCATCCAGGGTCTCCACGATCGACCCCTCCGCCACGGGGACCCCGGCCTGCTCCAGGAGTCCCTTGGTCCGGAACTTCTCGTCGGCGATCTCGACGCCAAGGGCACTGGTCCGGTCCGTCATCGTGGCCTGGATCCTACGCTGCCGGACACCGTATCCGAGCTGGACGAAGCTGGCGTCATTGAGCCTCATGACCGGGATGCTCCGACGTTCCGCCTCGTGGACGATGCTCTGGGTGGACGGTCCGAGCCGATCGGCCTCCCGCAATTCCTTCAGTTGAGCGACGACCCGCTCTACGTCGAAGGGGCGCTCCTCCACCACGGCTTTGACCAGGGCAACGGCTTCCCGGCCGGCCATCAATCCCGCCGATTCGACCCGGTATCGATAGGCCACCTTGTAGACGCCCTTGTGAGCCGTGCCGAGGGTCTTTCCGAACCCCACCTCCATCTCGGCCAGGCATTGGAGTTCCAGGGCTACATGCTCGACAATGTGAGCGGCCCACGTCCCCCGATGAAGCCTTTGGATGAAGCCACCGGGCTCGCCTACGGAGCACCGATGTCCGTGCAGGGACGGAAGCAACTCCACGAGACGGTCGGGGAACCCTGGAATCTGATCCGAAGGGCGCTCCTCCAACTCGCCGATATCCAATAGGAGGAAGATGGCGATGTGCCGGCTGTAGCGGTTCGGGCCTCTGAGTGCTCTTAGCTCCAGGATGTTCATGGCCGGACCTCTGCGGACCTGCCGGCCCAGGCCATCCCATGGCGGGAACCGCCAGCAAAGCCCGAACGGTCGAGGACGACCAGGCCAACGTCCACGGTGAGGGCGAGTTGGCCCAGGGCCCACGCCACGACCTCCGTGGGAGTACGGCCGGCTTCGAGTTGGGCGTGGCAGCGGTAGGCCAGGAGAGCCCGGGCGATGTACTCGCCGTCACCGGTGGCTGCCACGGCACCGTGCTCGCCTACGTAGAGTCCACAACCGGGAAGGGGAACGTCCCCCACGCGGCCTCGGAGGACGGTGGTCGTGCCGCCTGAGCTCAGTGCACCGGCGAAGCCCTCGCCGTCCCAAGCCACGCAGCCTACGGTGTCCGTCCCCAACGCAGCTCGCAGGGGAGTGTCAAAGTTCCAGGCCCTCTCCAGCTCCGGTCGGGTCCACTCTCCTATGCCGTCGGTGGCGGATGTGACGGTTCGCAAGCGCTCCCGGGCTCCAGGTGTCGTGGGATCGAACTCATCGAACCCCGAACGTCGGGCAAACGCCGTCGCCCCATCGCCGGCCAGGAGGATGTGGGGAGTCTTCAGGACGAGGAAGGCGACGTCCACCGGGTTCTTCACCCGTTCAATGGCTGCCACGGCGCCGAACTCTCCGTTGCTCCCCATGCACGAAGCGTCCATCTGGATCGTACTTCCGTCCAAGCGGAGATTCGAACCCGTGCCTGCGTTGAAGCGGACGTCATCCTCCAGCCACCGGGTGGCGGCAACTGCGGCGGCGAGTGCTCCCTCCTTCCGCGCCAACGTCTCCAGGCCCTGGTCGCAGGCGAGTCCAGGCCCGTCCACGTGCTCCGGGTTGGAGGCGGAGCCGGCGTGGCACACGATCGTCGGGGCTGGATTTTGCATGACTCCCGCTATGATTGTTGACGCTTGGATCTCTCGGGTCTGTGCCGAGCAGACACTGGAATACCCTTGGAGGAGCGATAATGTCCGCACCACCGCCACGCATCCTCATGCCGATCGGGGGGAACGAGGAGAGATCCGTCGATTCGGACATTTTCAGGATGATGGTCGAGTTGGCCGGAGGCCCCCGCGCCAGGGTCGTCGTCGTGCCCACGGCGAGCCAGACGCCCGACATGCGGGCCCGCGATTACGAGGCTCTGTTTTCCGCCTTCGGCCCAGAGAGCATCAAGACGGTGCATATCGGAGAGCGAACCGACGCAGCTTCTCCGGGGATCGCGGGCGTCATCCACGACGCGACGCTGTTCATGTTCGGGGGTGGCGACCAGCTTCGACTCTCGTCGATGATCGGGGGGACGCCCATGCACCAGGCCCTCCTGGAGAGATACCACAGAGGGGGATGCGTGGTGGCCGGTACCTCGGCAGGGGCGGCAGTTCTGCCGGAGGCCATGATCTTCCAGAACAACCGGTTCCGGGTGTTCCGCAAGGGCGGGATCGAGATGACGAAGGGGCTGGGCCTGATCGGGGACACTATCTTCGACACCCACTTCGTGGAGCGATCGCGGATTTCCCGGCTCGTGCACGCGGTTGCCACGAACCCCGCCCTCCTGGGGCTGGGAATCGAAGAGAATACTGGCCTTCTGATTGAAGACGAGCGGAAGGCCACGGTCCTGGGGACTGGGACCGTCATCGTGGTGGATGGCCGCGCCATCGAGATCAACCACATCGGGTACTCCGAAAACCGGCAGCCCTTCGCGCTTACCAACGTGGTCTATTCCATTCTCACGCCCGGCGTCGTGTACGACCTTCAGCGCCGCACGGTGATCGACCCCGGACCCACCGGTCCGACACAGAGCATCGTTCCCGGAAGAGACGGATAGGAACCGGAACGCCCCTTGCTCGGCCCGGCAACCCAGTATTTTCAGCTACAGAGCCCGTGCCCGGGCTTCATCCGCCGCCGTCAGAAATAGCCAGCCTGCGCCCACGAAGAAGGCGGCGAGGATGGCGACCCCGACCCCGGCTCGGTATGCGGTACTTGTGGTCATCCTTGCTGCCAGCTCGTACACGGCGACGGTGCCAAATAGGAGCGTGGCCGCAAAGATGAAATCCTTCACGGTCCAGGCGACCTCTCCGGTGAACAGCATGGCCAGCAGCGGGATGAGGAGTACGGCCCCTGCGCCAGCCCAGCGCACGACGGTCCAACGGTCTCCCCCTCGGCCGACACGGCTTCCCGCGTTGATGTCCATCGTTTCCCCTCCTTGAGAGTGCCTGCTGATCGAGGCTGCCCCGCCTGAGGGCATCGCCCTCTTCCTCGTGGTACCCCCTGGGGATCCATCCCCGGACGACACCACCCCTGGGGCGGGATGCTCGAAGAGGCCCCGTCCAGCTCCAGGTAGGCGGCCACCGCTTCATCCCCAGGCAGGAACCCCTGGACCGGAGGGGGGTTGGCTGCCGCCAGGATCCTGGCGGGGCAGCCATCCCGGGAATCCGGGCAGCGTATGGTTTCTACAGGGCCACGCTGGCATACTGCCCCACCGGACCCAGCGCCAAGTGCATTGCTCAACTCTTCAGGAGATGGACATGGCTGATCGGCCCATCGTCGCTGCAGACTCCCCCCAACCCGTCCAGGTGGAGGCGGGGAAGACCTATCACTGGTGCCGCTGCGGTCGGTCCAAGGACCAGCCGTTCTGTGACGGCTCCCACAAGGGGACCGGCATCACTCCCGTCCCCTTCGAGGCCGAGAAGGACGAGGAGGTCTACTTCTGCCGCTGCAAGGCCACAGGAGACCAGCCCTTCTGCGATGGGACCCACAACAAGCTGGAGGTGGAGGTGGGGGACCCGGTCCCCGAACGGTCCGATGAGGGAGACGAGGCGCCCGTAGCCGAAGCCACCCCGGAGGAACCCACCGTGGAGCGGATCCACGAGTTGGCCCGACACGGGCTGGAGAAGGTGGGGCGACACGGGGAGACGGTGGCCATGGGGGTCCCTCGATCCGATCTGCCCCATTGGGACGACATCCAGCTCCTGGCCGCCCAGTTGGCTCGTCCCCCCCTGGACGACGATGCAACCGTCGACACGACCCTGGTCATTGGCCCCCGGGCAGAGTGGCCCCTGGAGCTCGAGATCCCCCTCCTGGTCTCGGACATGAGCTTCGGGGCCCTGTCTCCCGAGGCGAAGGTGGCTCTGGCCCGAGGCGCGGAGAAGGCCGGTACCGGCATCTGCTCAGGGGAGGGGGGTTCCCTGGACGAGGAGCGGGACGCCAACTCCCGCTACCTCCTGGAGCTGGGCACGGCCCGCTTCGGATGGCGAGAGGAGCTGGTGGACCAGGTCCGTGCCTTCCACTTCAAGGGGGGACAGGCAGCCAAGACGGGGATGGGAGGTCACCTGCCGGGGAGCAAGGTGACGGAGCAGATCGCCAACACCCGAGGGCTGGAGGTGGGACAGGACGCCATCTCCCCCTCTCGTTTCCAGGATCTCACCAGCCCCGCTGACTTCCGCCGATTTGCCGAACAGGTCAGGGAACGGAGCGGCGGGATCCCGGTGGGATTCAAGCTTTCAGCCAACCATATCGAGGCCGACATCGACTTCGCTCTGGAGGCCGGTGCCGACTACATTATCCTGGATGGTCGGGGGGGAGGGACGGGGGCGGCGCCTCGGATCCTCCGGGATCATATCAGTGTCCCCACCATCCCGGCCCTGGCTCGGGCCCGTCGGCACATGGACCAGCGTTGCGGCCGGGAGGTGACCCTCATCGTCACTGGCGGACTGCGCACGCCTGAGGACTTCGTGAAGGCNNTGGCTCTGGGNGCCGACGGCGTGGCCCTGGCCAACGCCGCTATTCAGGCCATCGGCTGCGTGGCCGCNCGGATGTGCCATACGAATCGGTGCCCTGCCGGCATCGCAACACAGGANCCGGAGTTGCGACAGCGGCTCAAGGTGGACCAGGGTGCTGAACGCCTGGCTCGCTTCTTCCAGGCCTCGGTGGAGCTCATGAAGGTGCTGGCCCGGGCCTGTGGGCACAGTGCCCTCTCGGAGTTCTCCGCCACCGATCTCACCACATGGAAGCGGGAAATGGCTCACCTGGCAGGGATCGCGTACGGGGGTGTGGGTGAGCCCTGAGGACGAGAGGGACCCCCGTTCAGGCGAGGACGCCCCCCGGTTGGAGGAGATGGAGGACCAGGGTCTCCAGGCGGAGGAGCTGGGGGCCGGCCCTGAACTTGAGGAAGAGCCCTTTCGGGCCATGTTCGAAATGGCCGCGTTGGGGATTGCCCGGGTCCAGGTGAAAACCGGTCGCGTCCTCCGGATCAACCGGGGGTACGAGACGATCACGGGCTATACCCGGGAGGAGCTCCTGGGAATGACCTTCTCGGAGCTCACCCATCCGGACGATCGCGGGAAGGACTGGGATCGCTTCCAGGAAGCGGCCAGGCAAGGGAGCCCCTACCGGGCCGAGAAACGCTACGTGAGGAAGGATGGCTCGGTGGTGTGGGTTCGCCTGAATGTGGCCTTCATCCCCGATGAGGAGGGGCGGGCGGCCACCACGGTGGCCATCTGCGAGGACATTACCGAAACCCGTCGGTTGTCCCAGCTTCTCCTCCAGGCTCAGCGGCTGGAATCCGTGGGCCGGTTCGCCGGCGGGATTGCCCACGACTTCAACAACATGCTTAGCGTTATCCTGGGCAACAGCGAACTGGTCCTGGAGCAACTGCCGCCGGAGAGCCCAATCCGGACCGAACTCCAGGAGATCCAGGAGGCGGCCCAGCGGTCGGCAGAACTCACCCAGCAGCTTCTGGGCTTCTCTCGACAGCAGACCGCCGCCCCTCGCGTGCTGGATCTGAACGGCACAGTGGATTCCGGGCTGGGGATGCTTCAGCGCCTCATCGGCGAGGATATCGACCTCCGCTGGAACCCCGGGGACGGCCTGGCTCCGGTTCGAATCGATCCGGTCCAGTTGAACCAGATCCTTTCCAACCTTCTGGTGAACGCTCGGGACGCCATCGGACCGGATGGGGGAAAGGTGACGGTGGAGACGGGCATGGTCCGCCTCGATGCAGAGTACTGCAGGGCGAACCCCGGATTCCAGGAGGGCAGCTACACCACACTGGTCGTCAGCGACGATGGGTCCGGTATGGACGAGGCCACGCTGGAGAAGGCCTTCGATCCCTTCTTCTCCACCAAGGACCCCAGCCAGGGGACGGGTCTGGGACTGGCCACCACCTACGGCATCGTCCGGCAGAATGATGGATTCATCAAGCTCTACAGCGAGCTCGGAAGCGGCACAACGGCCCGGGTCTATCTTCCCGCCCAGGAGGAAGCCTCAGGTGAGACGGTGGTCGCCGAGGAATCTGGCCCGCCGCCAGGGGGTTCGGAAACCATCCTGGTGGTGGAGGACGAGCCGGCCATCCTCAAGGCATCCGGACGAATCCTGAAGCGCCTGGGTTACACGGTGATCCAGGCCTCTACCCCGGGAGAAGCCCTTGGCCTGGCGCAGGATCACCAGGGGGGGCTCGATCTTCTTCTGACAGATGTGATCATGCCGGAGATGAGTGGCCAGGCCCTGGTCGAGGAGGTCAAGCGCACCCATCCCGGACTGGCCTTCCTTTTCATGTCAGGGTACACCGCTGACGCCATCGCACACCGAGGGGTCCTGGAGGAGGGCTTCCACTTTCTGCAGAAGCCCTTTTCGGTGAAGGAACTGGCCGAGGCGGTCCGCGGCGCCCTGGATGACGGCTCCCCCTGACCCTCAGAACGCCAGCCGCACCCCGAGGAAGAGGGTCCGAGGGAGGCCGGGACGAGCTCCGGCGGGGCGGCGG
>SL_3KL_010_SEDDRAFT_10002847_pt1 | contig 15763 bp, 15 predicted proteins | sample SodLakKL_010_SED_2_FD_10381 | JGI IMG/M metagenome (IMG submission 10381) | reverse complement strand
TACCCCACAATCTGTCCGGGACCATGGTAGGTAATGTCACCGCCCCGGTCGATCCTGTAGTAGTCCGCTCCGATCTTTTTCAAAAAAGCGGGATCTATGAGCAGGTTGTTTTCAGCTCCGCTTTTCCCAAGCGTGTAAACGTGGGGATGTTCGCAAAACAACAGGTATCCGGCAACTGATCCGGATCGGCCGGCTTTGCCTGCAGAACTGTTTTTCCCTGCTAATAGACTGTTAAATAGTTTTTCCTGGTGCTCCCATGCTTTTTTGTAATCAGCGGACCCTAGGTCCTGGTAAATTACTATTTTTGACATATTTTGAATTATTCACATCTTCAGTTGATTCAGCATGCCTGTCGGCCTGCCAGGAGGAACGTACGAGAGGGCTGCTTTCGACAAAGCTGAATCCCTTTTCAAGTCCGATCCGTCTGTACTCTTCAAACACCTCCGGCTTTACATATTCGACAACAGGCATGTGTTTGGCAGTTGGTGCCAGGTACTGACCTATGGTCATGATCCTGCATCCTGCTGCAACCAGGTCGTCCATGGTTTCAAGGACCTCCTCTTCGGTCTCTCCCAGACCGAGCATTATACCCGATTTGGACCTGACGCCCTGGGATGAGACGAACCTGATCACCTCAAGGCTGGTTTCGTACCTGGCCCTGCTCCTGATGACAGGCGTGAGGCGCCTCACAGTTTCCAGGTTATGCGATACGACATCGGGGCGCAGGTCAGTTACCTGCTTTATGAGGGAGTGGTCGGCATTGAAATCGGGAATAAGCACCTCGATGCCGGTTTCCGGATTAACCCGCTTTATGCATCTTATGGTTTCCGCCCAGATGCCTGCGCCCAGATCGGGCAGGTCGTCCCTGTCGACCGATGTGACAACGCAATGCCTGAGACCCAGCAGCCTTATCGACCCGGCAATCCTGGCCGGTTCATCTCTGTCGGGCGGTTCGGGCTTGCCTGACTTTACACCGCAGAATTTGCAGTTGCGGGTGCAGATATCTCCCAGAATCATGAACGTGGCAGTACCCCTGCTCCAGCAGTCGCCTATATTGGGGCAGTTGCCGCTGGAACAGATAGTGTGAAGATGATGCCTGCGGGTCAGGTTTTTAACCCTTGAATATTCGTAACCCGTGGGAAATTTCATCTTCAGCCATGACGGAAGTCTTTGTTTCTCAGCCTTCATCCTGCTCGTTCAATGTGATGTTAACCTGTCAAGTATCAGTGTATAAAATTACAGTAAATTATTCAGAAAATTAAGGATGGTTTCCCATAAATATAAATCCGGGACTGGATCAAAGATGCGGAATCAGTTGTTGTGCCGTACTCTTCCCCCGGAAGGGAAATAAAAGCAGGCATCCGTTTTTGGCAGGTTTTCGCTAACGAGGATTTGTTCTATCTTTGCAAAAAATTTTAAATATGGATCAGTTGCATTTAAGCGAGCAGGAGATAATAAGGAGGGAAGCACTGGAAGAGCTCAGGAAGCTGGGGATTGACCCCTTCCCTGCCGAGACTTTTGATGTAAACGTCAGTTCGCGCGAAATACTTGAAAATTTCAGGCAGGAACCGGGCCGTTTTGGCGATGTATCGGTTGCAGGCAGGATAATGACCAGGAGGATAATGGGAAATGCCTCTTTTGCTGAGATCCAGGACCAGTCTGGCCGCATCCAGATATATCTCAGGCGAGATGATATTTGTATGGGAGAGGACAAGACCATGTACAACAATGTTTTCAAGAAGCTATTGGATATTGGCGATATTGTGGGCATAAGGGGGTTTGTGTTCGTTACGCAGGTGGGGGAGATCTCTGTGCATGTGAAAGAGCTGAAACTGCTTGCCAAATCGCTTCATCCGCTGCCCGTGGTAAAGGAGAAGGACGGGAAGACCTATGATGCATTCAGCGACCCGGACCAGCGTTACAGGCAGAGGTGCCTCGACCTGATAGTAAATCCGCATATAAGGGAGGTTTTTACCGGGCGCACCCGGCTGATAGATTCGATGAGGAGCTTTTTGAACAGCAATGGCTACCTCGAAGTTGAAACACCAGTGTTGCAGCCCCTGTACGGGGGAGCGACGGCAAGGCCCTTCAAGACCTATCACAACACTCTCGACACAACCCTTTACCTGCGCATAGCCAATGAGCTGTACCTGAAAAGGCTTATAGTCGGCGGGTATGAAGGGGTGTATGAGTTCTCAAAGGATTTCAGGAACGAGGGTATGAGCCGCTTCCATAATCCTGAGTTCACCCAGATGGAGCTGTATGTTGCATACAAGGATTACCGGTGGATGATGGACCTGGTCGAGGAGATGATCGAAAAGGCGGCAGTTGACCTGACAGGCTCGACCAGGCTGAAGGTAGGTGACAAAGAGATCGATTTTAAAAGGCCATGGAAAAGGTACACCATGTTCGAAGCCATAGAAGCTTTTGCGGGTGTCGATATTTCTGAAATGGATGAGGCGAAGCTTCGGGAGACGGCTGGCAAGCTGGGTGTGGAAATTGACCGGACAATGGCCAAGGGCAAGATCATTGATGAGATCTTTGGTGAGTTGTGCGAGCCTAACCTCATTCAGCCCACCTTTATCACGGATTATCCCATTGAGATGTCGCCTCTTGCGAAGAAACACAGGTCAAAAGAGGGGCTGGTAGAGAGGTTCGAAGCAATAGTCAACGGCAAGGAACTCTGCAACTCTTTCTCAGAGCTGAATGATCCCATTGATCAGCGTGAACGTTTCATGGAGCAGCTTAAGCTTGCCGAGAGGGGCGACAAGGAAGCGATGGTGCTGGATGAGGACTTCCTGCGGGCACTTGAGTACGGAATGCCCCCGACTGCAGGTCTCGGCGTGGGAATAGACCGGCTGGCCATGATAATGACAAATTCAAACTCAATACAGGATGTTATATTCTTCCCCCAGATGAGGCCCGGCAAGAAGGTCGTGAAAGATGACACGGAGGAGTAATGGCAGAAAAAGAAAATATAGCCCTGATAGGAAGCGGAAGCTGGGCAACAGCACTGGCAAAGATACTGCTGCTCAATTCCGGTAACCTTAACTGGTATGTCAGGAATCCGGGCACCATTGAATATATGAGGCAAAACGGGCACAACCCCAAGTACCTCAGCTCGGTTAATTTTGATGTTGACAGGATCAGTTTTTACAATGACCTCGAGAAAGTGGTAAAAGACTCACAGATCCTGATCTTTGCAGTCCCCTCCGCATATCTGAGGGATTTTCTGTCGGTTTCTGATCTGCGCCTGGACGGCAGGATGGTGGTTTCAGCCATTAAGGGCATCATCCCCGGGGAGAACCTGACCATTGCCGAGTTCTTCAACCGTTGCTACGGCGTGCCGTTTGAGAACATAGGGGTCATAACAGGGCCGTGCCATGCAGAGGAGGTCGCCCTTGAGAGGCTCTCATACCTGACCATAGCATCGAAGACCGAAAAGCAGGCACTGCGGCTGGCATCATATCTTGAGTGCCATTTCATACGCACCGTCATATCGAAGGATATCTACGGGACCGAATATGCCGCGGTGCTTAAGAATATTTTTGCCATTGCTGCCGGGGTTTGTCACGGGCTGGGTTACGGCGACAATTTTCAGGCAGTACTCGTTTCAAATGCAATAAGGGAGATCAAAAGGTTTCTTGACAACACATGGCCGGGCAAACGGACAATAAACAGCTCTGCCTACCTTGGCGACCTTCTTGTTACCGCCTATTCGCAATTCAGCCGGAACAGGTCGTTCGGGGTTATGATTGGAAAGGGATACTCGGTAAGGGCGGCAATGCTTGAAATGAATATGGTTGCCGAAGGTTATCATGCAACCAGGTGTATTAAGGAGATAAATAAAAAGCACAACATCAGTCTCCCGATTACCGACACGGTATATAATATATTACATGAGGGTATTTCCCCTGCCGTGGAGATCAGGTTGCTGACTGAAAAGCTGGCCTGAGTGGCGCCGCGGTCCCGTTTGGTTGGGAATATCGGGCCGGTAAACATCCTGATGGCAGCCAGGCGCGCGTGAGTTGGCCGGCTCTGGCCGGGAATATATCCGGATAAGCGTTTAACCCTAATTTTAACCTATATTATAATGAAGAATCTTGAACTTAATATCGAAAATGTTTTTCCCTTTATCCCTAAAGAGACACTGGACGGCTATGAGGAGCTTACAAACTACCATATACGCCATCTGCATCAGCGGACCGGCAAAGGAGCCAATTTTCTTGGCTGGCTCGACCTGCCCTCCACTATTACCGAAGAATCTCTTAAAGGGCTTGAAGATCTTGCTGCCGCGATGAATGAGAAGATCGATGTCATGGTGGTAGTAGGGATAGGCGGCTCTTACCTGGGTGCGAAAGCGGTCATTGACGCCCTGACGCACTCTTTCGGCATGTGCATCAACAGGAGCAGGAAGTACCCGCGCATAATCTTTGCCGGGCAGAATATCAGCGAAGACTACCTGGGCGAGCTGGTAGACTTCCTGGATGGGATATCCTATGCAATTACGGTTATATCCAAATCCGGCACCACGACCGAACCTGCAATAGCCTTCCGCATTCTCCGCAGCCACCTTGAGAAGAAATACGGGCAGGAGGAGGCCGGGAAAAGGATCATAGCAATAACCAGCGCCAACAGGGGCGCCCTCAGGAAACTTGCTGACCAGAGAGAATACAGGTCATTCGTTATCCCTGACGACGTAGGCGGGCGGTATTCACTTCTTACCCCGGTTGGGATGCTTCCGATTGTACAGGCAGGTTTTGACATCCGGCAGCTGGTTGCCGGTGCGAGGAAAATGGAGGAGATTACCGGTCCCGGAACACCATTCTGGGATAATCCCTCTGCAGTGTATGCCGCCGCGAGGAATGCACTGTACCGGCAAAGTCCGAAAACCGAGATACTGGCCAGTTACCACCCCAAGTTGCTTTACATGGCCGAGTGGTGGAAACAGCTTTACGGCGAGAGCGAAGGCAAGGAGAAGAAGGGTATCTTTCCTGCAAGCGTGAACTTTACGGCCGACCTTCACTCGATGGGCCAGTATATACAGGAGGGTCAGCGCAACCTCTTCGAGACGGTGATCTCAATAGAGAAACCGGTGCGGCATGTTGAAATACCGGAAGAGGAGGATGACGGCGACGGGTTGAATTTTCTTGCAGGCAAGAGGATTGATTATGTAAACAAGATGGCCGAGCTGGGTACCATGCTTGCCCATGTTGACGGCGGGGTGCCGAACATCCTTATCAAGCTGCCGGAGCTGAATGAATATTATCTCGGACAACTCATGTATTTTTTCGAGAAGGCCTGCGCCATAAGCGGTTACCTCATGAATGTCAATCCATTTGACCAGCCGGGCGTTGAGGCATACAAGAACAATATGTTCGCACTGCTCCGTAAGCCGGGTTTCGAGGAAGAGACCGAGCTTATCTACAAGCGGCTGGACTCCTGAAGCGCATAAAGAAAGGAGCGGCTGAGTTCACGGCAGGCCGCAACCACCTTCTGAAGACCCTGAATACCCGTGCAGGGTTCTTTATTGGGAACAGCCCAGGTGATCCGGTGCTAACCGAGGATTACGCCTACAATGGTAGCCGACATGAGGGCTGCGAGTGTGCCTCCCAGCAATGCACGTATGCCGAACTGCGACAGCAGCACCCTTTTTCCGGGGGCAAGGGATCCAATCCCGCCTATCTGTATCCCGATGCTGGCAAAGTTTGCGAAGCCGCACAGCATGTATGTGGCTATGATTATTGACTTCGGATCGGCAAAGGCGCCTGCTTCCTTCATCTGGGCGAGACTCACATAACCTATGAACTCGGTCATTATGACCTTCTCTCCGAGCAGGCGTCCCAGCAGGGTGATGTCAGGCAGGCTGACTCCAATGAGCCACATCACCGGGGCAAAGGTGTAGCCCAGGATGAACTGCAGTGAGAGCCTGTCATACTGTCCCCCTGTAATGCTGCTGATCGTAGAGTTGAGGGATGTCCAGTCGCCTATCTTGCCCACTATGAAGTTGAACATGGCAATGAAGGAGATAAATACCAGCAGCATGGCAGCTACGTTGACAGCCAGGCGCAGCCCCTCACCCGTGCCCTTTGATATGGCGTCAAGGATATTGCTGCCTATACGGTCTCGTGAAATCTCCATTGTCTTGTCTATTTTCTCGGTCTGCGGCACCAGGATCTTCGATATGACGACCGCACCAGGAGCTGCCATTATCGATGCAGCAATGAGGTGCCTGGCAAAAATAAGCCTCTGCACCGGGTCATCTCCTCCGAGAAAACTGATGTATGCTGCAAGCACTCCTCCGGCCATGGTTGCCATACCTCCGGTCATGACCAGGAGTATTTCGGAGCGTGTCATCTTTTCGAGGTAGGCCTTGATCATGAGCGGCGACTCGGTCTGTCCCAGAAAGATGTTGCCTGCAACGGAAAGGCTCTCTGCACCGGAAATACGCAACGCTTTGGTCATAAGCCATGCAAGTGCGTAGACCACTTTCTGTATGACCCCAAGATAGAAGAGAAGGCTGGTGAGGGCTGAGAAAAAGATTATCGTGGGCAGGACCTGGAACGCAAAAAGGTACCCGTATGTCGAGGTGTCGAGGAAGCCCTCAAACAGGAAATCGGTTCCCGCCTTGGCGAAATCGAGCATTACAACGAATATTTTTCCGATGTACTCAAAGAAACTGTGTACGATGGGTATCTGCAGTATGCTGAACGCAAGTATGAGCTGAATAGCCAGTCCGGTACCCACCACTTTCCATGATATTGCTTTACGGTCGGTTGAGAATATCCAGGCTATGGCAATCAGCACCAGCATACCGAACAGTCCCCGAATCAGGGTCACAAAGCTGAAGCCGAAATCATCGGGCGGAGGAAGTTCGACATTGTGATCTGAAGCCAGGTTCCCGGATCCGGCATCATCATGTACAGGCTCCTGCCACCCGGCATCATCATTTAAAGGCTCCTGCATCCCGGCAGCAATGATCCCATCTGCCGGATCAGCCCCCTGCAGGGGGTATACTGGAAGGGCCGACAGCAACATCAGGCATGCTGCCGCAACAATTAAAATAGTCCTTTGCATATTTTACAGATTTACGATTTTTTGTTCCTGTGGTTGATCTCATCCCTGATGTCGGATGCTCTCTCGTAGTTCTCGTTTTTGATTGCATCCTGCAGCATCTCTTTCAGCTCGCTCAGGCTGAAATCCCGCAGTTCATCACCGGACTTCCTGGTCCCTGTTGAGGGATCGGTGAATATTCCGGCGGAGGCGGACTTGCCTTCTTTTGTCTCGGGCTCGATATCAATTACTATACCGGACTTGGCAAGTATCTCCTCGGTGGTATATATGGAACAGCTAAAACGCAGTGCCAGGGCAATGGCATCGCTGGTACGGGCATCGACGGTCATCTGTTTCTTACCGTCATCGCAGATAAGCTTGGAATAGAAGACACCCTCTTCCAGTTTGTAGATATTGATCTCAATAATCGATATGCCGAATGCTGAGGCAAAACTCAGGAACAGATCGTGTGTAAGGGGGCGTGGCGGTTTAAGGCCCTCCAGCTGGATGGCAATTGCCTGTGCCTCAAAGCCACCTATTATGATCGGGATCCGGCGCTCTCCTTCTTCCTCGGCCAGTACGAGGGCATAAGCTCCCGATTGTGTCTGGCTGTATGATATCCCTAGTACATTCAGCTTTATCTTGCTCATAACGGCGCCCTGGAATTTACTTGAACCTCTCTGCGAACAATAAAATTAACCTGAAACCGGTTTATATTGATTGTAAATTTAACAATCAATTTATAAAAGCAAAAGGGAATTAACTTTTTAGGGAGAAAATTACCCGGGCTGTCAGAGGGGCACTTTTACAGGTAAAAATAATAGTGGTAAAAGTTTGTAATTCAGTCAAACTTTTTTACTTTTGCACTCCCATTAATTATAATCGTAGTAACATCTCATACAATGTATGCAATAGTAGATATAGCAGGGCAGCAGTTCAAGGTGGAAAAGGATAGCAAGATTTATGTCAACCGCCTGGAAGGTGAAGAGGGGGCTGAGGTTGATTTTGACAAGGTTTTGCTGATCGACAATGACGGCAAGGTAAAGGTAGGGACCCCCGGCGTTAAGAACGCTGTTGTAAAGGCCAGGATATTATCCCATCTCAAGGGAGACAAGGTGTTGGTATTCAAGAAAAAAAGAAGGAAGGGCTATCAGAAGCTGAACGGTCACCGCCAGCTGCTTACCCAAATACAGGTTGAAGATATTGTAACGAAACAATAAAATCTCAGAGAAATGGCTCATAAGAAAGGAGTTGGGAGTTCAAGGAATGGTCGCGAATCAGAAAGCAAACGACTGGGAGTAAAGATATTCGGTGGTGAAGCATGCAAAGCCGGAAACATCATAATACGGCAGAGGGGTACGAAGCATCATCCCGGACTTAACGTTGGGATAGGCAAGGACCATACTATTTTTGCCCTTATTGACGGCAAGGTTATCTTCAATAAAAAAAGGGGAAATAAATCATTTGTTTCTGTAGAGCCTGTGTCCTGATAAGGAAAACAGCCACCAGGGAATAATCTCCTGAAAAACTGCGATCCCGGAAGGGCGGAGTATTCAGGGGATTTTTTTATTTTTGGGAACGATAAAAGGGTTGGAACTGGCAAAATGGCCCGGGCCTGACGAAAATGGCCCGGGCTGGCAAAATGGCCGGGGCTGCTTATAATCACCGGGAGTTGCCCGGATCTGAACTTCAAAATAAACTGATATGTTGTCTGTCAGAACTATTACCGAAAATCCGCAAATGGTGGCTGAACGCCTTAAGGTCAAGAATTTTGAGGCCGGAAAGCTTATTGATGAAATAACCACCCTCGACACCCAGCGCCGCCATATCAAGTCGGCGCTGGACACAAGCCAGGCCGAATCCAACAGGATCAGCAAGCAGATAGGCCTTCTTTTCAGGGAGGGCAAAAAGGAGGAGGCCGACAGGGCAAAGGAGCAGACATCTGAACTTAAGGAAAAGATAAAAGAGCTCCAGCAGGAACTGTCCGGGACAGAATCCCTCCTCAGTGATCTGGTTGTGCAGTTGCCAAATATTCCTCATGGATCGGTGCCCCCGGGGAACACTCCGGGTGACAATAAGCTTGTCAGAGAAGGAGGCAGCAGGCCTGCTCTTGGCAGGGATGCGCTGCCTCACTGGGAGCTGGCACGCAAATATGATATAATAGATTTTGAGCTGGGCAACAAAATAACCGGTGCCGGCTTCCCGGTTTACAAGGGAAAGGCCGCAAAGCTGCAGCGGTGTCTGATAAGCTTCTTCCTTGACGAGGCGGTGAATGCAGGATATACTGAAATAATGCCCCCGGTGCTGGTGAACGAGGATTCTGCATTCGGTACAGGGCAGTTGCCTGATAAGGAGGGGCAGATGTACTATGTGGGGCTGGATAATCTGTACCTGATCCCAACAGCGGAAGTGCCGCTGACAAATATTTTCCGCAACGAAATAATACCGTTTGATGAGCTTCCGCGAAAGCTTACATCATATACCCCGTGCTTCAGGCGGGAAGCAGGATCATATGGCAAGGATGTTCGCGGACTTAACAGGTTGCACCAGTTTGATAAGGTCGAGATAGTGGAGATAGCGCACCCTGACAGTTCCTATGAGCGGCTTGAGGCCATGACCTCATATATCGAATCGCTGGTTGTGAAACTGGAGCTGCCATACAGAATAATGCTCCTTTGTGGCGGTGATATGAGCTTTCATGCATCGAAGACCTATGATTTTGAGGTGTTTTCGGCTGCGCAGGAGAAATGGCTGGAGGTGAGTTCGGTATCAAACTTTGAAAGTTTCCAGTCGAACCGGATGATGCTGAGGTACCGTGAAAAGGAGGGGAAAAAGATCAATAATGCCCATACACTGAACGGCAGCGCACTGGCATTGCCAAGGATCGTTGCTGCATTGCTTGAAAACAACCAGACGCCCGATGGGATCAGGATCCCCGATGTGCTGGCCGGGCGGTGCGGTTTTGATATAATTGATTCCTGAAACCATGGGCGGCAACCGTCACCCCAAAAACCAGTCCAGGGCATACATGTATGCCGTGCTTGCAGTGGTTTTCTGGTCTACCGCGGCATCGGCATTCAAGCTTACACTTGAGCATGCAGCCCCCCTTCAGATACTTTTTGTTGCAACCCTGACAAGCTGTGTTGCGCTGGCCGGTGTGCTGTTTATCCAGGGCAGGTTCCGGCTCCTGAAGCAAACCAGTGGCCGTGAACTCTTCTATTCGGCCGTGATGGGACTGCTCAATCCTTTCATGTACTACCTTGTACTTTTTGAAGCGTACTCATTGCTTCCCGCCCAGGTTGCACAGCCGCTCAATTTTACCTGGCCGATCATGCTGGTCATTCTTTCGGTGCCCCTGCTCAGGCAGCCCATATCTCCATGGAGCATTGGAACGATGCTGATCAGTTTTGCGGGGGTGTACCTGATATCATCGCAGGGGCGCCCCTTTGATATGAGGTTTGCCGATCCGCTGGGAGTGTCGCTTGCACTCGGCAGCTCTGTAATCTGGGCTCTTTTCTGGATATACAATGTAAGAGATGGCAGGAACGAGGTGGTGAAGCTGTTCCTGTCATTCTCGTTTGCCCTCATATTTGCTTCCCTGGCAATGGTGCTGACTTCCGGATTCGGCGCTCTGAACTTTTACGGGTCAGCCGGCGGTGTTTATATCGGGCTCTTCGAGATGGGATTTACCTTTGTGTTCTGGCTCAAGGCGATGCAGTTCGCTGTATCGACCGACAGGATCAGCAATATGATATATATAACCCCCTTCCTGGCACTTGTTTTGATAGGGATCATCCTGGGAGAGCAGATACACCTGACCACGGTCGGTGGACTGATACTGATAGTTGCGGGAATTGTCCTGCAGAAATTTATATCGCCGGCCGGGACAGGGGCCGGTGTACAGGCCGATGGCCGGTGAACTATGGATTAATTCAGTGATCAAAATAAATATTGCGCGGAGCCCGTTTAAACTTATTGCCGCGGTTATTTGTTTATCCAATGACATACTTTACCTAATCCGTTATCTAATGGAAAGAAACAGATATATTTTTACATTTTTCCTGTTGCTCTTCTCGGCTTCGCTTGTAATTACCTCCTGCAGAAAGGATGAGGAGGATGACCCTGCAGATCAGCTACGCATTGAGGAAAATACCCAGTTTTACGGCCTGATGCGCGATTGGTACTACTGGTATGACAAGATGCCCGACATAAACCCTGCCAACTACGGAAGTGTCTATGATGTGATGGAAGCGATAAGGCACCGGCCGCTTGACCGGTGGAGCTATATAACGTCCAGGAGGGAGTTCGAATCATATTACCTTGAATCAAAATTCATAGGATACGGTTTCGGCTCGGCTTTTGACCAGGAGGGCAACCTGAGGGTGACGTTCATATTCAATACTGTCGGCATGTACGAGGAGGGTGTCAGGAGAAGCTGGATATTACGTGAAGTGAACGGCACTGATATTAAGCCTGGTGTTAATATCAACCAGCTTCTTGGTGCAAATGAAATTGGCGTTACAAATAACTTTCTTTTCATTGATCCCGACGGGGAGCAGGTGTCAATGACGCTTGCGAAGGATGAGGTATTCATGAATACCGTGCTGCACAAGGAGATTATAGAATACGACGACAAAAAGGCGGGATACCTGGTATTCAAGAATTTTACCACCCCGTCATTTGAAGAACTTGAGGATGCAGTGAATTATTTCAATTCAGAAGGTATAGACGACCTGATTTTGGATCTTCGTTACAACGGCGGAGGGCAGACGAATGTGGCGAACTACCTGGCCAGCCTGATAGGTGGTGCTGACGTTGACGGTGAACCGTTTGCCAAATACCTTTACAATGACAAGAAGAAGGATGAGAACTTCACAGATAATTTTACATCTGAGGAGCACACCTTCAATGTTGACCGGCTGATAACCATAACAACCAGGGCAACAGCCTCGGCAAGCGAGATGGTGATCAACGGGCTGAAGCCATTCATGGATGTGTATGTCGTTGGCGACAATACCTACGGGAAGCCTATGGGAATGAATGCATGGTATTACGATGATATTTACGCTTTTGTCCCCGTAACATTCAAGATTGCAAATGCCGAGAACGACGGTGATTACTTTGACGGGCTTGTGGCTGACTCCTATGTAGCCGACGATATAACCCGTCCGTTTGGCGATCCGGAGGAGGCTTCACTGAAAGAGGCGCTTGAATTTATTGCTACCGGTGTGTTCAGCGGTCTGCCGCAGAAGAAGTCACTCTATGTGCAACCGTTTGAACAGATGACCGGAATCAGGGCGGAGATAGGCGCTCATTAGAGTTTGGAGCGCATTAACAAACGGCCCGATGAAACGGCCGTCATGTCAAACAACGGCAGCAAATCTACCGTAAAGCAACATAAAAGGACCGGCGGATATGCCCCTTAAACAAAAAGTACCGGAAAAGGAGAGGATTATACTCGGGATCGATCCGGGCACGACAATTATGGGTTACGGTCTCATTAAGGCCACCGGAAAGATCCCCTTCATGCTGGCACTCGGTGTTATCGAGCTGAAGAAATTACCCAACCACTATCTTAAACTGCAGCGGATCTTTGAACGCACACTGCATCTTATTGATCAGTATCATCCCGATGAGATAGCCATCGAGGCACCCTTTTACGGCAAGAATGTCCAGTCGATGCTGAAGCTGGGCCGGGCCCAGGGTGTTGCCATGGCGGCAGGGCTGTACAGGTCGCTTCCCATATTTGAATATGCCCCGCTGAGGATCAAGCAGGCTATTACCGGGCAGGGCGGCGCCTCAAAAGAGCAGGTTGCCATCATGCTGCAGAAGATCCTTGACATCCCGCAGTTACCCGGGAACCTTGATGCCACTGACGGACTGGCAGCGGCACTTTGTCATTTCTATCAGAACGAGATGCTGCAGAAAAGTCCGGGCAGCAGCTCATGGAAGGACTTTATTGCCAGGAACCCCGGCCGGATCGGATAGCATCAGGCCGCAGTATTCCGGGGATCAATTCCCCGAACCGGAGAAAAGATTGGGTTTATCGTCAAGTCCGAACAGGGTGGGGTGATCTTCGTCAAATTTCTTGAGGATAGCTGTTACAATGGTTTCGCGCATGAACCTGGATCTGTTGCTAACACTGTATTTTTCACAGTAGCGGTTTATAGCCTTCATTTCACGGGAGTTGAGCATGAAGGACTGCCTGTGGATCCTTTTCATCTGCTCGTCTTTTCGCACTTTATTCTTCATTTTTAAAAAAGAATGCCGGTGAAAACAATTGTCCGCCGGGCAAACCGGTACGGTACGTTTCCAAAAATACCGGTCCCTGATAAAAATTCAAAGAATAAGTGTGCATTAAGAGGCTGATTGTTGATAATTCGTGTGGTTATCAACAAAATTTTGGGGTGTCAGTATGGTTTCCACAGTTGCCACACTATTTCAACCCCGTTCTCGTACCTTCTCAGGCGCAGGTCGGCATAGGCAAGCCTGGTGATATCCCACACCAGCGTGTACTCTTCGGTCACTCCATAATTAAAATGCATCTCAATCTGGTTCTTGTCATTCACNAACTTCCATTCCCCGCCGGGTCCGTAGGTGTTATAGGGGTTGTTGCCGATAAAGCCCTGCGACCAGTAGAGTTCGCCGTTCCTCCTCATGTTGAGTGTATGGCTTGCATACTTGTCGGTAATGTCATTTCCGTCTTCGGTAACAAGTTCAAAATACCAGTTGCCGGTTGCACGCTCCTTCTTGGAATATATACTGAACAAGGGCCCGTCCTCATATTTTTTACAGGAGAGTGGTAACAATACCATTACTATCATGATAAGAAGTGCTGATCTATTGATTTTTTGCATCTTGTAGTTGTTTATTGAGACTTTGCAAATATAGGGACAATTAAAGATTATCATTAACCCGGCTGGTGCCGAAGAACTGGTTTACGACCGTCAGAAAAGTGCCTCAATTATCTCTCGGAGGCTTACCAGTTTAAGCAGCAAAGCCGCTGCCGGCCCGATTGCTGCAGTTACCAGGAAGCCGGCCAACGGACCGGGCACAAACATTTTTGCAAGGTAACCGGCCAAAACCAGTACTGTTATGAAAACGGCAAACCTGGTAATAAATTTCACAGACGGAATGAAGGCAAATATTCGCATGACCAGTACCAGCTGTAAAGCCGCGGTAAACGACTGGGTCACCATGCTTGCAAGTGCTGAACCCTGGGCCTGGAGGCGCGGGATCAATATCAGGTTCAATCCAATATTGAGCAGGACACTGAATCCGGCTATCAGGTTTAGATACCTGATATTCCCGTTTGCGGTCAGAAGTGATCCTGTAATGATCGAGCTGCTTACAAAAACAAAACTTACCATCAGGTATCCGAACACCCCTGATGACTCAGCGGCATGTTCCCGGTAAAGCAGGTCCATGATCTCATAGCTGAACCAGTTAAGTGCAACTGCACCCGTAACAGCCGGTATAATAAGCAGCATGAATGAAAACCTGAAAAGTTGTTCCACCGGCTCCCTCTGCTTGATCATCTTTGAAAACATTGGCAGAAGGATCCCGGCAAACAGGAAACCGAGCATCGACGCCGCATCGAGTATGCGGAACCCCTGTGCGTATATTCCAGCCTGGAACTTGCCGTCAGGCAGCATTCTTTCAAGCATAACCGAATCGGTGCGGTAGTAAAGCACCATCATAAGTCCCAGTAGCGCATATGGGTAGCTTTTTCTTAGCATATTGCGGGTAACAGAAAGATCCAGCCGGAAATTCAAGGGAACTATATGCCTGGACAGGATGAGCAGAATAATTACCGTGGTTATGAAATAGGCAGCAGTCTGCGCGTAAACGAACCATTCTATCCTGAATTCTGAGCCTGTAACATTTCCCCAGAGCAGCACGCTGCAGATTATGATCATCAGAAAACGGTCGGTTACCGACACAATACTGTCAGTCCGGAATAGCTGGAGCCCGCCGATATTGCTCCGCAGGTAAAGGTTCAGCGTGTTCAGGAACTGGTTGAACAGGAGTACCAGCAGCAGTTTTACCTGCATCCATTTGTATCCTATGAAATATGCGACGGTCAGACTTACGATGAAGTATGCCAATACAAGCATGATCTTGAGTATGAGAACATTGGGCATTAATCTGGATAAAAGGCCGTGGTTTCTTGCAATGGCGCGGTTGTTGAAGCTTGCGATGCCCATATCCTGGATTATGTTCAATAACATTGAAAAGCTGAGCAACGAGAAATAGAAGCCGTATTCATTGGCGCCCACTGTGTTCTGTACCGTCAGGTCAATGCCAAAAACCCAAAATGGCTTGATCAGCAGGTTTAGAATTATTAATAATGTTAGATTTGTAAGGAATTTTCGCTTCATAAGACCAGGATGACCGGATAAAAATAAGCATTAATATTGATAATGGCAGTATCTGTAAAAAAGCGAGAGACCGTTGCAGCCGTTGTGTATCCTGCATGTATGAGAACCCGGCCGGAGAACCCGTTTCGAGAGGAGTACAGTATATATTGCCGGCTTTTTGAATGAGGATAGCGGTAAATACACGATTGCTCCTTCCGGGCAAACTTGAAGGGATCGGATGGTTTGCCTGTGAAACGTTGAAAAGGATCACCAGGGACCACCCTGAGCATGATTTTATTTTTCTGTTTGACAGGCCATGGTCTGACGAGTTTCTGTTTTCCGGCAACATC
>SL_3KL_010_SEDDRAFT_10002846_pt1 | contig 15764 bp, 12 predicted proteins | sample SodLakKL_010_SED_2_FD_10381 | JGI IMG/M metagenome (IMG submission 10381) | reverse complement strand
TGAGGGGCCTGCCGCTCAATCCTCCCTTGCCGATCCTTTTGACCTTTTCGGGAGTTGCCGTCAGGCCTTCGCGGCGGGTTGAGGTATTGGTAGCAACGATCCCATCCAGCCCTGTTTTCCGGACCAGCCCGATCACATCGTCAAGCTGGGAATGGTTCAGGTCGGGCGATATTTTCAGCAGTACGGGCTTTCTTTTGGGTTTCTGGCGGTTGATGCGCTGAATAGCATTCAGCAACTCCAGCAGGCCCTCCTTGTCCTGCAGGGCCTGGAGCCCTGCTATGTTCGGGCAGCTGACATTGACCGTAAAATAATCGACCAGTTCAAACAAGGCCTCGAAACAACGGCAATAATCGGCAATGGCCTCTTCGGCGGGGGTCTGGGTGTTCTTTCCGATATTGCCTCCGACAATCAGCTTGTTGTTTCGGCGTTTGAGTTTCCGCACAAAGGTTTTCAGGCCCTTGTTGTTGAACCCCATGCGGTTGATCAGGGCCTGGTCTTCGGGCAGGCGGAACAGCCGGGGTTTGGGGTTCCCTTTCTGTCCCAGGGGGGTTACCGTGCCCACCTCCACATGCCCGAATCCGAAACAGGACAGGGCCCCATACAGCCCGGCTTCCTTGTCGAAGCCTGCGGCAACGCCCACCGGGTTGGAGAAGCGGATGCCAAATACCTCCCTTTCAAGCCGGGGATCATTCAGCCGGTAAAGCCGGCGGCAAAGCCAGGCTGCGCCGGGGAAAAATAACAGGCCCTTCAAAAGGCAGGACACCCTGTGGTGTACCCATTCGGGAGGGAATAAGAACAGAAGGGGCCGTATAAGGCGTGGGTATATCCTGGGCATGCTTTTGGGGTAGTTGTCCGGGCTCAGGATTTGGGTTTGCCTTTGCCTGGCTGCACTTTTTTGTGTTGCTGCCCTGTTTTTGCTGAGGTCCCGGCCCCGGCAGACGGGCTTTCGGCTTGTCCTTTTCCCTTGCCGGATTCTTCTTTTTCCTCTTCTGTTTCCTCTTCTACTTTTTCGGGCTTGCTGATCAGGCCTTTTTCGAGCAACAGATTGTACCAGCTGAACACCTTTTTAATGTCGGAAACATACACCCTGTCTTTATCGTAAGAGGGGAGAATCTCTTCGAATTTTGACTTCAGCTGCTCCCGGGAGGCGGTGGCGGGGTCGATGCCGGGTTGCCCCGAAGTGGCCTCATGGATCTTCCAGAACACTTCTTTCAGAGGAATTTCCCCTTCGGTCGAAAAGATGCTGATGTCGCCCAGCGAACTGGAACGCTCGGTGGTGAATACGGGCATTTTCCGGCCGTCTTCAAGCGACTCGACAATGAGGCCGTTGCGGGTTTGGGAAACCACTTTGTAGAGGCCTTTTTTGCCCGGGATGGTGAGGATATGGCTCAAATCGGGTTTTTCTGTCTTCTCTTCCATGGAATGGCTAGGGATTTAATGTTTGTCTGCCTGTAAAAATACGATTAAATTAAAAAACAGCCCTCAGGAAAAAAGTTGCAGTCCGTGGAGCTTATTATAGATACCGTTCAGTTTCAGCAACTCATTGTGGGTGCCCGTTTCAACGATGCGCCCCTCGTGCATTACGCAGATCAGGTCGGCGTGAACAATGGTCGACAGGCGGTGTGCGATCACAATGGACGTGCGGTTTTGCATGACGTTGGTCAGGGCCTGCTGCACCAGTTTTTCCGATTCGGTATCCAGCGACGAAGTAGCTTCGTCGAGTATCAGGATGGGTGGGTTTTTGAGCACGGCCCTGGCAATGCTGATGCGCTGGCGTTGACCCCCCGACATTTTTCCGCCCCTGTCGCCCACATTGGTGTGATAGCCCAGCGGACTTTCCATGATAAAGTCGTGTGCATTGGCGATCATGGCTGCCTTGATGACATCTTCCTGGCTGGCCCCTGCCTCTCCAAAAGCGATGTTGTTGAAAAAAGTGTCGTTAAACAGTATGGGTTCCTGATTTACATTGCCCATCAGCGAACGCAGGTCTTTTATCCGTATATCGGCCAGGGGGATACCGTCGATGCGGATCTCTCCTTCCTCTACATCATAGAAGCGGGGAATGAGGTCGACAAAAGTCGATTTGCCGGCTCCCGATTGTCCGACCAGGGCCACCCTTTGACCTTTGCGGATACGAATATTGATGTTTTTGAGTACATAATTGTCTTCATACCGGAAACTCACTCCCTCAAACACGATGTCTGAAGTGAAATCCTTTTTCGGGATGGCGTTGGACGAATCCCTGATGGTGACCTCTGCACTCAGCAGCTTATCGATGCGTTCTGCCGAAGCCATGCCTTTTTGTATGTCGTACCATGCTTTGGAGAAATATTTGGCTGGTTGGATGATCTGCGAAAAGATAGCCAGGTAACCAACAAATGCCTCAGGCGACAGGGACGACCCGCCCGAAAGCACCAGCGATCCTCCGTACATCAGGATGATGATGAACACCGTGGTACCCAGGAATTCGCTCAGGGGAGATGCCAAATCCTGACGGCGGTACAACTTGTTCATGATGCGGGTGTACAGGCTGTTCAGGCTGCGGAATTGCCTCTGCATTTTCTCTTCGGCGTTGAAGGCCTTGATAATGCGCAGACCCGTCAGGGTCTCTTCCATTACCGAGAGCAGGATCCCCATCTTTCCCTGGCCTTTGAGTGCGGTTGGCTTCAGCGTCCTGGCAATCCGGCCAATAACATAGCCGGCCAGGGGAAGCAGCACCAGGACAAACAGGGTAAGCTGGGGGCTCATCAGCAACAACCACCCCATGTAGACGATGATGGTCATGGGATCGCGCAGCAACATGGAAAACGAATGGATCACCGTGGTCTCGATCTGCTGCACGTCGTTAGTCATCCTTGAGATGAGGTCGCCCTTCCTGCCCTGCGAATAATAAGCCAGGGGCAGATCAAGGGTTTTGTCGTAAATGTCGTTGCGGATGTCCCTGACCACCCCGTTGCGAACCGGGGCCAGGTTGTACAATGCCAGGTACCTGAAGCCGTTTTTCAGCAAACTGGTAAGCACCACCAGCATGCTGATGGAAATCAGGGCACCGACCTCCCCGTAGCGGTTGATGATCAGGGTCAGGTAATAATAGAAATTGTTGATGATCACCTGGAAGTCGAGCCTGAACACCATGAGTTGGTAAGTTTCCTCATGGGTGGCGAACAAAATGCTCACAAAGGGAATCAGCATATTGAGGGTGAACAGCGAGAACACCACCGACAGGAGGTTGAACACGACATTCAATGCCAGCCGGCTCCAGTATGGAATGACATAGACAAGTATCTTCTTGAAGTTCTCCATGGGTGGTGACTGGCTCAGTCGATACGTGGGGGAATGATGCCGGTATAATTAAAAGGGGTGATCTGTTTCAACCTTTCTTTTTGCCCGGGGGCAATAGTCAGCCCGTCGATAAAACGCTGCAATTCTTCTTTTGTGACGGCCTTGCGTTGCCGTGTCAGCTTCTTGAGGGCCTCATAGGGTTCGGGGTAGTCCAGGCTTCGGAGGATGCTTTGAATGGCCTCGGCCACCACCACCATATTGCCTTCGAGGTCGCTGTCGATCTTTTCCCGGTTCAGGCTGAGCTTGCCCAGGCCCCTTGAGGTGGCTTTCAGGGCAATCAGCAGGTGAGCGAGCGGGAGGCCGATGTTGCGCAGCACCGTTGAATCCGACAGGTCGCGCTGAAGCCGGCTTATGGGAAGCTTTTCAGACAAATGCCCCAACAGGGCGATAGCCAGGCCGGCATTGCCCTCGGCATTTTCAAAATCGATGGGATTCACTTTGTGCGGCATGGCCGATGAACCCACCTCACCGGCAACGATTTTCTGTTTGAAATAATCCAGGGATATATAGGTCCAGCAGTCCCTCACCAGGTCAATCAGGATGGTGGCAATGCGCCTGAGGCAGTCGAAAATGGCAGCCAGCTGGTCGTAGTGGTCAATTTGGGTGGTCACCTGTGAGCGTTCCAGGCCCAGTGAGGCCACAAAGCGGTTGGCGAAGCCTGACCAGTCGATGTCCGGAAAGGTCACCCGGTGGGCGTTGAAGTTGCCTGTGGCACCCCCGAATTTGGCAGGGTAGGGAAGGGAAGAGAGTTGCCTCAGCTGGATAGAAAGGCGGTTGTGAAAAACCATGATCTCCTTGCCCACGGTGGTGGGGGAGGCGGGTTGCCCATGCGTTCTGGCCAGCATGGGTATTTCCAGCCAGTCGTTGGCCAGGGTGCGCAGGGCATCCATCAGCTGTTCAAAGGCAGGCTGCATAACCCCCGACATGGCTTCCTTCAGCGAAAGGGGGATGGCGGTATTGTTGATGTCCTGCGAAGTCAGACCAAAATGGACATATTCCTTGTACTTGCCGTACCCTATTTTTTCAAAGGCCTCTTTAATGAAATATTCCACAGCCTTGATGTCGTGCCTGGTGGTTTGCTCGATCGCTTTGATCTGACGGGCATCCGAACGGGTGAACTTCCGGTAGAGATCCCTCATTTTTTCGTGTCCGGGTCCGTCAGGTCCCGACAGGGCAGGCAGGGGGAGTTGGCAAAGGGCGATGAAGTATTCAATTTCCGACAGAATGCGGTAACGGATCAGGGCCTCCTCCGAGAAGAAAGCCGACAGGGGGGCCGTGATCTTGTGGTAACGGCCGTCGACGGGGCTGATGCAGGAAAGGGGGTCCATGGCGTTGGTTTTCAGAATGGGAACCTGGGCTTATTTTTTCCGCTTTTTCTTCTGGGCTTCCTGTTGCTTGGCCAGCTCTTCCATGCGTTTCTGCCATTTGGATTTCTTCACCGGTTTTTTCTTGTTCTCCTCGATTTTTGCATGCAGGGCATCTTCGTCGATCACCTTGCGGAACAGGAACATCTGCCCGAAAGTGATTACGTTGGCCAGGAAGTAGTAATAACTGAGTCCCGATGCAAAATTGTTGAATATGCCCAGCAGCATGATGGGCATAAAATACATCATGGTCTTCATCCCGGGCATTTGGCTGCTTGAAGCCATCATCTGGGAGTTCATGTGGGTGTACAATACCATGGAGGCAGCCATCAGCAGGGTGAACAGGCTGACGTGGTCGCCATAGAAGGGAATGGTAAAGGGCAGATCAAGGATGGAATCGTAGGAAGAAAGGTCGTCGGCCCAGAGAAAAGCCTCCTGCCGGAGTTCGATCGACGCCGGGAAAAACCGGAACAATGCCAGCAATATCGGAAGCTGCAGCAGCATCGGTATGCATCCCGACATGGGGTTGACCCCGGCCTTTTTGTAGAGGCTCATGGTGGCCTGCTGCTTTTTCATGGCATCTTCCTTCTTGGGGAACTTCTTTCCCAGTTCCTCGATCTCCGGCTTGAGCAGCCGCATCTTGGCCTGCGACAGATAGGTCTTGTAGGCAACGGGCAGCAATACGATCTTCAGCAGCAGGGTCAGTATCAGGATGATGATGCCATAGTTGAGATTGTATCCGTCGAGGAAGTTGAAGATGGGGATTACCGCGAAGCGGTTGATCCACGACATCAGGAAGAAACTCCATCCCAGGGGGATCTGCCGTTCCAGTTCCAGGTTGTAGGCGCTCATTTTGTTGTAGGAGTTCGGGCCCAGGTACCAGCGCATGGGGTACACGTTGTTGCTGCGTGCATCGTAAGCCAGGTTGATGGAGGCTGTCAGGGACTTCAAAAAACCGGTTTCTCCTTCCGGCGCAGTGATGCTGGCAATGTCGGCATTGGTGAAGCCATCCTCGGAGATTAGCACCGAAGAGAAAAACTGCTGTTTGAAGGAGATCCATTGCACGCTGGTTGTCAGCCTCTCGGAGCCGTCTCTGGTTGGCCGTATACGCGATACCTCGTCGTGAAGGTATTTGTAGTATACGGTCGTGTTGTTCTGTTCGTTTTCGCGGTTCTTCTCCTGCCGGGGCAACTTTGCCTGCCAGTCGAGGTTCAGGAAGGTGGTATTGGCTGCTATGGCATCGCGGGTACCGATGAAGCTGACATCGAAATCCAGCATATGGCCCTGTCCGGGTATGCCGTAGGCATATTCGATATAGCTGGGCTGTTCGGGGGTATGCAGGTCGCTGTAGGCCCGCATGGTGAATTCCATCCGGCTGTCTCCCGATACCATGGTTTCTCTTCCCCCGGTAAAAGGCCTGCCGTTCAGGTAGGGGGTAAAGTACAGCTCCCTGGTGGAGATATTCCTGTTGCCCGAAAAAAAGTTGAAGGCAAATTGCTCATGCTCACCTGTAAACAGCAATAATGGCCGTCCGTCGAAAGTTTTGTAGTCCTTAAGCCCGGCCGAGAAGATATGTCCGCCCCTTTTGCTGATCTGAAGCCTTAATGCCTCGTTTTCAAGTACAATAAAATCTGCTTCGCCCAGGGCGGCAGCAGAAAAATAGCCCATGCGTTCCGCCAGGCGCCCTCTTTGCAGCGAATCAAGGTCGATGGTGTCGGCTGCCGGGGTCTCGAGCAGCAAATCTGCAGCCGGACTTGCCGGATGTTGGGCGGTCGGGGGTTTGGCAGGGGTTTCCGCTTCGGCCAGGGTGCGTCTGGCCTCGGCAATGCTGTCCTGTATCCTCCGGGCCTCCAGCCTTTCCTCTTCCGAAGGTGCCATCCAGATGCTGTAACCAAAAAGGACGACGGCTATCAAAACCAAACCGATTATATTGTCTCTCGTCATCTGCTACTGTGTTTTTATAGGACTGCAAAGATAGGCTAAATGAGCCAAATGCCTTATATGGGGAAGGCAGTTTTTTATTGCCGCTTCTCCCTGGCCCCGGAGCGTGGATGTAAAAAAATCAGGCTGTATGCTTCGATGCAGCATTTACGAAATCGGAAAACAATGGATGGGGTGCTAAAACGGTGCTTTTGTATTCGGGATGGAACTGCACACCGACAAACCACGGATGACTGCTGAGTTCGGCAATCTCTACCAGGGCCGACGGGGGGTTTGTCCCGGAGGCCTTCATGCCGTGTTTTTCAAAAAGGGGCAGGTATTTGTTGTTGAATTCGTACCTGTGGCGGTGACGTTCGAAAATATGCTCCTTTTGATAGATGGCATAGGCCATTGACCCTTTGTCGAGGGTGCAGGGATAGGCGCCGAGCCGCATGGTGCCTCCCTTGAGCTGGGTCTGTTTTTGTTCCTGCATGATGTCGATTACCGGGTGGGGGGTGTTGGGATCCATTTCGGTCGAATGGGCCAGCGGCAGATCCAGTACATTGCGGGCAAACTCGATTATGGCGCACTGCATGCCGAGGCAGATGCCAAAAAACGGGATCCGGTGCTCCCTGACGTAACGGATGGAGGTAATCTTCCCTTCGATGCCGCGGTCGCCGAATCCGGGCGCCACGATCAGTCCGCTGAGCCCCTCGAGCTTTTCTCCCACGTTGGCCTGGTCGATCCCTTCCGAATGGATCAGTTTCAATTGCACCCTGCAGTCGTTGACCGTGCCTGCATGGATCAGCGACTCAATGATGGATTTGTACGAATCAACCAGTTCCACGTATTTACCGACCAATCCGATGTTCACTGTTTTGGCCGGTGACTCCAGTTTGCGGATGAATTCCTCCCACTGCCCCATATCGGGCATAGGGGTGGTTGGCATCTTCATTTTTTTCAGCACCACCATGTCCAGGCGTTCTTCCTGCATCAGCAGGGGTACCTTGTAGATGCTGCTGGTATCGATCGACTCAATGACCGAAGTGGCATCGATATTGCAAAACAGGGCGATCTTGTTTCGGATAGTCTGATTCAGGTGTTTTTCGGTACGGCAGACCAGGATATCGGGCTGTACCCCGTATTCGAGCATCATTTTTACAGAATGCTGTGTGGGCTTTGTTTTCAGCTCCCTGGCAGCACTCAGGTAGGGAACCAGGGTAAGATGGATGGCCAGGCAGCGCCTTCCCATTTCCCATTTAAGCTGCCTGATGGCCTCGATATAGGGAAGCGATTCAATGTCGCCCACAGTGCCGCCGATCTCGGTGATCACAAAGTCGTACGCCCCGTTCTCGCCCAGCAACTGAATGCGGTGCTTGATCTCGTCGGTGATGTGGGGGATGACCTGCACGGTCTCGCCCAGGTAGTCGCCCCTTCTTTCCTTTTCAATGACCGACTGGTAAATGCGGCCGGTAGTCACATTGTTTGCCTGTGAGGTATGCACATTCAAAAACCGCTCATAATGTCCGAGGTCGAGGTCGGTTTCGGCCCCGTCTTCGGTTACAAAGCATTCTCCGTGTTCGTACGGGTTGAGGGTGCCCGGGTCGATGTTGATGTAGGGGTCCAGTTTCTGGATGGTGACCGTATATCCCCTGGCTTGCAGTAGCTTGGCAAGGGATGCGGAAATGATGCCCTTGCCAAGGGAGGAGGCAACGCCGCCGGTTACAAAAATATACCTGGGGTTTTGGGTTGGGCCTTCCATCTTGATTGCCGTGTGTTAACTTCCGGATTTTCGATTAAGAAAATGCGAAAGTAACAAAAGATTGACAAAAAACCCGCCCTAATCCCTTTTTTGTGACCTGGGATCCTTCATCTTGGTTTTTCTGGCTGTGCTTTTGCCGGGAGGGATCAGGTTCTCGTCGCTGTGTTTCCTGATGGTCTTTTTCCTCTCCAGCACCTTGTCGTTTGCGGTGTCGATCCTTTCTTCGATGATGATGTCTTCGGTCTCTTCCATCTCCTTTGGCCAGAAGTCGCAGCCACCGGTTTTCCGGATCAGGAAATACCCCCCTGCCAGGGCCAGCATAATGGCGGCGATGCCCAGGATCTCAGCACCCGAGTACAGGGCAAAGTCCATAACAATGATCTTCCGGGCAATGGCGATGATGGCCACCAGCATGACCACCTCCACATGGATCACATGTTCTCTGAAGTATACCTTGATGGTGTCGAGCAGCTCAATCCCGATCACCACCAGCAGAAATACCCCAAATACATTCATCAGGTTATCCAGGTTGATGATGAAGTGATCTTCGCCGGTATCGATGACGGCCGTTGCCAGTACGTGCCCAAGCTCAATGGTGGCAGCAATGAGCAATATCGACATCATGGCGATCAGGGCCTTGATGATGGACACTTCGATGGTCTGAATGGCTCTTTTGAGTTTAGGGGGGGTGCTGTCCTTGGAAGGCATGGGAAAGGTTTTTGATAGCTGTTTAATTGCCCACTCAAGTTAAACATATTTTTTCGTGTAGCCAATTCTCCGGCCGGTCGGCAGGAAAAAAAACGGACCGGCTACAGGGGGAACTTCCCCCCGGCAGCCGGTCCGCCAGGCCGGGCCGGATTGATTTAGTTCAGTTCAAAAAGGAGCTCTTCTTCGGTTTCAGTTACCCTGAGCAGCAGCAACAGCTGCTGCAGTGTGAGCAGGTTCTTTGGTTCTGCCTTGTCCGGACAGATCCTGACCAGGATCTCTTCCGGGAGGGTTACGCCGGCTTCTGCCTCTTCATGAAAGGCCATTTCCAGTTTTTCGCCCCGCAGGGTCTCAAAGACCAGGATGGATAAATCGCCCGAATGATGGCCAAAGGCGGGAGCTGCACTTATGCCGGCTGCCAGAATAATAAATGTCAGTATTCTTTTCATTGTTTTATGTGTTTATGTGGTGTGACAAGGAAGGTATAAAATTAAACCGGATTAAATAAAAATAAGATCCCGGACAACATCTTCTTTCTGTGGTAAATGGATTTTTTTAAAAAGTTGGATTGCCTGTTCCGGAGCATATAATACAAACCGGAGGGCAAAAGGTTCAGTTACCGGGAAGAAACAACCCCTTGTTGTTTGTCCCGGGGCTTTTGGAGAAAGGAATAATGGAGAAAACTTTCTGTAATAAAATGGATACCTTTGCTCTTTTCTGATGCAACCCCCGGTATGGGCAGAGGTTTTAACACAGTCGGCCTGAGAAATGCCACCCTTTTGCTTGGGAGTACGCTAACGGTTATGGCCGGGGCCATCATTGCGCCCGCCCTGCCCGAAATCAGCCGTGAATTTGCCCATCTGCCAAGGGCCGAATTGCTGAGCAAGCTCATTCTGACCCTGCCGGCCTTGTTTATTGCCCTGATGGCTCCCCTTGCCGGGGCCATTGTCGATTATTCAGGCCGCCGCAGAGTGCTGCTGGCTTCTTTTCTGTTGTATGCGCTGGCCGGCACCACCGGTGTCTGGCTGCCGGGCATTTACCTCATACTGGTGGGCCGGGCCCTGCTGGGTGTGGCCGTTGGGGCGATGATGACCTCCATCGTTACCCTGATCGGCGATTATTACCAGGACAAGGCACGCAGCCGGCTGATGGGATACCAGGCGGCCTTTGCCTCAACAGGGGGGCTCGTTTTCATTACCACGGGAGGGCTGCTTGCCGATGTGCACTGGAGGTATCCTTTTTGGATCTATGCGGTCGCCCTGATCATTTTGATCATGGCCTGGTTCTCGGTCAATGAACCCGGCAGGGCCCGGGTTTTACCCGGCCACACCCTCCCGGGCCGTCTGCTGTTCAGGCAGATCCCACGGCAGGTATGGTGGGTGTACGCAGTGGCCTTTTTTTCCTTTGCTGTCTTTTACATGATTCCCGTTCAGATGCCCTTCATGCTCAGTGCCCTGGGCGGGGTGTCCAATGCCGAAGTGGGCTTTGCCATTGCCTTTATGAATGTCACGGCCATGATCACGGCATTCAATTACGCAAGGATCAAGCGCCGCTTCGACTTCCCGCTGCTGATGGCCCTGGTGTATTTGCTGGTGGCCGCAGGCTACTTCGTCATCAGCCAGGCCGTCTCCTATTTTATGATGATAGCGGGCATACTGGTCTCAGGGCTTGGCTTCGGGTTGCAGATGGCCAACATCAACCTCTGGCTGGTGAATCTGGCTCCGGCCAATATCCGGGGTACCCTGGTGGGATACCTGAACGCCTTTATTTTTATGGGTATGTTTTTATCCCCTGTCATATTTCAGCCTGTGATCAGCCTGAGCTCCCTTTACCATGCCTTTGGGGTGGTTGCCCTGCTGCTGCTGCTGCTGGCCTGGGGATTGGCCGTTTCTTATCGCCGTGGATACTGGACGCCAGCGGTCGATCGGGGGTAACGGAAGGCGTCCGGGTGAATCAGGATGTCAGGTCCTTCATCCCTGATATGGCAAGTTCAGGGTCTTTCGATTGGAAGACGGCACTGCCTGCCACCAGGACGTCGGCCCCTGACTCCACCAGCAACGCAGCATTGTGTAAGCCAACGCCACCGTCTACCTCGATCAGGAGTTCCGGATTGAGTTCATCCCGCATCAAGGCAAGCTCCTTTATGCGACCATAGGTAGCGGGGATAAAATCCTGACCGCCGAAACCGGGATTCACCGACATCAGCAGCACATAGTCCAGGTCGGGCAATATGCCCCTGAGCAGCTCCACGTTGTTGTGGGGATTGATCACTGCCCCGGCCTTCATGCCCAGTTTTTTGATCTGCGATATGCTTCGATGGAGGTGGGCGCAGGTTTCGTAATGCACACTAAGCCAGTTGGCGCCGGCATCCCTGAAAGCCTCCAGGTAATCGTCGGGCTTGCTGATCATCAGGTGTACATCCAGTGGCTTGCGGGCCACCGACTTGATCTGCCTGATGATGGAAAAGCCAAAGGAGATGTTGGGTACGAAATGTCCGTCCATCACATCCACGTGGAAGAGATCGGCCCTGCTCCGGTTGACCATCTGCACCTCCTCTTCGAGCCGGAGGAAATTGGCCGATAACAAGGAAGGGGCTACCAGGTGTTCCATGGGTTCTTCTCTTGGCCGGGCGGGTGCTGAAGAAGCCAGCCCTTATCCCAGGTAAGTTTTCAGAATTTTGGATTTTGAGGTTTGTTTCAGATGCCTGAGCCCCCTTTCCTTGATCTGTCTTGCCCTCTCCCTGGTCAGTCCCAGTTTTTCCCCGATCTCTTCCAGGGTATGGGGCTGCATCCCGTTCAGGCCAAAGTAATACCTGATGACATCGGCTTCCCGGTCGGGCAGGGTGGCAATGGTGCGCTCGATCTCGTTTTTGAGCGAATCGTACAGAAGGTTGTTTTCCGGGGTGTTGCTCTCATCGTTTTGCAAGACCTCGTACATATCGGATTCCTCTCCATCCAGAATGGGGGCGTCGATCGAAACATGCCGTCCGCTGTGTTTTAGCGACTCTCTGACCTCTTCCAGGGGCAGGTTGAGCAATTCGGCGATCTCGGCTGCGTCAGGCTCCCGTTCGTGTTTTTGTTCCAGCTCGCTGTAGGCCTTGTTGATCTTGTTGATGGTACCGATCTTGTTCAGGGGCAGCCTGACGATCCTTGCCTGCTCGGCCAGTGCCTGCAAAATGGACTGCCTGATCCACCACACGGCATAGGAAATGAATTTGAACCCCCGGGTTTCATCAAAACGTTCAGCGGCTTTCATCAGCCCCAGATTGCCTTCGTTAATCAGGTCGGGGAGGCTGAGGCCCTGGTTCTGGTATTGCTTGGACACCGATACCACAAAGCGGAGATTGGCCTTGGTGAGTTTTTCCAGGGCCTCCTTGTCGCCTTTTTTGATCCGCTGGGCCAGCTGAACCTCTTCCTCTGCGGAGATCAGACCAACCTTGGCAATCTCCTGCAGGTATTTGTCCAGCGACGCCGTGTCGCGGTTGGTTACCTGTTTGATGATCTTGAGTTGCCGCATCTGTTTTCCGGATTAAAGGACACTGGCCTGTTTCATGATACGCAAGAGCCCGCTGAGGGGTTGCATGAAAGCGAACAATACATGGAATTATTTTCGTTCCGGACGGGGCAGCAGTGCCTTGCGCGACAATTTCAGCTTTCCTGTTTTTTTGTCTACGTCCAGCAATTTCACCTCGATCTCGTCGCCGGCGCTGAACCCGCTGTCTTCCACTTTCTCCAGCCTTCTCCACTCTATCTCGCTGATGTGCAGCAGCCCTTCCTTCCCGGGAATGATCTCCACGAACATGCCAAAAGAAACAATGCTCTTGATCTTGCCCTTGTATACTTCCCCAATTTCGGGTACCGCGATGATGCCTTTGATGCGTTCGACAACATAATCGATGGAGGCCTTGTTTTCCGACACGATGTCAACCACCCCGTATTCGCCCACTTCTTCGATGACGATGGTGCTGCCACTTTCTTTTTGCAATTCCTGTATCACCTTGCCGCCGGGGCCGATGATGGCGCCGATGAATTCTTTGGGCACGGTCAGCTTGACAATTCGGGGCACATGGGGCTTGTATTCCGGCCTGGACTCGGAAATGGTCTTGCTCATTTCGTCCAGAATATGCAGCCGGCCTTCCCTGGCCTGGTTGAGGGCTTCCTCCAGTATGTCGAAGCTGAGGCCTTCGATCTTGATGTCCATCTGGCAGGCGGTGATGCCCTTTTTGGTGCCGGTAACCTTAAAGTCCATATCGCCAAGGTGGTCTTCGTCGCCCAGGATGTCGGACAGTACGGCGTACTTGCCCGATTCAGGGTCGGCGATGAGGCCCATGGCAATTCCTGAAACCGGCCTGGATATTTTGACGCCTGCGTCGAGCAGGGCCAGGGTGCCGGCACATACGGTGGCCATGGAAGAGGAGCCGTTTGATTCGAGGATGTCGGAAACCACCCGGATGGTATACGGATTTTCCGCTCCATTAGGAAGAACCGGTTTGAGGGCCCGCAGGGCAAGGTTTCCGTGTCCGATTTCGCGGCGGCTGGTAAAGCGCATCATTTTTACCTCGCCAGTAGAAAAAGGCGGGAAATTGTAGTGGAGCATAAATTTGCTGCGCCCTTCGATCACAGCCCCGTCAATGGTCTGCTCGTCGAGTTTAGTGCCCAGGGTCACCGTGGTCAGCGACTGGGTCTCTCCGCGGGTAAAAACGGCCGAACCATGTGCAGCGGGCAGGTAATCGACCTCCGACCAGATAGGACGGATCTCTTCGGGACTGCGTCCGTCGATCCGTGTGCGCTCATCGAGCACGAAATTGCGGATGGCCTTCTTCTGAATGTCTTTGAAATAACTTTTGACCAGTCCTTCTTTCTCTTCCCGTTCGGCTTCGCCGAGACTTTCCAGGAAGCCCTCACGGATGGCATCGTAGGCATCCCTGCGCTCCTGCTTGTTGACAATGGTCTTGCGGGTGAGTTCGTACAGGCTGTCGTAGAGTTCCTGCTCCATGCGCTGCAGCAATTCCTGGTCGGCCTCCAGGGGAGGGTATTCGCGTTTGGGGCTCGACCCGGATACCTCTGCCGCCAGATCGAGCTGGGCCTGGCATTGGATCCGTATCACTTCGTGGGCCTTTTTGATGCCTTCGAGCATCTCTTTTTCGGCTACTTCTTTCATTTCGCCCTCGACCATGACGATGTTATCGAGGGTCCCGGCCACGATCAGGTCGATGTCGGCCGATTCAAGGTCGGAAATGGTGGGGTTGATCACGAACTCCCCTTCGATACGGGCGATGCGCACCTCCGAGATCGGGCCGTTGAACGGAATATCCGATACGGTAATGGCCGCAGATGCTGCCAGGCCGGCCAGGGCGTCGGGCAGGATGTCCTTGCCGGCCGATATCAGTGAGATCAGCACCTGAGTCTCAGCCTGGTAATAATCGGGGAACATGGGGCGCAATGCCCTGTCCACCAGGCGTGAGATCAGAATTTCGTGTTCTGAGGGGCGTGCTTCGCGCTTGAAAAAACCGCCGGGGAAACGCCCGGCCGCTGCATATTTTTCCTGGTAGTCGACCGAAAGGGGCAAAAACGACTGACCTTCCTTTATTTCCGATCTGGCAACCACGGTGGCCAGCAGCATGGTATCGCCGTGGCTTACCACCACCGAACCATCTGCCTGCCTGGCCAGTTTGCCGGTTTCCAGTGTAATGACCCGGCCATCGCCGAGGTCGATCGTTTTCCTGATTCCAATGTCTTTGTTCATCTTCTTTTCTTTTTCTGTGACTCTTCTTGATTTTCCTGTATTGACTAGACGGCGTTTGATAAAAAAGCAGGCAATTAATGTTTAATTGCCTGCTTTTTTACCATGAGGGCTTATTTTCTGAGCTTCAGCTTCGAAATGATGGCCCGGTAACGTTCAATATCTTTATTTTTCAGGTAGTTGAGTTTTTTTCTGCGTTTTCCCACCAACAATATCAACGATCGTTGGGTGTGTTTGTCTTTCTTGTTCTTTTTCAGATGTCCGGTCAGGTGAGCGATCCGGTGTGTAAACAGCGCGATCTGACTTTCCGGAGAGCCGGTGTTGGTTTCCGACCCACCGTGACGGGCGAAAATGTCTTTCTTGATTTCGGGATTTAAATACATGGGATAAAATGATTTGATTTCTGTGCTGGATATGTTAAGGGTATTTACAGGCCTGCAAAAGTACAAATGTTTTTTTATTCTGACAAATATTGTGTAAGAATAGTTCACCCATTTAAGGCCCACCGATATAATGTACCTTTTTCTCATCCCATTTGTCTTTGGGCGCAGGAGGGTCGAGGGGGTAGCCGACAGGGATCAGGTTCAGGGGGACCAGGTGAGGGGGGATGTCGAGGGCTCCCCTTACTGTTTCGATGCGTTCGCGGTAAGGGTATATGCCGGTCCATACCGCCCCCAGACCCATGGCATGGGCTGCCAGCAGCAGGTTTTGGGAGGCAGCCGAGCAGTCCATGACCCAGTTCATTTGTTGCTCCTGATTGGGTTGCCCCTTTTGGGTGTCCCCGCAGATGACAATGGCCAGGGGTGCCCCGGCCGCCATGGCGGCATAGGGCAGGCTTTGGGAGAGTGCGTTCAGTATTTCAGGGTCGCTGACCACGTAAAACTCCCAGGGCTGGATGTTCCTCGAAGAGGGTGCCGCCATGGCGGCCC
>SL_3KL_010_SEDDRAFT_10002845_pt1 | contig 15767 bp, 13 predicted proteins | sample SodLakKL_010_SED_2_FD_10381 | JGI IMG/M metagenome (IMG submission 10381) | reverse complement strand
AAGAGATTATTCGGTCAGAACTGATTACCATCACAAAAGAGCATTTTCCCGATTTTAAAAATGAAATCAATCATTTCCTGAACGGTTTGATTGTATTTAGAGTAAACGATGAAAATATGTGGAGCCTTGAAACGGTTAACCGCGAAGAACTGAAAGATTTTTTTGAGGCAAACAGAGAAAATTACATCTACGACGATGAGTTTGTGTTTTACCGGATATCATCTCTTGATCGGGGGCTTATAGAGGATGCCCTCAATAATGTACTTGACGGAATTCATCCGGCGGATCTTCACAAATTATTTGAAGATCTCACAATCCTTCACGATTCAACCCGAAGCCGGCACTCATCACATTATCCCTATCTGGAAGATCTGAATAAGAAAGAAGCCACAGAGCTCATCGAAAGGGGATCACTTTTCATCTTTTATTATCTTGAAAAAATAAATGACTCACGGCCAATGACCTTTGATGAAGCCTTCAACCGGGCAGCAAGTGATTTTCAATCCATCCGGGAAGAACGATATCTCAACCAATTAAGAAATACCTATCAGGTGAACCTGTACCCTGAAAATATTCAATAAATTTATGAGAAAAAGCCTGCTGTACATTTTGATCTTTATTTTTGCCGGTCTCTCCGCTTGTATGGAACGCAGAACCACGGCTGCCGATAATGTGATCGCTTCCGTTTCGGGTGAATCCCTGACGCTTGGCGAGGCCATGGAACAGATCCCTCCTTTTTTGTTGCAGCAAGATACTCTGAGCGCGGTTCATTCATATGCCAATCAATGGATGCAAAAGCGAATAGCTGTTGATCATGCTGAACGAATCGGTATTCAAAATACACCTGATTTTCAGGAAAAATTAAACCGTTACCGCGATCAGCTCCTCGAAAATTTATTGAAAGAGTACATACTATCTGAGCATCAGGATGAAATTGAAGTCTCGATCGAAGAAGCGCAAAATTACTATCAGTCCCACAGAGAACAATTCATATTTGACGAACGATACGTTCGGTTTCGACATCTGACCACCCAAACCCGTGCCGATGCCGAAAATGCCAACCGCGATATTATGAACGGCGTTGAGTGGACAGAAGTTGTTGAAAATTATAGTATTGATCCGGAGTACCAGCTCAGGCAATCCACACAGTTTTGGCCGGTTTCCATGGCTCTGGCAGATATTCCTGTTTTAAATCAAAATCTGCGCAGGCTTGGAATCACCGAGCGATCACCAATCCATTTTATTCGGGGACAATTTCATCTGCTACAATTGATGGAAGAACGAACCGAAGGCGAATACCCGGATCTGGAATGGCTCATACCTCAAATTCAGGAATGGTTAAAACTTGAGAATGCCCGAAGAATTACAAATGCTTATCTTCGAAATCTTTATCTTCAGGCGGAAGCGAATAATGAAATTGAACAATTAAACGTTAGTGACATCGAAGAATTACTAACGCAGTAAATTATAATTACACAAAAATTGATGAACTTTCTCACGAAAACACTATTTCCCCTTCTTATACTGCTCATTTTTACATCATCACTTTTCTCTCAAAATTCTGAGGTTTCTGACAGGATCGTAGCAATTGTTAACGACCGAATTATCCTGAAATCTGATGTGGATGATGAAGTAAGAAATTTTTTAAGGCAAGCAGAAGTAGAAAATGCAGATATGTCTTTCTCCGAAGAACTATGGTACAGCGCACTGCAGAGCATGGTTGATAATTATGTGATGCTGGAAATCGCTGAAATTGACTCGATTGTGGTGAGTGATGATGTTGTAAACCGGCAGATGGACAATCGTATTAACCAGCTTGTCCGGCAGGCAGGCAGTGAACGAGCACTCGAAGAAGCATTCGGCCAAAGCCTGATTCAGATCCGTGCCGAATTCAGAGAACATTTTCGTGAACAATTGATAGTTCAACAGGTTCAGGAACAGAAAATTAGAAGTATAACCATTACCCGGCCCGAAGTTGAAGAATTTTTCAACCAAATACCTGAAGAGAATATGCCCATTATTCCTGAGCAGGTTTCTCTATCACAAATCGTGATCATTCCGCCACCGCTCGAAGATGCCAGAATTGCAGCTTATGAAAAAGCACAGGCACTCCGTGATTCAGTCGTAAATCACGATAAAGACTTTGAAGTTATGGCAAGGCTTTATAGTGACGACGGTTCGGCACAACGCGGCGGACTACTACCAATGATGCCACTCGACGACCTGGTTGCACCCTATTCTGCGGCAGCTGCAGCACTTGAACCGGGCGGAATATCTGAAGTGGTAGAAACCCAGTTTGGTTTTCATGTAATACGTTTAAATGAACGTTCGGGTGATCATATCGAAACAAACCACATTCTCATCAGAGTTGATGAGGATCAAGTTGATGAAGAATATGCCATCGAGAAATTAAATGCGCTCAGAGACAGTGTTCTGATTCACGATAAAAACTTTGCAGACCTTGCCAGAAGGCACTCTGAGGATGAAGATTCGAGAGCAATGGGAGGAAGAATTTTAAGCCCGCAAACCGGTTCGCGATTGCTACAGATGGGCAACCTCGAACCGGCCCTCTACCGAATTGCACTTCTGCTGGATGAAGAGGGACAGATATCGGAGCCAAGAGCTTATAATCCGCGCATGCAAAACGTTAACAGGGCATTCCGGATTGTTCGATTAGACAGGCATATCCCGGAACATCGCGCCAATCTGGAACAGGATTATGAACAGATAAGGCAGTTTGCCCTTCAACAAAAACGGCAAGAGAAAATGAGTAAATGGATCGAAGAACTCCGCGATGAAGTTTATGTAGAATTTAAAATCCCCATACCAGACGATATTGATCATGAAATGCCGATCGAAATGGAAGAACCTGTATCTCTTTAAGTTTACTCATGAAACAAGCAATACCCGAAGCACCCGAAAAAGCCGCCGAGTTTTTTAGCGACTCATTTCAACAAATTAAAGACGAAATTTCCAAAACCGTTGTTGGCCAGAAAGACGTCATTGATCAGCTTCTGATTTCACTTTTTTCACGAGGCCACTGCGTACTGATAGGTGTGCCCGGCCTGGCAAAAACACTTCTGATTCAAACCCTTGCACAAACCCTGAACTTATCTTTCAGCCGTATTCAGTTCACCCCAGATCTGATGCCCGGAGACATCACCGGAACCGAAGTTATTGAGGACGAAAAAGATACCGGACGTAAACAGTTCAGATTTATCAAAGGCCCCATCTTTGCAAACATTGTATTGGCAGATGAAATCAACCGAACACCGCCCAAAACTCAGGCTGCTCTGCTGGAAGGGATGCAGGAATACAATATAACGGCATCCGGACAGACATTTGCTCTCGACAAACCGTTTTTTGTGCTTGCCACTCAAAACCCAATCGAACAGGAAGGAACCTATCCCCTGCCCGAGGCTCAGCTCGATCGTTTTATGTTCAATATCTGGCTCGATTATCCCGCATTGGAAGAAGAAAAACAGATCGTAAATCAGACAACCTCTCCGAGAACAGTTACAATTAACTCAATTCTCGAAAAAGATCAGATAACCGAATTTCAAAACCTCATCCGTGAAGTACCCCTGCCCGAACATGTTTTGCACAAAGCCGTAATGCTAACCACGCAGACAAGGCCTAACACACCGCAGGCACCCGATCTGGTAAATAAATACCTAAGCTGGGGAGCCGGTCCCCGGGCATCGCAATATCTTGCTCTCGGAGCAAAAACCAGAGCGTTGTCTCAGGGAAGGTATAATGTAGAAATGGATGATATCAAAGCACTTGCAGTTCCCGTTTTACGGCACCGAATTGTTACAAACTACGCCGCCGAAGCCGAAGGATTAACAACCGTTGATATCATTCAAAAGCTATTGAAAAACTTATAAGACCAGGGATCGTATGATCAGCGCATTTATACAGGGATTGAGTCCGGTATTGCCGATCCTGTCGATTATCCTGATTCTTGCCCTTTCTCTTTTTGTTGCCTGGTGGAGTTACCAGCATCTTGAATCCATCCCGCGTGGAAAAAAAGTGTGGCTCATTCTGCTACGGGGATTTGCGCTCTTTTTGCTGGTGCTGTTGCTGCTCAACCCGTTCTTTACCCGGCAGGAAACATTAACTGACGGCCCGCGAATTGCCGTTTACCTCGACAACAGCCAAAGTGCGTCCATCGAACGGGGAGAATACTCCGGCATGGAAACGTTCAATGAAATTCTGCAGCAATTTGAAACGCAAAAAAATGATGAGATTCAGTACGATTATTTTTTGTTTGATGAAACCATCACCGAATCGAGAGAACTGACATTAAACGGTGTCCGAACCAATCTGAATGAAGTGATGGAACACCTCAGGGAAAACGAAAACTTGTACAGGGCATCATACCTTTTTTCCGACGGGATTGTTACACAGGGCAGAAATCCGGTTTTTGCGGCTCAGAATTTATCCATACCGGTCATTACGGTACCTCTCGGTGATACCACTCAGGTTCGTGATATTGCCGTTGCTGATGTTGACTATCAACAAAATGTTTACACGTTTACAAGGCAAAATATTCGAGTGGAAATTCAGCAGGAAGGATATGAAGGCGAGGAGGCTGTAATTCAGCTTTTGCGTGATGGTGAACTCATTGACAGCGAAGCCATAGAATTTACTGCACAAACCAGCAGTAGTATTGTAAATTTCTCAAAAGAATTTGACGAGCCGGGTTTCTACGATTTTGAAATTAATGTACCGCCAAAACCCGACGAGTTTACCGACCAAAACAACCGCTCTTCTTTTACCATTGAAGTGCTTGACGACAAAACCCGGGTTCTTTCCCTTGCCTTCGAAATACATCCGGATGTCAGTACCATCAGGCGGTTAATCGCTACTGATCAGCAAAATGAACTGCTCGCATCAACATATCTGGGAAACAATCGGTTTTTGGGAGTACATCCGCAGGATATGGATGAAGATCCGGATCTGATTGTGCTGCACGGGCTCCCTGAAGCCGGCACAGAACTTTTTGAATGGATCATGAACCGGCAGATACCGATGGTTTATGTGGCAACACCCGGTTCATTTCAAATGAAAAACAGCAGTGATTATCTTGATCTAATCAGTTACTACGTACCAAATCTTCAGTCATCAATAAACGTGCAATTCGAAAGCCTGACCGGTGGAGTATCACACACGGTTTTGGAAGTGGATCCGATCAATGTTCAGCGTTTGCCAAACTTGCAGACCTATCGAGGCAGTTATCAGCTTTCTCCTATTGCTCAAACTTTGCTGTATGCCACGTTTCAGCGAACGGAGACTGACATCCCACTGCTGATAACAGAAGATGCATCGAATATACGCCGGGCATCGGTAAATGCATTTGGCTGGTATAGATATGAACAAAATCGCGATACGGAAGTGAGGGAATTTTTTACTCAGCTGTTTACAAATCTAATTTCCTGGTCATCTACACCGCCTGACAGACGCACGCTTGTGATTGAATCGGTAAAATCGTCTTTCACTGAAAATGAACCTGTTCAGGTGAGGGCAAATCTTTACAATGAACGCGGTGAACCGGAACCTGAAGCATTCATTGAACTTGAAATTTTTGCCGGCGACGATAATGAGCCATTAAATGTATTTCGCATGAATCATCAACAAAGAGAAATTTATACTGCCGAACTTGGTAATTATCCACAGGGAATTTACCGGCTAAATGCAACAGCAGAAAAAGATAACCGCACCATTGGTTCTGCTGAAGCTCGGCTGAATGTCAGCCAGTCAACCATTGAATTTTTAAATACCAGGCGTGATGACGAAATGCTCAGAAATATTGCCGAGCTCACCGATGGTTTATTTCTCTCTGAGCTGGATTTTTCATTGGCAACAGATGTGATAAACAGCCTGATTCTCGATCAGCCCGAAGAAGAAATACGTGAGGAATTTGTTTATCTGCATCGAACCGGCCTCTGGTTTTTCATTGTATTGCTACTTCTTGCCGGAGAATGGCTGCTGCGAAGATCTGTATCTCTTCCTTGATAAATTCTTTAAAGTTTTAATACGAAAAAAGCCGGAACCCTTTCGAGACCGGCTTTTCTGTTTTTAATTTTTACTTATCTATTTTTTTTGGCGGAGCTTTTCTTGTTTTTGTAATCAGAAGGATTACCAAACCAATGATGATCGCAATGCTGATAAGCAGCAAAATAAACATCAGGTTTGACGTAGGTGCAGATGCATCACTCCAATCAGCAATCTTCAGGTCGATAGCCGCTATATCTGTGTGTGAAAGCACATTTCCTTCAACCAATAGATCACCCCAGGATGCTTTAACCGTATTATTCCAGAAACTACTGAAGTTCCGGTAAATCTCATGGTCTTCTTCGCTGTTTCGCTCAAGGCTGATTTCGTAAGCGTTATCAACAAATGAATTGAGTGCTGTGTTGAAATCTTCGGCTGAAGCGAACGGTTCAAGCTCAATACCATTTTGGCTGAACGCCGAATCCAGCGCATTCCACAACTGGTTATCGACCGACAAAAGCCATGCCGTGAGAAGATCGTCAACCTCTTCTTTTGCAGATACGGGACTTTCCGGCTCAAATGTGTTTGCGAGACGCTCACCAATTCGCTCCCAAATATCTACAAAATAACCGTGCTGGGCTCTCATGGCCACAAAATCGGGTGTTTCAAGTGCAGTTGCCTGATCCGCCAAATCAATATATTCGATAACGATAGTCTGAATCATTTCGAGCGGATTGTCATCAAGCCTTTCTGCAGCTTCTGCGATTTCCTGCTGTGTTGTACGATCCATTGTCTGATATTTCGACAGCAGTTCTTCCAGAAATTCTGAGACAAACTCATTTCTTTGATCGATGTTCTGGCGGTACTGGCGCAACAACGCCGCTTGTCGGGTTTCGTTCGCCTCAGCCCGCTCCAGTTGATCCTGAAGTGATGACATTTCAACATTCATCTCCTCCATCCTGTTTCTGAAGACATCCATCTCGGCAGTCAAATCATCAATACGCTCATTGAGCTCTTCGATGATTGTCGCATCATCCATCGCCGCTGTATGGGCGTTTCTCAGTCTTGTAAGAGATCCGTCAAACGTGTCGGGATAAATTGCGGAATTGATAATTTGCGTATGCTCGGCATATTGGCCTTCGAGCCTGTCAATTTCAGCTTCAATTTCAGACAGTTCTTCCGTAGTTACAGCGGTTTCTACCCTTTCCGTTAATTCAGAAAGTTCGGCTCTGAAATCCTGTTGTATCTGATAATCAGACTGCTGAGCAACAACGGATGTACTTGCAAACAGCAGAAAAACGGCTAATAACGAAAATCTTTGTTTAAGTAGTGTTTTCATGGTTTTGCCTCTGTTGTTCAATTATGATCAAGGTTATAAGTCTGTCCGGTTGCCCGGTCAACCAATTCGATGTAGGTATCTCTCTGGTTGAAAGCAGGCTGACCTAAACTATCACCTGATATTTCAATTTTCTTTGCAAGTTTTAATTCACTCTCATCTGCTTCAAAAACATAAACATTCGAAAAGCCCTCAGCAGTTACAAAATAGTAACCGGCTCTGTTTCTGATCAGACGAATTTCATCAACCGATGATACTCCCTCTTCTTCGAGAATTGATGAAATTGAAAACTTGATTGCAAATCGCTGATCGTGTACCATTGCATCGCCATCGGGTGTAAGAACACTCTCAATTGGTTGAGAATAATCTACGTTTTGAATGACCAACGATGGGCCGCAAGCAGCAGCGCCAAACAATAGTGCCACACAAAGAGATAGTGTGATTGTTGCTTGTTTTAACATAGTTTTTATATGAAGTTAAGGTTTCGTTTTATAAAATTGATTTACTGTAAAAATGTTCCGATATAAGTTTTCTGAAGTTTTATACTATACGTAGTCTGATCGAAATACTATCTTTTATCAACATACTCATTGCAATAACAAAAGTTTTTTTAATAGTATTCCAATATGCTTCTAACTCATTTAACTTCAAACGGAACAGCATGATTTCTGCAAAACATCTTCATATTATTAATAACGATCACAACCGGATTCATCGCATTTTTTATCAGCAAGAAAATGTCATCATAAAAACGATATTTCCAATAAGTTAAAGGTACTGATTTATTATTGATTTGGTGTGAACTTTCATCTGAGCAGGCTTTGAAGCTTTATATAACATTTCTGTTGATATTCTGGAAATTTAGTAATTAAAAAAATCAATTTATGATTAACGTTTTGATCATATAAATAAAAACAGGCAAGTGCCATCTAAATTTTTGAAATTCTACAATTTAACGTACAAAATAACTTAACTATTTTTTTCTAATGTTTAATGGAAGTAACAAAGAATATCAAAACTTACATCAGCAGTTTATGCTGCAGGCACTGAAGCTGGCAGAAATTGCTTACAACAAAGGAGAAGTTCCGGTCGGTGCCGTAGTGGTTCATGAAGGACGGATTATCGGAAAAGGATACAACCAGGTTGAAATGCTGAAAGACCCGACTGCACATGCAGAAATGATTGCAATCTCATCAGCTTGTGCTACACTAAATAATAAATATTTAAACGATTGTACATTGTATGTAACTTTGGAGCCCTGCCCTATGTGTGCCGGAGCTCTCGTATGGTCGAAATTAAAACGGGTTGTTTTTGGTGCATTGGATGAAAAAGGTTGCAGCAAACCAATCGCTGAATCACCAGGTAGAAGTGATTCAGGGTGTTCTGGAACAGGATGCTCAATTTCTGTTAAGGCAATTTTTTTCTGAAAAAAGGTAATTTATTTGTCAAAATTTCTCTCCTTAAATCTTCCCCATTTTACTAATAACTTTCTACGTCCTGTTACGGTTGCCAAAGGTATTATCAATTTAATGATAGTGTAAATCAAAATGATAATGATCGGAAGCAGCCAAATTGCATAATCCTGATAAACTTGCAGATACAGCAGCATCGGTTGCCCAATGAGCGCTGATAAACCTACAAGTATGGGTGCCCATATTGAAATTGCAATTAAAAAATACCCAAAGAAAGACGAAAATTTGGTTTTTAGCATACCTGCAACCAAATAGGTAGGAAGTCGTGTACCGGGCAGAAAACGTGCTGCAAAAATAATCCCCATCCCTTTCATTTTGTACATTCGCTCTGCCCTGTCGATGTCTTCTTTGTTGATGAACCATTTAAACGGAATCCATCTCAAAACCGGCGTGCCAATCCATCGCCCCATCGAATAAATAATGGTATCAGATAGTAAAACTCCGGCATAGCAAGCCAATACTGCAATCCAAAAATCGAGCACCCCGCCAGCTACAATTAACCCGGCTCCAATACATGCAATATCTTCATTGATAAGTGTAACCAGTGTGAGAAGAGTCACAATGAAAAATAATGTCCATCCGCCAATTGTGTCCATACTTTCAGCATCGAATGGTTTGTCTGCCAGTATTTTTCTTTCATCCTCAGCAGTCGATCTTGTTGTGGCCAACTCTTTCTCAACATTCTCTAAGAACCAAAAAATTTGCTTCTTCCAAATGTCCGGATTTTCTTTTATCTCCTGATACGAACCCTCATTCGTGGCCAAATAACTTTGCGGAATAATCCTGTGGTTTTCCTCAGCTACCGCCAGTGAGACAAAATTATCTTGTAACGGATGCAAAATTAGTACGGGCTGATCAATGTTTTTGGCTTGATCTCTCACCTCCCGATGGTCCATACTCCTTAGTGTTTTAATAAACGAATAATCAATCGGCTGATGATGGAACCAGCCCATATGCGGCGTGAGATATTTGAAAATAGTAACAGCGGGGTACAGCAGCGTGTAAAGCGAACGGTTGATGGTGTGATTACCCAAAAAATGTAATTCAACAGGCCCTAACGAAGAAAGCAACGTTAAACTTCGATATTTTTCCTGATCTGTCCCCAAATCATTCAACAATGCAAACGCTGCAAGCCCGCCATAGCCGTATCCGAGCAAGTGAAATGAATCGCCAGCTAGGCTATCGGTGAAGGTATTGATGATTTTTGCCCGAAATTCCAGTGAATGATCAAGTGAACGGCCTGACAGATCGTGAGTAGGATAGATTGGGATTTTCACATCATACCGGCTCTGAATGGATTCTGCAAGGGGCAGTAAAAAGTCTGCATTATCCAGGTAATCGGGAAGCATGATGAGTGAATGTTCCGATTCCGGATTTTCTAAATGCAGATATTGGAGTTGGATCTCCCGGTTATCTACAGTAACCGTTTTTGAACGTTGATAAAGATTTGGCTGATCAGTAACCGGAAAGTTTAGCTGCACTAATAACGAAAGCACCATTGCCAGTACATATAACACTAAGAATGTTTTTAAAAATGTGATCAGTCTGATAGTCAATACAGATCAAAGTTAAAATTTTAGGGGCTCAAAATTTTTTACGGGTCGGTCAATAACTGGATGAAACAATTCCTCCACTTGCTGCTGAAGATCTTCTGCCAGTGCTTTTCTGTCGCTGTTTTTTACTGTATGTTCGCCAAATTTGATGGTGGCGGTAATTTTTTTGTTTTGCCCCATCAAAAAAAGGTGTTTCAACATGGGAGTAGGGCCCCACCAGCAGACTGACTTGTGTGCAGAAAGATCTTTTTCGGAGGTTTCGTAGTGAATGGCAGCAAAAGATACGTCTGTTTCTGTTTCAGCGGCATGTTGTAACAGTGACGGCCGAAATGGCAAAATCTCGAAGCCGGGTGATGTGGTGCCTTCAGGAAAAAGGATGACTCCCTGCAAATCATTCAACTGATCGGAAATTTCTTGATTCACCCTGGATACGTCGCTACGTTTTCTGCGATCAATAAAAATAATTCCGAGTGTTTGTGCCATAAATCCCACCAGCGGCCAACCTTTCACCTCCGCTTTGGAAACAAATGTGGTTTTAATCACTGACGAATAGACCGGAATGTCGATATAGCTTAAATGATTGCTCACTATAAAAAACGGTGGCTCGGGCGGTGTACCTTCAACATTTATTTCCATTGAAAATATTTTTGCCGTTACTTTTCCCCAAATTCTCATACATCGATTTCGCCAGCTTTCATACCTTTTACCTGAAATTTTTATAAAAAACAAAACGATCGCATAAAACGTATAGATAAGCAGTGTCAATACCGGAAAGGAGATTACCCTGATTGCAGCAATTACTTTTTTCATAAATCTATCACAAATTAATTACTTTGAAACCAGATTTTACCAAAGTTTTCTGATGCACATTAAAATTTCCATCAATTACGTTTACACTCTGTCATTAAATGCAAAACAAAACAACGAGAAAGAAATTTCATCAAAACCACGATTTATTAAATGAATTATTAATTCCGGAACATTATATCTTTATTTTGATGTTTAAGAACTTCGAACATCATTTGCCAAACTACAAAATATCAACCTAACAGAATCGAAAGTAATTCTTTTGTACCAAATTAAATTCAGTGATAAATTACGGCATCCCAAAATCATTACCTTTATTAATATTAACAATCTGATAAATCTCCTGTTTCTTTACATCACTTTTGCATGTTATACACAAAACCATATTTAAATTCTCCGGAAAAAGACTGGGTGGTGTTTATCCATGGTGCCGGCGGCTCTTCTTCAATCTGGTTTAAGCAGATTAAGGCGTACAGAGATGAGTTTAATGTTCTTCTTGTCGATTTGAGAGGGCATGGTAAATCGAAAGATATGAGCACCATGCAAAAATATTATAAGGAGAAATACACTTTTAAAACCGTCAGCAAAGATGTACTGGAAGCCCTGAAAAAAAACAATATTGAGCAAGCTCATTTTGTCGGGGTATCACTTGGCACCATCATCATCAGAACCATTGCCGAAATGGAACCGGACAGGGTCATGTCCGCAGTTATGTGTGGTGCCATTACCCGGATGAATGTGCGCTCAAGAATTCTGGTTTGGCTGGGGCACACGTTCAAAAGAATTGTTCCTTTCATCTGGCTTTACAGACTGTTTGCATGGATTATCATGCCGAAAAAAAATCATGAACAGTCACGATCACTTTTCGTGAATGAAGCAAAAAATCTTGCCCGGAAAGAATTTCTAAAATGGTTCAGGCTTACCTATGATGTAAATCCATTACTTCGATATTTTACAGAAACGGAAATGGATGCCCCTACACTCTATATCATGGGTGAGGAAGATCATATGTTTTTACCACCGGTAAAAAAAATGGTTAAAGATTTTGATCACTCTTATCTCGAAATTGTTGAAAACAGCGGCCACGTGGTAAATGTGGATCAACCGGATGCCTTTAACGAAGCTTCGCTAAAATTTTTACTGAATCATAAAACGATATTACAGCAAACTGCGTAAGCCGGCCTTACACATTTTTTGAAAATAATCTTTCAATTCGTTTTATCATCACTGTTTTTTTCGAGATATTTACTCATCCGATAAACAAAACCTTCCGTATATGATCATCCCGATTGCCAGTGACCATGCAGGTTATGAAGCCAAAGAGCACACAAAAAAAATTCTTGAACAGTTAGGCTATATGCCGGTTGATTACGGCACACACTCCTCTGAATCAGTAGATTATCCCGACTTTGCCGTTCAGGTAGCGAAAAAAATCAATTCGGGAGAAAATGATTTTGGTCTTTTAATCTGCGGAAGTGGACAGGGTATGTGTATGACAGCAAACAAATTCCCAAATGTAAGAGCCGCACTCTGTTATACTGCAGATGTTGCAAAACTTGCCCGCGAACATAATAACGCAAACATTATGTGCCTGCCTGGTCGACTTATCAATGAAAAAGAAATTAAAGAAATTCTGGAAGCATGGTTTTCTGCAACTTTTGAAGGGGGACGCCACAAACGCCGGGTCGATAAAATTCAGTCACTAACCGATAAATAATTTTTTATATGAAATCTTTAAAAAATCAGGATCCTGAAATATTTGGCTTTCTTGAAGAGGAAACCGAACGGCAAAATCAAAATTTCGAACTGATAGCATCTGAAAATTTTGCCTCAAAAGCCACAATTGAAGCAATGGGTTCCGTGCTAACCAACAAATACGCCGAAGGCTATCCCGGCAAACGGTATTATGGTGGCTGCGAACATGTTGACAAAGTTGAAGATCTTGCAAGAGAACGTGCCAAAAAACTGTTCGGTGCCGATTATGTAAATGTTCAGCCCCATTCCGGTGCTTCGGCTAATGCCGCTGTTTATCTTGCTTTTATGAAACCCGGTGAAACACTTCTTGGCCTTAACCTTGCGCACGGCGGCCATCTTACGCACGGTTCGCCCGTCAATTTTTCAGGAATAACCTATAATGCCCAATTTTACGGTGTTGACAAAGATACCGGACGAATAGACCTCAACAAGGTCAGAGAAAAAGCCAAAGAAGTGAAACCAAAAATGATTTCGATTGGGGCAAGTGCATATCCTCGTGACTTTGACTATGGTGCTTTTCGCGAAATTGCTGATGAGGTAGGTGCTTTTTTGTGGATGGATATGGCTCACACCGCCGGCTTGATTGCCGCCGGATTGCTAAATGATCCGCTGCCACTTTGTGATGTGGTTTCAACAACAACCCACAAAACTCTTCGCGGCCCGAGAGGCGGTATGATTTTGATCGGAAAAGATACTGAAAACAAGCTCGGTGTTACAGCCCGTAAATCCGGCAGGGTGAAAATGATGAGCGAAGTGATTGATTCAGCCGTTTTCCCCGGTTCTCAGGGCGGCCCGCTTATGCATGTTATCGCAGCAAAAGCAGTATCGTTCGGTGAAGCATTGAAGCCGGAATTTAACACCTATCAAAAACAGGTAAAATTAAATGCCCAGCGGATGGCACAGGAATTTTTAAGCCGTGATTATAACCTGGTCAGTAACGGAACTGATAATCATTTGATACTTGTGGATCTCCGAAACAAAGGGCTGAACGGTAAGATTGCAGAAGAATCACTCGATAAAGCCGGAATTACCGTAAATAAAAATATGGTTCCTTTTGACACCGAAAGTCCGTTCGTAACATCCGGAATAAGAATTGGCACTCCTGCGTTAACAACAAGAGGATTTAGCGAAGATGAATTCACAAATGTGGTGAAACTTATTGATAAAGTTTTACAGAATCCGGAAGATGAAACCAACCTAATGTCGGTGAAGCAAGAAGTTCAGGAAATGTGTATTCGTTTTCCGTTATACGATTTTGTTATTGCGTAGATGTTTCATCAAAAATTGAATATTTCACCAAATCTATTGTTATATTGTAAAGCTTACTGGTGATTTAAAAATTCTGAACTTTTCAAAAAAGCCGCCGGGCTTTAAAAACCGGTTATGTAATTAAATGAGCGAATCTACAGATCGTCCAAAACGCAGTATTATGGGTTCCATTTTGCCCAGGGCCAAGGCTCCAAAAGTAGACCCGGCTGCAAGTATGTCTTTTTTAGACCATCTTGAAGAATTAAGATGGAGAATCTTAAAAGGGCTTACCGGTGTTGTTGCCGGTATCATTATTGCATTTATTTTTTCAGATTTTTTTATTCAGCAATTTATCCTGGGGCCCGCACGCGCTGATTTTTTTATGTATCAGATCATGCCGATCAACGCGGTTGACCTATCCCTGATTTCAAGGCGGCTACCGGGGCAGTTTTTCACCTATTGGGGAACGTTGATCATTATCGGTGTCATCATCAGCTCTCCCTATTTTATCTATCAGATGTGGGCATTTATTGAACCTGCACTTGAGTCGACAGAAAAACTCAAGACGTTTTTTAATGCCATGTTCATCAATTTTTTCTTTCTGCTGGGTATCAGCTTTGGTTACTTTATCCTTGTTCCGTTTGCCGTTCAGTTTTTTACCCAGTTTATTATTTCTGATATTATCAGCAACGAATTCGACATCAACGAATATTTTGTTTCCGTTGCACTCTGGACGTTGGCTTGCGGCATCATTTTCCAGATACCGGTTGTAAGCTGGTTCCTGTCAAAAGTTGGCCTGGTAACCCCGGAGGGAATGAAAACCTACAGAAGGCATGCCATAGTTGGCGCCATGCTTCTTTCTGCATTCCTGACTCCACCCGACCCGGTTTCTCAAATCATGATTGCCCTGCCGCTGATTCTTCTTTATCAGTTTTCAATTTTCCTGAGCAGGATAGCCATGAAGCGACGTAAGAAAGAGATGGAAGCAGCGTTTAGCTCATAACTGATTTAAGTTTCATTATTCGCATACACTTGAACGAAAATATTTATCACAAATAAACACTCAAATACTTTTTATGAGTTATTTTTTCCATAAAAAATTTCTATTTCTCAGTACAGTACTTTTAACATTGGTACTGATCTCCTGTGATTCAAATGATCCATTTGATATTCCTCCGCCCGATTTTTCATCCGTTCCCGAAGCCTATGACATTGAAGGTTTGCCATCTCAGGAAATTGAGCCCGGCATAGAAAAAATAATTCATGAGGAAGGCCTCGGCTCATTCGTAGTTACTGCACGCGATGAGGCTTCAGTTTATTTAACATTACGAACTCAAGATGGTGAAGTAATCTACAGTACGTTTGCCAATAATAACGATGTACCGGCAGGCTTATCTGTTAGAGAATCCGGAACGGTACAAAATGTTGTGGATATTCGTCAATATTCCATTCTTATCGCCTACTCTCCGGGATTAAAAGCCGGGCTTTTGGGCATGCGTGAAGGTGAAAAACGAACACTGATCGTCTCACCGGAGAAAGGATTCCAAAATGTTCCTGACGGTATCTATGTATCGGCTTTCAGGGATGATACGCTGATCT